>Ga0193743_1000027_pt1 | contig 100156 bp, 151 predicted proteins | sample L2c2metaG_FD_143038 | JGI IMG/M metagenome (GOLD analysis project Ga0193743, IMG submission 143038) | Soil microbial communities from a riparian zone of the East river system, Colorado, United States - L2c2 | ecosystem: Environmental > Terrestrial > Soil > Riparian zone | place: USA: East... | reverse complement strand
ACTGAAAGATTAAAAGGTATGTTTAATCATTTCATTCAGTAAAAATGTATTAACAACGCTTATAGGTACATCTACTCTACCGAAAGCGACAGAAAACATGCCAAGACAAAAACTCGAAAACGAGCGGTGTCGTTTGGGGACACAAAGTCGAATTAGAAGGCACGGACAGAGAGGGCGGAACATGGGGGAGACCCTATTTATTGCTAGTAGTAATAATTGTAGTGTAATAATGAATAAACAACTACGAATTACCAATAAAAGAAAGAGACATCAGTTCGATGGTTCAAACCGGTTCTAGAACAGAACAGAACCGACAGAACCGGTTCTTTCGGTTCCGGTTCCGGTTCCGGTTCAGTTCAGCAATGGGACTTTCGGTTCGGTTCTCGGTTCTTCAAAAATGGTTGAAGAACCGAACTGAACTGAACTTTGGCATCGCTAGAAACACCACCCAGTGCCAGCAGTGTAAGGTCTTGTGGCCTCCAATGATGGCATGGGCAAACAACAAGGGTTTTGGGTACTACTACTTAGTACCATTGGTAGTCGGTTCCTGAGTACCATTATTATTTACATGTGACCTTTTTACTGTGAAAAAAAAGTTGTATATCTTTGGTAAATCTGGTCGAAAAATGTGTCAATAGCACAGAAAACTATAGGAAGACAATCCAAAGCAACACTGTCTTGACTTATGACCTTTCAAAGCCTGGAAGCCACAGTAGAAGATGTTTCTGATGAAGAGGACAAGGATTTCGACGACGATGACTTCCCGGAGCATGGCTTCTTTTTTCCGAAGGACCCCTGGAGGAAGACCTGGATGACCCCGACAGTGGTGACGAAGAGATAGGCAAAGACAAGCTCAATGAACTGCAAATTGAGGCAGATATTGGCCATTTCAGCGTTGTTCTTGCCCAGGCCCAGGCTATGGCAGTGAACACAAAACACGAGGCAGGTAGCGGAAAAGAAGAGATTGTCAAGAACTCACTCGACGACGTGCCAGTTGTCCAAATACAAGGACTAATCTTATCAATCAGTTATACGCAGTTTTGGTAATGTGAATCCTAAGACCGAAAACCCTACACAAAAATACATAGAACTCTGTATCGTCTACACGTCGGTGATTTTTTGCGGGAACTGAGAAAGAGATATAAGACACGTCTTCTCGAGTAAGCATTTTGCATCAGATTTGCGAAAAGTAGAATTTGTATATATTGTGTGTTCGGGCCCAAAGCCCCTTTGGTCTCCGCAATAATTTCAATAAATGTATAGGAACTCTGAATGCTCAACCAAAACTTTTTGTGTTTCAAAGTCCATTCTTGCCGCTTCTACGTGCATAAGGTAGCCGGTTGTTCCTACATTGTCATTGTGCAAATGTGCATATCGTACGCTCGGCAGTCTTCTTATTAATAACCATTCAAGAACAAATAAATAAGTAAAGTGTCAATAGGAACACAACTGTTCTTTAATGAGGTGTCGCTGCGGGCAGCACCGACTGTCCGGATGAATGAAGTACGTAGACGAACGCGTAACCAATGCCGGCCGACTTGCTGACACGTAGAGACGCTGAGTTACAATCTTTCAGTATTCAGTGACTATAAGTACCTTGTATAGTTTCTCCAGTCCTCTCTCACACACATATCAAAAAAACAACCTTTTCTTTATTTCTTCATAACCTTACTCAAAATGTCGGTTACCCTTACTCTTCCAAATAAGTGCGTCCTAAAGATTCTTTTACGAGCTCTGGTTTTATCTAACCTGTTGTAGTTATCAATACGTTGGAGCCGCTCTTTTCTCGACTGTGGCCCTATTGTTCGGTCAGGGAGTGATGGTCGGTAGATATCGCAAACGTGCTGGTATTAAATATCCGCAGAGTGCGCCCCATAATTTTGTTGTTACGACGGCACTGACCAACTTACAGTGTATGCTGAAAAGGCTGAGGCAGAAGCATCCAAGGATGCACTACTATTCAATTGCGCCCAGCGTTAGTCGATCATCATCATTCTAAGTTGTCCACAGTTATATATCTTCCTTATTGAAGGCGCCCATCAAAATACTTTCGAGAACATACCAATGGTGTTTGTCATGTATGTCTCTATTATTCTTATTCTTATTATTATCATTCGATAACACTATGATTCTTGCAGCACAATTATTACTGGGCTCCAATCCCCCGTCTACGCTGCATCCGCCTGTGCCTTGTGGACCCTCTCTCGAATCTCTTATACCCGTGGGTATGTTACAGGAGACCCCAGCAAGGTGGGACGAGTACATACATATTTTTTGATTCTGATTTTTTTTTTTTTTCAAATATCACAGCGAGGGACTGTGATGTATCTTGTGGGCAGTGTGTCAATGCTCAGTACGGAATTGACTTATCCTTGACGGACCTGATCAACTGACCTCTCACTTATCAGCTCAACTCCTTTTTTCAACGTACACAGTAGGAGGGTGGTTGTACGCAGGTTTTAAGTAGTCTAAAGATATTACCCGAAAAGGAAATGAGGGAAAGTTCGTTTGAATGTTCCATTGTACATGTGCAAAGACCACACAAATGATTAATCGATTGTTATCTTTTAACCATCAACGTTTCAATTCATACTTGAGTAACGAGTACCTATCACTGACCCATGCCCAAAGCCTCTTCTCGCCCACATCTCCCCGCCTCCTCTTCGGATTTCGCCTTGCCTCCATCATCATCCTCAACCCCTGGCGCATCAACCTCTTCCCTCACCCTTGATGATCCCACTTTCTTGCTCCAGAGATTTCGTCGCCCCAGTCTCCTTCAGAAAGCTGGTTATCTTTCGGATTCAAGGCTTCACAGTCCCTTGGCCTCATCATTCACGCTGCATGCCAGGAGGAGAAGTCAAAATGCCTTCATCGTTGAGGAATCAGAAAGTGACAGGGACAGAATGGTGACGGATTCATCTAGTAGTTCTGAAACTCAAACGCCTCCTCTGAGAGTTCCCGACAACAGCGAGGAGGACCTCAGTGCGAAGATAGGTGTCTCAAAGCTGCCATTAACACCTCCTCGGAGGAAATCATCTACCAGCATGGATGCATCCGAAATGCCTACTATCTTTAACCGCCGTCTTTCATTTCCTGTATGTCTTAATTGACTACGGTCTCCCCAGCCTCTGTTCATTGACTTTCCACTAGCTCAAACAACCTCGTATACTCAATTTATTAGCTGAGGCTCGTCCGGAAGATGCTGAAGTCAAGTCCGAGGCGGCTTTTCAGCGACTTGTGGCATCTTGTTCTGAATTGCCCGCGCAGCCTCGCACCCCACGAACATTTACAGATCGCGGACGTTATCCAGAGGAAGCGGTACGCGAAGAAAGTACTCAAGAAGATTCCCCGAGCGACGATGAGTCGGAAACTGAAGAAGGCCCATTCGCCTTCTCTGCACTCTCTGCACTTTCTGGCACTCAACCCATCAATATACAAAAGGCTCATACTCCTGCGGGCAGTATTGGAAGTTTTAATGGAGAGGATCTGAATATGAGCATATCTGAAGCATCTTCTAGTTTTGGCGCAGCAGCCATGGACATTGACTTGGTACGTTTGAAATCTGTCTTCTACTGGCAATATATTATTCACGGATTGAAAAGCCAGGTTCCCCTTTACTTCCCTCAATGACATCAAGCATCAGTCAGTGGAGGTATACACCACCTCCGACTACCAGCGCCGTACGCTCGAACAAGCGTAAATGTAACTACATATCCTCCAACCGGTAACTCAAAAGGCTCTAATCATAATCATAATAGTGGATGACCGCTTCGACCCCTATCCTCCTAGTGCAAAACGTCGAGCAGTCTCCCCATCTTTGCAATATCTGCGAGACTCCCATCAATCTATGAATTCGCCCATGAGCAGGGGAAATGTCTCAAGACTCCCCATTGCTATACCAATTACGCTACCAACAACCGCGGCCAGCTCGGCAACATCTTCTCCAACATTCTCGAACGCCTTTCCTTCGTATACCCGTGGGATAGCTCTTACTGCAAGTCCAACCCTTAGAGCCACACTCGGCATGGTAGCAAGTCCAATTTTACGCCCTTTGGCCCGTCGTCGTGAGGAGGAGGAAGAAGAGAGAGAGATTGAAGGAGCCGGCGAGGCTGTAAATGGGCTAACACTCGGGTAAGGAACAAAATGATTGACATTGATACATATTTGAACGAGCTGCAGACTGGAGGTGGCCTACCATGATCCAAGTGAGTCGGAAACCCCAGAACTGGAATCAACGTAGGAAATTCCAATTTATTACTTACGCTACTGGTAATTCAATCGGCTCGATAACAATGCCATTGAGGATTAAATGAATGCCTTTCTCTCTACTCTCCGGAGATATAATAGACTGTAGTATGCTTGACATACTTATTCACTCCACAAATTAATTTTGGCCGTGACGCGTGACAGAAGAGTTCTTCGTAAGTTCATGCATCCGACCTTGTCTACGATGTACACGCCCCCCAAGCTCACGAAGAAACAAAAGAAAAGTCTTGCTTTTCGGGGACGTACGACAGGAAAACGACACGTAAGGAATGGCCTCATTGAAATGGAGACTACTGCGGTCCCTGTCATGGAAGACCAAGATATCGCTAGCATGCATAGCGGTGCGCTTGAAGATACGGGCAATGAGGACAAGAAGAAACGCAAGGAAGTTGCCGACACAGTCCGGGTTTCGGATCAGGACAAGGGTAAGGTCGCGAGCAAAGGCAAAGGGAGAACAGAGGAAAAGGATGTTTCAGTCTCTGTGGAAGTGGTAAAGACCACAAAGCGAAAGCGGACACGCGAGGACGGGGCGCAAGAAGACCAGACATCCGAATTTCAGTCAAGAAAAGTATTGAAGCGGAAGAAAGGCAGCGACGTTACTCAGTCCAGTGAAACGGGAGAGAAGACAGCAGTGAAACAACGCTTTATCCTATTCGTTGGTTCGCATTTTTTTAATGCTCTCCTCAATGAATTAAGATTCGATTAAAAGATACTTAGGCAACCTCAAGTATACAACAACTCGAGAAGCGATTCAGGCCCACTTTGCTATATGCGGTTTGTGTTCATCCCTCAGCAACTTGATCGATCGTGACATCGTTGCAGATCCTCCACCTACAATCCGTCTGCTCACACCTACTTCTACTTCTGGGTCTCAACGAGCCAAGTCCAAAGGATGTGCATTCTTAGAATTCACCCATCGCAATGCACTTCAACAAGCTCTCAAACATCACCAGTCAACGCTTGAGGGACGAATGATTAATGTAGAGCTGACTGCTGGTGGCGGAGGCAAGAGCGAAACTCGACTAGCTAAAGTCAGGGAACGAAACAAAGCTTTACTGGCGCAAAGAGTGAGTTGTGGTCACAATGTCTGCCCTTCCTGGTTTAATAGAAATTTTAAGACTGAACGCACAGAAATGGAGGACCCAAATGGTGATCGAATATCTCAAAGACCCCAACGCTTTTCGGCGACATCTGGAATGGAGCAGGTGCCGGTTGCGAAACGAACGTGGACGGTTGGTGATGGCGATGATGGCGCAGCTCATGGAGGACTAAAACACAAGAAAAAATTAAAAGCAAACACTTGGGGAACCGGAGTGAATGCAATCCCTGTCGGTTGACTTATATGATCTTGTGGTGTATTGAGTGCACAAATTATTCAAATGATATGTATGTTCCATAAATATCTAGTCCCATCTAAGGCAGATCACGAAACGAGAATAAAAACCAAGAACTTCGAGCAAATAAAGTAAGAATCGATAGAGCTTATATTAACAAGACTTACGAAGACAATCAGGATTCCAAATATCTTCAGCATTAGCCAGCGACTATTTGAAACACGAGCAAGAACTTTCAAAAGTTCTCGCTGTCCTCCTTCAACGTTTGAAACTATGTCATGGGTGTCAGCATCAATACGTTGAACGGTATCCCGTTGTTCCGCCACCATATTGGCCAATTGCGAGAAGATCTGCCCCAGTTCAGCGATTGTTGTTTCGATAGACTCGATTGCCGTCGACCGTTGCTGGATGTAGGAATCCTAAAAGAACTATTCAGCCTTTAAATATACCACTGAGCGTTTTGCATACTTGCTGCTCAATCAGTTGCATTTGCATAAAACCGCCATTCTGGCTCCTTCCGCCCTCCTCAGCTGAGTCGAGATCAAGAGCTAAAACATCTCCATTCTGTGGTGGACGCCCCTTGCCCTTCAAATCATGTGGGTTTGAGCTCCCGTCACCCATAGGATCAGACCGTTGGGAACTATACAGCACTATTCGTGATCTTCAACAACGTTTTCAGATTTGGATCAAATATACATACGTGAGGGGGTTTGATTCGCGGCAACCTGGGTCGTATACATGAACTGCTCAGTCCGGCTTTTAGATTCTTTCATATTCTTTGGTGGGGTCGTTAGCTTGCCCGGTGACATCAGAAAAGGTTATGAATACCTGTGTACGCAGTTCCAAAACGTCTTTGAAAGTCATACTAGTTGTCGCTAGCTTGCTTTGAAGCATCATCACGACGTTGTTATTATGTTCATCAATCATTTTTCCCTCTGACGAACTTGAAGATCCCTGGCGTTGTTTGACATAGGATTGAAGGGCTGCTATCTGCTTATTTATACTTGCAATGTCTTGTTTGATGATGAAGGTCAATTCCTGTATGAAAATAAGCATGAAAGAGATAGAAGATTTAATGGTAATGAATTGCGTACGCTGATTTCCACAGGACGGTCGTCAAAGAGCGTCTTTCGTTTTGCCACTATTAAAAGCATCAGAAGTTATGACTATAGGCAACAAGACAAAAATGACGCACACTGGGCAAGCTTATTCAGTTTCATGGTTGTACTACTAATATCCTTGCCAATGGACGATGCCATGTTCGAAAACTCGCCCTTCCCTGGAGGTTTTGTATTACTTTGTAGAAGTCGTTGTTTTGCTTCCGAGCTACGGTTGCCCAAAGCACTCCTGTTGCGAATTGAGTCCACACATGCTTTGAATTCATTTGTGCGATCTTGTGTAGACGTCATTGGGCGAAGGAGATATTATACAAAGGAATTTAGAGGTAATATAGGACAATGGAAGTTGTTGTTAACGTGGCGCACGTGATTGATCGCGCGTCTTTTAATAAATAATAAATTTTGTGGGGTAACTAGGGATAAAATAAGCACCAATGGGTTTTCTCCGTTCATCAGCTCAGCGAGTTCGTTTTCTTTCTTATCGCTCATCCATGGTCTACTCTAAAACACAACCAGCTCAAAACTCAAAAGTTATCATCTTCGGTGCAGGTAACTTCGGATCTTGCTTGGCATCGCATCTTGGAGATTCTCTACACGATGTCTACATGTGGGCTCGTGAGGAGCGCTTCGTAAAATATTTCAACTTGCACCAGCGAAACCCCGTATATCTCAAAGATCATCCCTTCCCCCCAAGCATCACTGCCATCGGTCCAGAATTACCAAACAGTGAATTCATTAATAACGTCGATGTCCTCCTCTTTGCAATCCCTACACAGTTTCTTAGGTCAGTTGTTTGCATTAGAAATGATCTTATTTTCAATGGATTTTCAGAGAAACACTACGAGTTCTGCGCGCCTCGCTTGACATCAACAACCTACCCCTCCTGATTTTTGTCAACAAGGGTATCGAGGTCGGCACAAATGCATTGACATTAGAAATAATCGCAGACACATGCGGTGCAGATATCGCAAAAGCCGCAACATTTATCGTGAAGTCCTTTTACTTCCGTGTTGTGTTAGTTGCCTAAGTGCCATCTATAGTCAGGTCCTTCCTTCGCGAAAGAAAGTGAGCCGCACTCCACATTATACCGATGTCCTCATCTGATCTGAAATGCAGTTGTTCAACGGCAGCCGACTTCGGTGTCTGTGGCCTCATTCACCGAGCTCGAGGCAGTCAAGGCATCTGCCTTATTTCACCAACCGCACTTCCGATGGTATATCTGGGACATAAGTATCTCATGACCACTTCTGACTTCATATCGTAGCTACACCGGGGTGGATCCAATCGGCATTGAACTTTCAGGTGCTCTGAAAAACGTGTACGCAATTGCATCAGGTATGTCAGATGGTCTGGGTTTCAAAAACAACACACGAGCTAGTTAGTATATATAGCCTTTTCTGTCGTTTTCTGTTCTTGATGGATGCTATAGTGATTATAACCCGGGGACTTTCGGAGATGACCTGTATTGGCACTGCTTATGGCGCTTCGCCACTGACATTCCTTGGCCTTTCTGGTGTTGGCGACCTTTTCCTGACTTGCAGTTCTTCGGATAGTCGAAATTACACAGTCGGGTACCGGCTTGGACAAGGGGAGAAACTTGATGTGATCATCAAGACATTAGGTAGCGTCGCAGAAGGTGTCCCTACCACAAAGGGTGTCAAGAAGATCATCGAAGAGCTGGGAGTCCGGGCACCCATTGCGAATTCTGTGAGTGTTGCGGTGCCTCGAAAAATACGATTCACTAAAGAATAATAGGTATATGATGTTTTATTCAATGGTGAGCACTGGAAATACACGACAGTTATAATGGCTTACCCTCCTTCAGGCAAAGACACACGCACTGCTGTCCGGGAATTAATGGAGCTACCTCCATCAAAGGAGCTCGAGCTGCCACCAACTACTGGCGGCCCTTCCCGACGATTACTGGCAAAATTAGGGTTAGACAGTGATTAATTGACCCAATCGATGCATCATCGATCACCATTCATATAAATATTGGGTAATCTACTAAGTCCTTACTCATAATAAGTAGTGTACAATATTGCTTCACTTTCGACCAATTTCGACACGCTTTTGGTTTTCTTTTGAATCAAAAAATGAAAAATGACCTTTTTTCGTTGTGATGCGTGGCGTTGGTCACTCTTGGCTGGCAACTATCTCCCTTCTTTTGTGCTCATAATCAAATATACTTCTTTGCCAACCTGTGCATAAAATTTCGGGCGTGATCCATGTGTTGTGAAGAAAGTTTGGTGTGGCTATTTTTTTTTTGGCTACCTCGTTCGCCATGATGTTGTAATCACGTGTCACTGTTAGTATCGGGCTTGTGACATCACGGGGTGACAGATTGATCTCAAATTTACCACGCTTTACCACCTTTTTTTTCTGGCCAGCTTTCCGTACGGAGTCCGTTGTTTCGAAATTGTTTTTCTGTTTTCTTTTCCCACTCACTGACCATCCTTGCTTGCGTATCTCTCATTACCTTTTCTTCCTGCAAATGGTATCGTCTCTCTGGAAGGCTTGCTCAGATGGGGATCTCCAAAAAGTCCTTGAGTTGTTAAACGAGTCAGCTGCTGATGTTGAGCTCAAAGGTCAGGATCTATCGCCACACTTCTGGTTCCAACGTTTCCAATAAGGGTCTTTTTATACTGACTTCTCACATTGCATTAGATCATACGGGCATCACACCTCTCATTGAGGCAGTGAAAAACAACCATGTTGACATTGTCAAAGTGCTATTGGATAGAGGTCCATTTTTTTCGCCACATTTTCAGGATATCAATTAACGTCTGCGTGTTCTATAGGTGCTAACCCCACGAATCCATCAAGCCAAGGTCATCCTCCTGAGCATTACACGTCAGAACGTGCAATCCTTGACCTTTTACAGGCCCCTCAAAAAGAAACGTTGCCGAGCGGCGTTCCCCCGCACCAACCTGTTTACAATTCTGAAGGTGCTGGCGATATTAAAGAACCACTTTATACCCCTCCTCCGCCTGGTGCCTACCCTTATTTCCCTACCATCAATACGTCTATGCCCTCTGGAAACGAGGGCGGGATATATTTTCCATCTTCCCAGCCTCAACCGGGGGGCGACACTGCCGCCCCAAATAATCTAGGGAATCTCCCGCCCCCCGAGATTGCGAGAATGATACCTTGTCGTTATTTCCCTGCTTGCCGCTATGGCGCGCAGTGCATGTTCGCCCATCCTCAGACACCTTACTACCCAGCGCCTCCCCTGCACTATCCTCCTTACGACTCCATTGGAAACCCTTTCATGCACAGCTACTATCAGCCGCCACCTTTTCAGCAACCTGACGGCATCCATCATCTAACGCCTCTGTCGCCACCACCACCTGGTCCGTCTGTTATGCATACCCGATCTCCATCAGAGGTTGTATCCCCTTCGCAGGGTCATTTCAGTCCAAACGGTGCCCCTCCTCTGCCTTACGGTCCTATAACTTCTCCCGTCTATTCGCATTCCGGTCAAATGCCTGTTCCCATGCCAATGCCTCCCCTTCCACCTCTGCATCATCCAATCTCTCATCCTCAGCCTGGTCCCCAATCCCCTCATAGCATCTATAACGCATCTACTTCTCCTGTATTACCCTTTATTTTACGCCAGGACTTACCTGGTCTGTCCGCGCCCCCAGCGGCCCTTTCAACCCTTAATTATCCGGACATTGCTCCTGGTGTCAAGCTGCCGCCTGAGCAAACAGAAAATTATGATATTCAGCCCCGTGAAACCAACCGCCGTGGCGCTGGACGCCGCCCATCTGTCGGAAGTCGAAAACCACCATGCCTTTTCTTCCCAGCTGGAAGGTGCAAAAATGGGTGAGCAATTTTCATTGCGCACCATTATCAAAACTTCTCATCAAAATCTTGTATAGCAACGATTGTAGATTCCCACACGTACTAACAGATAACACCACGATGCCAACTCCCTCTCCACTCCCTCCCTCTAGGGGAGGTGGTCCGCGACCCCGAGGTCAGGTAAACGGCCATAATGGGTTTGCGACCGTCGATAACAAGCTTGGAGCAATGTCAATTCGGGATGTAAGTGTTACTTTACTGAATTTTGTGGGTCTTCAGTTTAAACCTCGTCAGGATGCTCCACGCCCAAAAAATGCCTTCGAGGTGACGTATCGGTCTCAGACCAATGAGGCAGGAAGTCGTCCGAGATACCCGCAAGGCGGCAAAAACCAACATGGTGGCAACATCAACAGTAGCCATCTTCATAAAAAAGCTGCAGCTTTAAAGCAACAGCGAGTCCCGAATCCGGACGAATTTCCTGTGCTGGCCGGCACCATCACCCCCCCAAGTCGTCCCTCTGGTTTGAACGGGGTCTGGGTTAATGGAAACGGACACGCTGGTCCAACTGCTGCCCAGATTCTCCAAGCTCCTCCAACAGTACGCAAAGAGGGTAGCAAGGAATCCAACATGCAGGATACAACTCCTGACTCTGCTCGCAATCCCTCCCCAAAGGTACGCTGGCTTGGTACCTGTCCAATGAAAAACTTAGTCAACCAATTTTAGGATGCAAATACTGAGTTGAATGGTGTTCCCCAAGAGAATCTCAAATCCATTTATGAGCAAGACCCTGTCAACCACATCAATACACGCCCCGTTATGTCCTTCGCCGCAGCCACCTCGGGACCTGCTGATGTGTCTAAGGAGGTTTCCGTTTCTGCATAACCTTTCGCGATGTATTCACTGACATTCTATCTACCGTCTTCACTTCTGTCTATTCTTTGGCTTTCTTTATGGCTTACTCATTGACTTCCAGGTTGACTTATATCTATTCTTCATCTTGCTTGTATCTTCACATATACATCTCTTACCATGCTTTTCATCCAGCCTGAAAATTTTCATATCCCATCATGTTTTAGATATCTGCTTACTCTTCTGAGCCATCGCTTTCTACATTCAGTTGGTTCAAAATCCATACCTTTTCCATCCGCCTTCTGTTGTTTTATTTACACCGTACATAGTGTTGTTGTGCTATGTACTGCTCATATCGTAAAGGACCCACTAATTATCCACCCACGTCAATATATTCCTCATCTCCACACCCGAGGTCGATGTGACCTCTCCAATTTGATAAACGGTTGCTGGTCCTCCCTGCAGAGCCCTAAAAACCTGCTCTACTTGCCCTGCCTCCACAATGAGAACCATACCGATTCCATTATTGAAAGTTCTCGCCATCTCTAAAGGATCCACCTTCCCATGCTTCATCAAAAATCGAAAGACTGCTGGGAGTACCCAAGCTGACGCATCGATATAGCATCCTAGGTGCTTCGGAAGCACTCGTGGAATGTTTTCAATGAAACCGCCACCTGTGATATGGGACATGCCTTTCAAAAGGCCTCGTTTAGCAACCGGCAGAATTTGAGAAACGTAGATTTGCGTCGGCTCCAGAAGAGCACGGCCTAGGCTGATGTCGGTGTTCCATGGACAAGGTGATGCGTAAGATATACTGGATAAGGATATTACCTTGCGAACCAAAGAGAACCCATTCGAGTGCAGGCCAGAAGATGCCACCCCTAAAAGGACATCACCTTCGACTATGTTTGGCCGAGGGAGGATCAAGTGTCGTTCCACCGCCCCGACAGCAAAGCCAGCCAGGTCATAATCGCCTGAAAAATATTCGACCTAGCATCCTGAAGTACGATGAATGCTTACCATCTTGATACATGCCGGGCATTTCCGCGGTTTCGCCGCCAATCAAGGCGCACCTCGATTGTTTACATCCTTGAGCGATTCCTTTGATGACTTGAGTCGCCACAGGCACATCAAGTTTGCTACAACCATAATAGTCCAAAAAATACAGAGGTTCAGCGCCCTGAACCAGAAGATCGTTTACCGACATGGCCACAAGGTCAATTCCTGGGGCTACTTTGAGAAGGCGTGATCAAGAAGTGAGAGAACAGGGTTACATACCCACAAGATCATGAATATCCATATCAACGGCGAGTCTCAACTTGGTTCCAACGCCATCAGTTCCACTGACCAATACTGGATCTATGTATCCTATGGCCTTGATGTCAAATACACCACCAAATCCCCCGATTTCTGGGTCAGAGCCTGGCCTACTCGTCGAACGGACCAAAGGCTTGATAGCCTCAACAAGGGCATTTCCCGCGTCAACGGAGACTCCGGCTTGAGCGTATGTCAAACCACCAGGTTTGACAGGATTTAAAATTAACGCCCTGATTTTGTGTCAAAAAATCAATACGAGTGTGAAGGCGAAAACATACCTATGTGCGATGTCGCGTCTAAAGGTTTTGCCTTCAAACGTCACCTGCTCAACGCCTGCATATACAGCTTCCAGGGCCTCATCAAGCGTGGGCGCGTAGGCAGAGACGGCAAGGACTCGACCACCATCTGTGACAATATAATCTTTTGATTGCTTTGTTCCAGCATGGAAAACCACGACATCTGGGTCCCCAGTCAGCTTGCGGAAGGTTCTAATAATTTGGACTCACTCCTAGGAAATTTGCCAAATGATATCTTTTGGCCTTTCTCATACTTTCCTGGATAACCTTCTGACGCTAGGACGACGGTGACAGCGAACCCAGCTTGAAAATTAAGTGAAATCGAATCAAGCCGGTGTTCAACGCACGCCTCCATTCCAAGTCAAACATTCGTCCGAGATATAGGACGCAATGAAACACACATACAAGCAGAACGGCAGCCAAATCGACATCTTCGTCAAGTAAGAGCATCAGGGTTTCTGTTTCGGGATCTCCAAACCGAACGTTGTATTCGAGTACTTTGGGACCTGAAGAAGTAAGCATGAAGCCGGTAAAGAGTATTCCAAGGAACGGAAAGCCTGGCGGCGGTAGATCAATAGATTGTATGATATTGTGTTAGCCTGCGTGCCTTCTTTTCTCATTCCATTGATCGTTGGCTGTAAGCATTCTTTTATTATTTGTTCCAAAATCTCTGGGGTTGCGATGGGAGCAGGTGCATATGTACCCATGCCTCCCGTATTTAACCCGGTATCACCTTCTCCAATTCGTTTGTGATCTTGAGCTGCAGGCAAGGCGACAATAGTATAACCGTCTGAAAAGGCCAAAACAGAGATCTCCGGCCCCACCAATAGTTCTTCAATCACGATTTCACTTCCTGGGTAAAAATTTTCGTTCAGATCATCGTTCAAAAATCGTGTTGCGAAGGACGAACCTGCATTTCCAAAGACCTTCGAAACCATGATCTCATTAAGGCCCGCAAGAGCCTCCCCCATCGTCTCAGGAATGAGGACACCTTTCCCTCCGGCAAGTCCACTGGCCTTTAAGACAACTTTATGGCCGCAGGTCCTAACATAATCAATAGCCTCTTCAATCTGCGATGACTTGAATACTTTGAATTTCGCGGTCGGTATGCGATGGCGAGCCATGAAATCTTTTGAAAATGCTTTTGATCCTTCCATTCTTGCTGCAAGAGCGCTTGGACCGAACACCGGGATGCCTACTGTATACTTTCTTTACTTTAGGCGCCGCGCTATGGAATATATGGATGTTCAAACCTCTTCGGAAGAAGGCTTCTACGCCATCCACTAGGGGTTGTTCTGGACCAGGTACGACGAGATTCACCTTGTGGATTTTATTGAAACAAAGCGTCGAATTGAGAAAAATGGCATACCCTATGCTTCAGAGCAAAGTCGACTAAACGTGGAAAGTCGTCGAGGGAAATATCATCAATATTTGAGGTCTTTGGCTCCTGTTGAGTTCCTGCGTTACCGGGACAAACAAAGATGTGGTCTAGAAGAGAAGAACGGGCCAGCTTCCAAGCCAACGCATGTTCTCTGCCTCCACTACCAAGCAGGAGAATTCGGATTGACATGATAAGATGAAAAAATGTCCAACCCGGATTGGGTAATCAAATTTGATCAACAGTGACTGCTGCTCTCCGGCGGCTCATCGTCAACAGCTGGTCAAACTCAAGCGCTCCATAATACGACTCTGAAAACAAACAGGTGAAATGCGCTGCATGCTATAGTTCTATAGGTGCTGACCAAGCTGGATGACATGGTTGGTCCAGTCAAAATTAAATTATGTAAATGAGGGTCCGCGTTGCATTTGTCGTGGTGGCCCAATGATTGCGACGTGAAGATTCTATACTCAAATTGTGTGCAATCTGTTCTCAGTGTTGTCAACGTTTGTGGCAACTTCCAAATTTTGTGTCCACTATCGTGCCTGCAGGAAGGCACGTGTTGTCACAGCGGTTGTTCAGTTCCAACTTCCTTGAGTTCCCTGGGATTTATGCTACTTTCTCTTCAGTAAAACATAATTACTCATTCATTCTCGGGCCATGGCTTATCATCGCAACCCTGAGCCATATGAGGAGGCAAGGATTCTCAATCTTTCCTAGCGTGTGTTCATTGACTTTACAGTACTTCACAGTCTCAAGGGCCCGAGTCTCCAACCGAACTTTCAGCAGAATCACTAAAGGCATTCTATGAGGATATGGAACAGAGGGAAATGGAACGGAAACTCTCCAAACGGAAATCGAATACTGGTACATCCATTTGGTCCCGCAGGTCATTGAAACGATCCACCACCGCGCCACCTGTCCAGTCACCTCCCATCGAATTGACGCGTAATCCATCCTCAGGCACTCGACAGGAGAAAGGCGGCGGAGATGAAGCTTTTGAAATTAAACAGCGGACAGATCGGTACGAGCAATACGACGTACGCCCTGGGTTGAATACATCTGCATCTGCCAATGCTGATATAAGGAAGGCACCAATTTCTATCGGGGGGGACACTTGGGCATCTGTCCCCCTTCCAACTTTTAAGGTCAGATATCATCTCCACAATCCTCGTGGCCCACGATGGTACAGAAACCATCACCTCATCCCTCCGTCTCAAATGCGCCCTTCATTGCGCCCTCCGACCTTCTTCTCGTCTTCATTTCCGCCGATGGGCACGTCCTCTATGCCGGAGCATTTCGACGATGCAGCCGGGACTACTGGGACACCTTCTCATTCTCCTTTACCGACACCAGACTCTTCGCAGACGCGTGTAGCAGACGGCGGTAAACCTAGGTCGCGTAAAACATCCCAAACCACCCCTGACAATGTTGACCTTCTCGACGTCACGGATCCTTGGGGTACAAATTGGCATCACCAATCCCCCTATGATTTCTTTGGACAAACTGCGACATCCTCCCTTGATACACAGGATGTACGCGAACAGATTTCTTTTATTCCAAGCAACCTTGGAAACTAACTTCTTCATCATTAGCTTCCAAATCGCACGAGGCGTGCTAGCATGACAGCAGCGCAGGGCCGTCATATGTCGGTCACGCCATCGCCGCTCTCTCAGTCGACGTCAGCTGTGCATTTGCAACCTCCTCAGCCTGAAATTGAACTACCTCGAAAACTTAGTAAGCGGAAGCCTCCCACTATTGGCAGTATCTTCGCTCCTCATTCGGCTGAAGGTCATCGAAAGGCCGCATCCGCACCAGTCACACCTATTGATCATATTACGCTAGCTCAACCTTCAGATATTACTTCTTTGCCGAAACGCATGTCGGTTGCTCCCCCACCAGCGTCGATCCCACCACAAACGTCAAAGAAGGAGAAGCGAGGCAGTATGTTGAACCGTCTTGCCAAAAAGTTCAGTCTTCTCAGAAAGTCCATGGACAATGAGCTAGCTTCAAATGATAAACAGAGTGAATGGCGGCATCCCGGTGGCACCAACGGCCTGAGTAGACCACAAAGGGGGTTGATCCCCTCAGAGAAGTCACCCCACGATCCTGTAAAACGTATTCCTCCACCTGCTTTCGAACATTCAGCTCAGCCAATGTTGAATCAAGCACCCCGCGTTCCACACCGCTCGTCCTTAGCCTCTCTCAATGCTCCTTTTTCTATTGGTCGACTCACAGTTGCGAATCCCGACCTTCCAAGCCTCGAAAACGAAACGCCAAACTTGGGCGAAGCACCTATACCCCCAGAGAAACCCAGGGACGTCCAAGATCGCCATCACGTCAACAAAACGGTTGAATCATCCTTGTTACCGCGACAAACGCTATCGTCACGGACACAATTGCATCAGGACAAACCGCTTCCTCCACCTCAACCGCCTACACCTGGTCCTTCCCTTGTTGACTTTAGTGATATTCAGACACGTCAAGCAAATGAAAAATCAATGTCTGATCCTTCAACAGAACCGGAGAACGTTAAAGTTCCCCTTGAAGATTCGAAGGGAGTGGCGTCACAAACACCATCGGCATCTCTCAATATCAATCCCATTGCTGACACAACGCCTGCTGACTGTAGTAAACAACCTCAACCCTTGCAGTCTCAAATTATACCCGAGATTTCTAATGACCACTCTCAACTAGTTTCGTTATCAAATCATAACCAAGCCGTACCCACTGACGACCGCGCTCCAACGCAATCGGCATCCGTCAAAACTGAAATGCAAGACGAGAATTCCAGAAGAGCGTCGTCTTTCCGCCGAGCTTCACCTTCTGATGCAAACTCGGTCAATAAGAGCTCTGCGCCAGAAAGAGCCACGTCGGCAGCTACCTCACGTCCCAACGAACGACCATTCAGCCCACCCGCCACCAATACCCAAAAGATGCCTACTAACTCTAACTCTCGTTCGGATTCAACCCGTGTTACAAGCGCCAACCACGTGCCTTTCCCAACAGCTCAACCCGTTTCAGCCCTTCCATTCCGAGAAACCCGAGATTACGCAGCGCCATCGTATGAAGACTCCCCTTTATCAACATCATCTGTCATCGCAAATCCACCAACACCGTATAATCGACTTTCGATACCGCTTTCTGAAGGCTTAGCGCTTTCTCCCAGTTTACCGCCAAATAGCCCTCCAGAAGCAAAGCGCTTGTCCCATGAGCCTTCTCCTGTGAATTCTTCACCGACTCGACAAACAGAGACTTTCAAATTGGTGCGAAGTTCCTCTGGGAATGTGTATGCTTCTGGCGAGACGATATTGGCAGCGGGACAGCAGTGGGAGGTTGTAGAATCCGTTGAAGCTAAAGAAAGAAAGGGGAAATCTTCTAAATCAAAGGAGCAGGAGGCTGGTGGTCGGCGAGAATCTAAAGCTGAACCAAGGTCGAAAGCAGATGTTGAGAACGGCGACAATCGCCATTCGCGTAGCCATCAGTCCTCTAAAGTGCCCCCCCCTCATCCACGAGAAGAGGCTTCTAAAAGCAAGGCGATTGGTAAAACCACTTCTCAACGTCCCGAAGAGCGATCCCACCGAGAAGAGCGTGTGCGTCCAGAAGAACATTCTGCTCCTGCAGAGCGACCTCGTCACGAAGAACGTTCTTATCGTGACCAACGGCCTCATCGTGACCAACGATCCCATCGTGAAGAAAGGTCTCATCGCGAAGAACGGTCCCACCGTGAAGAACGTCCCTACCGCGAAGAACGCTCCCGTCGGGAAGAACGATCTCATCGGGAAGAGCGCTCCCATCGGGAAGAACGTTCTCATCGGGACTCTCATCGGGATGAACGCTCCTATCGGGAAGAACGTTCCCATCATGTGGAGCGCTCACATAAGGGCGAAAATAAAGGCTACAAACGGGATGAGTATTGTGATCCTAAGTCAACGAGAAGATCTACAGAAATTCATTTCACTTCTGACAAGCAGATCACTGGACCTCAGCCTGTTCTCGTCCAAGGTCATCCAGACCCTCCAGCTATTAGGCTGGAGCGGAATACATCCATAATGGCGAGACCTACATCCGAACTTCCTTCGGCTGCCGAGATGAACGCGATGCGAGCGAAGGAATCCTGGGAGTTGGAGCGCCTCTGGAGAGCTCGTAGCATGTATGGACTTGAACCCAATGCCCCTACGACCAATTTCATACCAGGACCAAGCTCGACCAGCTCAAGAAGCGATGATACACCACCACACCCCACTATCTATGGATCAAGTCACACGGCTTTCGTGGTACAAACCCCCTTTCATGCGCCTTCTGCCCAGATTTACCATTCAATGCCTACTGCTCCGCCTCCAATTATTTATTCTTCCCCCGCTTCTATACCTAGCATTCCTGATTCACTTTCGTCTTACGATCCTTATGACCCTTCATATATTTATCGATCATACCCAACTTCTTCACCCACCAATTTTAAAGCATCATCGTCATTATCACGGCCTCCCCTAAATAATCCTCTTCCCGAACCGCCTCGTGAGTCGCCATATGAACCTGCACCATTGCCATCTACTAGACAAGGAAACCGACACTCATCTGATCATTGGACGAAGTCTTCTGGTATCACTACTGCCCATTAGGTCGGTATGTTGTAGCCTCAGTATTTGTATCCACCGATATCCCATTATTGACTGGTCTAATCGGGTTGTTGATTGTTATACGCCTATATAATTTATAGCAGGGACATTGCAACTTTGTATCATTGGTCTATACTTCCGTCATCCATTTTACTTGCAAGAATTGTGACCAGCTCAGTAGATGTAAGGTTACTTATAGACAATATTATATGTATAGATTATGCAGAAATCCTGTCTACAATTGCATTTGAGGTCAAACCTTAGCGGCACTATGGTTATCCTTCCAATCGACCCCTTGCTTATGCTGTGGGACCGGCATTGTTGATTGCGTCAATGAAGGCATATAGTTTGGGCGGACCCCTTCTTTCCATAATCTTACGTACTCCATTCCCTTCGTCCACTGGTTGGCCCCAGGTTGTCTGTCTACAATGGCTTTCCATCGTTTACGAGCCGCAATGGCACCTTCATCCAACTCTGCCCGTCGTTCCCAAGTAGCTATGCTCTTTTTCTCCATCTCATTGGCCTGCTCAATTTCACTTGGCCCAAAAATTGAACCGAGGGCTTCAGCTTCCTTCACTGCGACTGTCGTTGCGATGTGATGCTCTGAGCGCAATGCTCGGAATTGGGCGACAGAGTTGGCGTATGCTTCGCTCAGTGACAGTGAGTGGTATTTATATAGATTGAGAGCAAAAAGGATTGCACTGGTGTTGTAGATATTTAGTTCAACAGGTAACAAGTCAAATAGATAGTGATAGAAACACACTCTTCTGGTTGTGGATTACGTCCTCGTTGCCGTAGTCGCACCCAGTCACGTCCAGTGATAGGATGAGGCTCGTCTATTCGTTCATTTTCCACTAACGACGTCGGTCTGAACGTCTCAAAAGGATGATCCAGAAAGAACTGCCGACGAATGTCATCTTCAAGGTAATAGATTGGTAGTGGGCGCACAGAATGTGGGCGCAGCCTCGTAGAGGGTGCCTTTTGGTCGTAAGCAGTACGGGGTGGAGGAGCTTTCGCAGGAAGGGATAAAGGAGGGTTGTCGAGAACAGCCTGGTACCAAAGGGGTTCTTTTTGAATAAAATTTCCCCGCATCAGCCTCGACACTTGCTGATGTACTTGTGAAGCTATCCTGCGACCCATGTCAACTCAGTGTGGTGGAAAGGTCAAAAAATATATCCAAAATAAGGCTCACACGGGGTTACATAAGCCAACTCTCTCATGATATATGCAATTTTTTGTAAGGGATGGTTCAGACTAAATTTTTTACTTGGGAAATGCAGAGCATTCAGCAGCAATTGTTTTTGCTACAATTGATTCATTTGGTCACTTAAAATCAGATGCAGTGTTATAGGGAAAATGATTCAAAGGTTATGTTAAGAATTTGATGCATATTGGTGGATACTGAGTTGTAATTTTAAGAGCCGTGCGAAGCACGCAAGAAAAGAAAAAAACCTACCTGTTCTTCTGGAAAATAAAAATATCTCCCTGTACATCCAACAAATTTCCAGCAAGCTATTCAAATAATTTTCCTATATATTGCCAGTCATCGAGGAATGCCTTGGTGGAGCAGGCAATGAATCCGCTTTTTTAGATTTATTTATAATAAATATTTAAATATATCCTATAACAACCAGGCCCTTCCGAGATTTATCAGTATACGTAGTGGAAGATGCTGATCATAGTTTATGTTGCTTTGTCTTGGCCAAGGATCTGGCTTCATCTCGAAGGAGGCGACGAAGCTACACAATAAATCAGCCACATCTTAAATACCAACAGGCCAACTCACAATCTTTCCAGAAGGGTTTTTAGGTATAGTGTCGATAAACTCCACACCGCCAGTGAGCCATTTGTATTGCACCTTTGCATCAGAGACATACTAATCAAAAAGGACATCAGAATGTCAGATTGGCTGGAATTGATGCTTCGAAATATAAGGACCTTTTGAATGGCTTTTTTCAGATCAACTGAGGCTCTCTGGTCTCCGCGAACACGCTTCTGTGCATCGGTGCCAAGTACAATGAAGGCCAATGGAAGTTCTCCACTGTATTCATCCGGTATACTTACCACGCAAACATCCACGACATCTGGATGAAGAAGCAGAAAACCTTCAAGTTCGGCCGGAGCAACCTGGTATCCGCGAACTTTCATGATTTCCTAATAAAAAATGAGCTACTCGAGATGCATTAACAATAGAAAAGTATCAACCTTTAAACGATCAACAATAAAAACTTCCAGATTCTTTATAACGACTTCATCGCCAGTTCGAACCCATCCATCAACAAATGTTTCAGCCGTCCTATCAAATTTGATTTAGCAAAAGATCTGAACAGTATCGCCATTGCCCTCGACATACGCAGCCAAGTTCTCATAATATCCCAATGCCATTGAGGGGCCTTTGACTATGAGTTCGCCCTGCTCGCCATCTGATGCAAGGGTGCCGTCTGGTTTCACGACTTTGGCAATAACGCCAGGTATCAATCCTCCCGCACCGCCGATGGTTCCAAATTTACGATCAACTTGCAGAGAACAGACCGTTGTACATGTTTCAGTTAAACCTATGTTTTCGTCACAAAAGAGCGCATGGCGGTTCCTCATTCACAAGCTTACCGTAACCTTGACCAACAGCGGCATTGGGGAAGATAGTTGATATCCGCCTCATTAACTCCCCACTGAGAGGCGCTGCTCCAGACAGGCAAAACTTCACATGGCTGAAATCATATCCTTTGAGAGAAGGATGCTAGCAAGAGGGTCAGAAATGCGAGACAGGATTTAGGAATAAGTCACCTTGCACAGAAGAACTATTTGTGGCGGTACAAGGCTGAAAATACATATTGTTAGTGTCAGCCGGATGGGGCATTAAATAACTCAACTGAAGGTGGGTTACTCGATGGCGAACAATGCTCTCCAGAAATTCGGAAAAACTGAATTTTGGAACGATAACGATGGATAACTGGGAAGAGATATCGTTAAACGATTTTCTCTTCATTGACTAGGGACATACACCACAATAAAGCATAAAGTGCAGCTAGGTATTATTATTCAAAAATAAATTAATAGGACCGTGAAAGAAGAGAGCTAGAAACGCACAGTGACGACGAGTCCGTAGATGTCTGACGTAATTTAAGGACGGGTGACATACTCAATACGATGAATACTCACGAAAAAAAGGTAGAACTAGAACAGTTAGCATACTAAGATAAGCTCAGAGAAATAAATCACCTCCAAGGACGACGTCTCCAGGAGACATGCGCTTGTCAGGACAGGAAGGATCATTCAACCTGTAGTGACTAGCCATTTGGATCACATTCGCGATAACTCCATAATGAGATATAGCCACAGCCTAAATAGAAGATATCAGAAATACACGCTCTACATTGCTTGACAGAAGTACCTTGGGTTTTCCTGTTAGAAGACGCATGATAAAGCTTACGGTAGTCTGAAGGCATAAAGCATAGCATTGACTTACCGGTAGTACCGCTTGAGAAAGATAGGAAGGCCAGAGTTGTCTTAGCCTCCCCCGCTTTCAAACGAAGAGGTACAAGGGTCTCAGGCTTGCTTGAACCGAGCGTAATCAATTGCTCGATTGTCGGACTTAAACAAGGCAAGGGCGCATTTGATTTTTCAAGAAGAATGAGAAAATCGCCAGTGAGACCGACTTTCTGACCGGCGGCATGCGCAGCTGTAAAGCAAATGGGGTGCACCACAATTAATTTGGCCCGAGTGGTTGATAATTGATAACTGAGCTCGTCGGCCGTAAAATTGGGATTAGCGGGACTATAGCAAAAATGTTAGATATAAATTTTTTAAAAAAGGGTAAGCCGCGTGTTTTACGTTATGATACCACCAAGGACTTGGACTGCCCAAGCTGTGATTGCATATTCTACAGAGGTGTAAGCTGCAAAGCTGAATGCACAGAGAGAACGAATGTGTCTACCTATATGGTTTGGGCTGAACAGACAAACTGGCATTGTGGTACACATTAAGAAAAATGGGTCATAGAACTGACGCGTTTGAGCGACGTACCAACATCGCCTTTACCTGCACCAGAATAGAAGGTATTCAATGCCCCGTGTGTCATTATTAAGGACGAGGTACACACCGATGTTCCACTTAATACTCAGAGCATTCGCAAGACTGTATGTACGATGATGAACCTGCCAATAATTATGATTTGGAGCCGTCATATAAAGGAGGCGAGAGACCAACCTGTTCATAAGTAACCTGACGAGAAGTTCTATCTTCGATGAAGAAAGGTACATTGCTTGGTCTTTGGGGGCGCGGCAAAGACGTGTTCTGGAGGAAGAACTGTGGTATGGAAAGATTGTCGGGGATGTCAGGAAGAAGGAGCGGAGAGGAGAAATGGGACATGGCACAGATGTGCTGAAGCAATGATTTAGGCACATTATATATATACACATGTATCGGGCCCCGGGAATATACTATGGGAACTGCATGTTGAATGTGATTACGGCATCTCGGATCTTGTCGTTTCCCCATGAACGACTCGGAAGACACAGCTGAACTAAGAAATCCGTTCCCTTCTCCACCATCACATTATGCCCTATATACCCAGCATAATCTCAGACTCTTGTCCTTGCTGAAAGAAAGGGATCCGGAGAATACCAATAATAACCAGTCCGAGATTCTCAGTGACCAGAATGAGGTTCCAGACTGGCCATTGACCCAGCTTGAAAGACCTCGAGTTGATTGGATATTAGAAGAACCTGACGCATATTACGATGTATTTGGTGACCGGTGGTTTGTGCGTCAACATTTCATATCCAAGTCGATTGCAGCTCAATATAGCAAACATCAGGTGAAGGAAAAAATACCATCTTTAGCAGAACTAGGAGGGAATCAGCTCTATCCTTCAAACCCCACTATAGGTGCAGTAAAGCGGATTCACCTGGTGAAATAAGAGCGTCCCAATAACATGTCGATTGCCCCCAGACCGCCGTCCGGCTCTTCGATCAGTTCTTCGCTCTTTACTGGTGACCTACTCTTCTTTGTTGGCTTCTTTGTTGGCACCTCCTCCCATTTCAGAGAATATACCTCCAGACTGGCAACGACACGTTGAATGGATCACCGTACTTAGCCAAAATTTGATGGCTGCTGCTAACGACTTGCGGCCAGTCCAGGCATGATTTTTCGGTCTTTCGCCAAAGGCATGACCTGATCTTTGTTAGGCACGCGGAAATTTAGAGTCAATGATGAGACGGCAGTTGGAGCTTCGACGACAAGAGACCAAAAACTTGCACCAGTATGCATGCCTTTGTGTTATTTTTTGATACTCCTGACTCTGAAACTATAGGAAATGTGATGCTCTCGGTGCCAAGCTTGCAGAGCTACGTACCTCTGCAAAAGACATTCTAAAAGACAGCCAGATGGTAAAGTCGTTCAGATTAGGTTTCAACATGGTTTAACCATTCGTTGCACTCTTAGGGGGAAACCAACCTCGCGTGTTATCCTATGACTGAAGAGGTATGTCTTGGTCAATTTATCCGACATACGACGCAATATTTCTCCTTGGTTAGACTTCCGTTTCGCAGAGTGATGTTTTGTGTTGGGCGGAACAAGTATAAATCCTTGATTTCGAATTAGGAGAGGTTCATCAAACTCTCAATGGTATATTTCGATTCGGTATAGTAGGTGGCGGCGCATGGAACCTCAAGTTAATCTATTTATTATAATAATTTTTACTAATCTATTTCAGAAATGATTATATAATAAATTAAATACAATGAACTCCATACAATCATTCCATTCAACGTTGAACATTGTCAGGACAATACAGTAGTAATGGCTACTAGACGAAGAATCGGTGTTAGTGCTGCCACTACTGAAGCTGCCCGACGGCAGCTTATGCAACCCGTTCCTTGTTGGGAAAAAGTCTGGATAGTGCCTAGTATACCATCAGGTTCCTCAACACTCAAGGTCTACAAATGGGTCAAGACAGAAAAAATTCAGGTGAGAATAACCAGCTGTATGTCGGCATTAGCACTCATGCCCCTCCAGCAATTTAGTGATGACGAAGGCGAAGTTGATGAACCCTTAGCACCCCTACCTGATGAGCCGGAGGTTGTGGACGGGGTAGAAGGTGACGAAGACCTTGAACAAGATGAGCCAAGAGTTACAGACGCGACGCAAAATAAAGAACTCACCGACATGGACCAGAATGTGGACGACCCCCCATCTAAACTATCATCGCCCAAACCTCAACTCAGAATAATGCCATCATCTCTGTCTGGGCTTGAGACTCGCGACAGTGTCGGTCTGGACGCGTCTCTGAAGCTTGATGCTGATATGGACGACATTGATCAGAAGAAGGCTAATCCAGATGATGATCTGGAACTGGACATCTCTGGGTTGGGCCCGGATGGTCTGCAATTAGAAAGCGCCCACGATCTATCCCAACTTGATGGACCAGATGGGTTGATGGGAGGTTCACTAATGGATGACAGCGTTGACCCATTCGGGGATACGACTTGAGAAAGAAACAAACCTAGACCACATACGTGTTATCCATCTATTGTTGATGGATCATACGAATCCTCTGCTGCGGTGAAACTAGCTCGTAGTTATAGAGGCCTCCGCAATGATTTGACGTTAACATTGTCAATGAATGAAAACATATGAGGCAGACACGCAGCAGGGCAGGTGCTTCTCAGACATGGGCGCTTAATGTCGATTGTGCTTATAAGTCGACTCAAACGGTTGACACATCTTGCGACTCTACTACGATGTACTCCCCAAGCCTGAGAGAGTTCGCTTTCGGCACTTCTCGGAACACAGTCTTCCCTTCTCTTTTAACAGTATCTTCCGCATTGGCTTTCCGGCCCAACGCCTCAATATCACCAATTATCATCACCCTCACCCTCTTACTGGTGTACTCACGGTTTCTTTTTCGCTCAGAACAGAAATTTGGTCGCCCCCACATAGGTTTATTATGTGCCCTTGCAATCGGCGCCTCATTATCTAGATTTCAAGCATCAACCAGCGCTCTCTCAACGCCTGCTGGATCCATCATAGTGCTTTTAGTTTCGGCATTATTTCTATCATTCTTCACATTGTCTGCATTGTATGTCGACACAAAGCTTTGCACACGTTTCAATTCTTCATGGGCGCAAGTCACCTTTTTTCCTGCTCTCTGGGCAACTCTCTGGTGCACCATATCGTACATCAGTCCCGTAGGACATCTCTCAACATGGAGTGCTGCAGACCATACAGACGCCTATAATTGGATTGTTCCCATAGCCGGTCCGGCAAGCAAAGATTGGATCATTGGTGCATGGGCTGTCGTCATGTCGCAATGTATTGGAGCGTGGTACATGGGACGTCAAGACGAAGATTCACTCCCTGATAATCAGCCGAGACGCCAGCAGTTTGGAGGTTCTCATTTTCAAGTGGGGATTCTTGCCTTATGTTTAACCTTTGCCACCATTCCTTCATTCCTTATCCCGCAACTCCCTCTCCCTGTATCTGATATAAACATATCGACTCCCCTGACGGTGGGTTGTGTTCTCCCTCCATTCCAAAGGTATAAACGCCATGTCTTGACTTTGGACGACTTTATTCATGAAAGTGAGAAGATCCGGAGCTTGGCCAGAGTTATTCTCTGGCCCGAGGGCGCAGTCACCTTCAATTCAGTCTCAGAAAGGGACGAAGGCCTGAAATTGGTCAGGGAGAAGCTTCCGGGAACCTATATTGGGGTTTCCTTTGAAGAGACGATCGATGATCCGAGTGATTCCACAGGCAAAACTCCATTACGGCGTACGGGGGTTGCTGTGGTAGATCAATATTCCCCCGAACCCTATCTTTTATACTATAAAAGAAATCTTGTTCCATGTGAGTAACTTTGCGAGTAACTTTCCAGATATGTGACTCAATCAACATCAACTTTGCAGTCGCAGAGTCGTTCTCCTTACGCCATTCTTCCACTCCACCTAGCATGTTCGAGGTGGAATTAGATGCTCCCAAGGGTCAGAAGATCGAGTGGGGGCCAGCACCCAACCATACACGCTTTATACCTTTGACTTCCTCAATTTGCCTTGATTTTGCATCTCCTTCTCCATTTACAGACTTGCCTTCTCGCCCTGGTTTGATACTTGCACCTGCCCGAACCTGGGAAAGGACGGTTGGATATGCAATGTGGCTGCAAGCCAGACAACGAGCTGAAGAACTGCAAAGCATCGTATTATGGTGTGACGGCGGGGAGGGTGGCGTGAGCGGAGTAGCAGGCAGTGGCTACAATGATGTCTTCCAGGTTGGATCCGGTTCGTTCGTCCGGACTATTGGGATTCAATATCCATTCAACCATCAAAAAACACCTTTCGCACGCTTCGGCGACTCATTCTTGATATTCTTCTGGCTTCTCGTCTTTGTGCCAGGTCGAATCTACCTTCCAGCTCTTATCAACATCGCACCAATTAGTTATGTCCAGATCAGAATGCGCCGCTTGTGGCAGCGTACAAACAGCGCTGGTGGCCAGAATCCCACCTATACGGAGCCTCCAACTGGCAATCTTCTTGATTAGTATATCGGACCAGAAAGATGTTGGAATTCTATTGTATTAGCTACATAGTGAATGTGAATGATGATAGTTGTATGTAACAAACTTGATAAATTTGGTATACTTGATCTGTTGTCGATGAAAGACACGCGTTTGCCTTGCGCCAGGTAATACTATAAACCTCAGTCTCAACATTTCTCGCTCCCTCACGAGCTTCAGTGCTTGTCCAGCATACAACGTCTACGAAAAGCGACAAACCGCAGTCAAGACTTGCATTAAGCCTTCGCAGGTCTCTGCGCAATTTAACTCCTTGGAAGTCGGCTCATACCATTGGGAAAGTATTTCAAAGAAGGTGGACTACATCCAAAAGTCTACCAGCCAAGGACTCGAAGGACTGGGTGGACGACTTTCATCTAGTTACCCCAGAAGATATCGAGTCAGAAAGTCACCCATCGATACGATCTCTGGGACACTGGCACACCATTAGCGCCCACACAGAAACATCAGCGAAACACCATCCAACGCTTCCTCCTCTGCTTATTCCGGATTCTAAGATAACCTGCGTGTCGACATACACTTTGAATTCTCCTCAAAAAACGATTACGACTGACAGTTCGCCCACGCCCACACTCACGGAAGTTGCTCATATAACTTCAAGTTTTCCACAACCGCCTCGTCATCTTCCTATTACGATTCCCTTTCCATCAACAACGACTAGTGCGTTTACTTTAAAATCATTCCAACACTGAAAAAAATGGACTAACCATTCATCCCGCAGCAATTTCGTATCCATCCCCCGTTCTCCGCATATCATCTTCTGTTCCTATTGCTATTTCCCCTTCCGTTTCTTCACCATCAGCTGAAAAAAGGAGCATAGGCAATCCACCTTCTCTTCAAAGCATCAAGTTCCGCGCACAAGGCATCCTTCACATCCCGAACCGACTTTCTCCTTGGAAAATCCGAAAGTGAAATTACTAGTCCATAAATCGGTCTTCGCGATAGATCGTTGCATTCAATACTGGAAGTCTTGACTACCCGTGCGGCTTTGGGCATTATCAGATCTGTATCATAACTATTTCTCAGATACAGTACCAAATTTCATACATGGAGTTTACGGGGAAACGACCCGACGTGATTGACTTGGGTGGAGATGCGGATTATTCGAATATGCAATGGTTCCAAGAACCAGCGCCACAGCGGCCTCAGGTATGTCTATCTCTTAGCTCTTAGCCCTTTTACCAAGCGTATTCGTCAGGCCCCTCAACAACAAACCGCTCCATCCTACGAACCTTCACCTGCAGTCATAGATCAAAATGACGGCTTTCAATATGCGCTGAGCGCTGCACCTAACGTTCTTTATCAGCGATATAAACAATATGGACAGGTATTTACAAGCAACTGTTCACTATGCGTGCGGAGCGCTGATACACCCAAAGTTAGGTGTCCTGGCATGGTGTTCGGAATTCAGTGAGCTCATTGATAACCTGAAAGATTTAGGGTTTGCTGGGAATATGTTTGTGACGACGAGGGTGCAGGCATTGAACAGTTGTGAAGAGGTCTTACAATTATTTCGAACCCACATGGAAGACGTTCGCATGCAAATTGTCAAGATGTACCTATCCACTCAGGTAGCCAGACTTCGGCGATTTCTTGACGCTGACCGTGTATGGCATGATTATCCCGAAAATACTTTCCCTCTCGAACCGAATCAGTAATATATCATGCAAGTGTTGTATATAGTTTTTACCTCGAACTTTTGAAGACATCCCATTTGCATATATACACGATCGTGACGCAGCATTTACTCATGCCTAGAATAAAGATAAAAGTCAACTTTTGACGCGTGATTGGGCTGCCTGTGCAGCATTCATTCCCATCCATGTTTTCTCCACCAAACCAAGCAATCTTTGCATATCAGAACTCCAATCATTCATCACATCCTCAGCACTTCGTTTGCTCCTGAAATTAACAACACCAGCAGGTCGATCGATTTTAGCCCAAATAGTGCCAGAGACAACGAGTCGAGCGAGAATTTCTTCCGTTTGTTTTGGTGTAAGGTCCAATAGTGATGTCAGACGTGTTAAAGTGATCCGTGTGTAATATTGAGCAACAACACGAATGTTCTGTAAGATACGAATGAGATGAGATCGGTTTAGACTACGAGAAATTACGCACATGTTCGATCACCCGAGTGTGCAAGTCTTCCCATCTTATGTTTGACTCGAAGACTGGGGTCTTCCGTAAGAACGTTCCATACATTGCTTCGATACCGGGCCATCGCATGAGTTCCCGTGTTACGAAACATTTCACAAGATTACTGGATATAGATTAATCAATATAACGCGTATATCGAATTAAAAAACGCACTAGTGGAGCGCAAGATTAGCCAAAGCAGAATCCGCATAAAGATGATGAAGCATGTCCGACTGCTCGTTGTTGTGCGGAGCGAGGACTATATAATAAACAATATGTTCAAGAGCCTGAACATTCCTTAGATCATATATTCATTCTGAACAAGGACCACATACCGCTTTACCCTTACCATTGACATCCTCCTTGATCGAGGGTGTCTCCCAGACCTTATAATAGTACTTTGCAACATCGAGGTAGGACGCATGTTGAAGTGCATGTTGTACCATGAGGTCATAGTATTTGAGTTTGAGGTCCTTAATACAGATCCTGTCATTTCAAGGCCCCCCTGGAGATCGAAGGACTTACTTCATTGTCCTTGTCTTTCAAAAACTCTTCATTTACCTTCCGACCTCCAACTCGCACTTTGACCCACTCTGCTTCGCCCCCACCTAGCGAATCTTTGCCATCTTTCTTTTCGACTTCAGCATCCTTCTGTCGAGCAACTGCTATCAGCAACCGCATCTGCTCCAAAATAAACTCGGTTTTCTCTCTCCGCTCCATAGACGAGTACGTCTCTACTTGCAGATCTGACAGTAAGTCAGAAGCTAGTTGTAGTGATTCCTTGTTCTCCTTTGAAGGTATGTCTTTGGAAGGTTTCTCATGATAATGTGAGAGAAGAAGGGTAACCCGCGCTCGTGGCGTTTCCAAAAATATCTAGGAAGCATATGTTAATGGCGAAAGATCAAGGAGGTATGTGTAATGCGGACTTTGCCCTCTGTAACGCCTCGCAGCGTTTCTACTAGCTCAAGCCATTGTTCCGCGCCGTCTCGCGCTTTGACTTCAGTTAACCATGACATTGTTATTTCAACAATAGCTTGGACTACAGATTTCAGTTGGCCATGCTTTTTGCTGAGAATTGTTACAGTAGAATTAAGAAGGGAGTAATCTCGGGCATCGTAGCAGTGCTGAACTGCTGCTTTGGCGAGACGTGAGGTAGATGCGAGATCGGAAGCCTAAAATACTTGGTCAATCGATTAAGAGAGGTTTACTAGATGCCTACATTTCTTGTCTGTTTTTCCAGAGCAAATATAGTATCCAGACCAGCCTGGAGTTTACCAGCCTGTGGAATATCATGGCATATCAGCAATATTTGAGGAAAGTTCTCGAAACATACCTTGACTGTTGCTGCCGCTTCAGGGAGAAGAGCGTCTACCTCCTTCGTGAAGTCTTTCTCCTGCTTTTTGTTATCAGACATTATGTATATCCAGGAAGGTGACTTTGAGTTGTGTGTCCCAGTCCAATCGCGCTGACGCGTCGCGATGTTCGAGTTGTTGGTGTTTGTTTGGCATATTGTCCACGTGACTATATTAACCTCGGAGCTAGTCCGTATCGCTGGAGACTCATATTTGAAAGCTACTGGCGCTTTGGAGAAAAAATGGATTGCATGTATTGCATGGTCATAATCGTAGGCATATTTGTTTGCATGTGAGGATATCTAATTTCGTTCCCAGCACGAGTACGTATTATAAGTAAGATTAAGGCTCGTAATATCAGAATAATCATTGACGGACTGGAAGTGTGTCCAAAGGAATGTCATCCGATTCGGTAGTAACGTTTGTTGGTGAAGATGGTTCAACAGATGACGTTGTCATTTTTTGGAGTTCAACTCGAGAATCGGGTTTTGAACTGGGGAAATGCAGTCGGGCAAGTGCTAGGTGAAGGATGCGTGAAAATGGTAAGGTTGTAAGTCTATATGCGAATGAAAAGAAACCCAAGAGGGAGGAAAATAAGTAGAGAGATGGATAAGGTCGTCGGATTGGCGAGCATTCTGATTTAGAAGGGCTAGGGGGGGGATATGGGGTATTGCTGTTCAGCGGTGGCTGAGAGATTGTGTTGACGGCGGTAGACACCGTTAATGGCAGAATCGTGACTGCCTGCACACCAGCCTCTATTTTTGGCATGGTAGCATCAACAAACTCGGTGACAGTTTCACGTACAGCATTTATCTCGCGGCTTACGAGGACCGGAGATATTTGAATCGAAGCATCGGCAGATTGAGGTCGAGCCTCGACGCCACGTGTGATAAGGGAGACAGTAGCGTCGACGGACTTCTCTGAAATGATTTTTTCTGGCAATTGAGGAATCTCCAGGAAGGACTTTTCGGTCGAACGCAATAGCTGTAAATGAGGAAGAATTTCAGACACTGATTGCCAGCTCTTTGCATGAAGTTCGATGAAACCCCCTCTGCTCTTCTCTTGGAACCATTTCAACGACTCCAAGCGAGGCATGAGATGGCTGAGCAGGATGGAAATTTGAAGAGCTTCAGTCGCCCATGAATGACCGACATGAAGGCGCAGGAGTGAGGGAGAGCAAGCTTTTTGGGATTCTAACAAGGTGGGACTCCCAGGCGTTGCGTTGACAACGATGGCGAGCGTATGCAAACGTTTACAGTTGGTTGTCAAAGGTGCGAGAGACGCCAATGTGATCTTTGGGAGATGCGGGGGAGGGAATCGTGCCAGTGGACATAATCTGAGTATTTCTAGGTTAGGGCAAGCCTTTGCCAAACATTCAATGTCGACCGGCGTGAATACTACGGAGTCCGGAAGATCGACATCAAGGCGAACGAGATTCGCCAAGTTCGTCAGCTGTTCAAGAGAAAGTCTCCTTGTCGGTGGCTCCGCCCTGGAAGTTGACCGAACGAGGTCAGTAAACTTGGATGACGGTGTCGCAGAGACGCGAAGTGTTTGAAGCGTGTCAGCAAAACAATCACAGATTAAACCTGACAAATCTTGCCAGTCTGCATTGTCCGGTGGGTCTTCAATAACAATGTCCAGATGGACGATGAAGTTGCTGTCGAGATGTTTTAAGAATACGGCAATATTGGCGACCTCCCCAGTAAGGTGCAATTTCTTGAGTTGGGAAAAGGAGCCTTTAGACGGCAAATCCCCCGTGAGCCGCATCGCGGACTTGCGAATCTCTGTAAAGTCAAGGTCATCACCCGAAAAGATGCCGCTGTCTGTCGAGCCAATGGAGCTCGGGGTGGAATCTCCTGATCGTGGTCGCAACTCGTCGAAAAAGCCTTCTACCGCAATAGGTGATCGTCCGGTGAGATCCAGTTGAAGACACTTGAGGTGTGGTAATGATGCAAGCCAGCGTCCGACGCCAGACGACAACGCTCCAGGAGCTACAAGGACAACCTTTTGAAGGCCTTTCTGGGGCGCAAGTAGTCCTGTGAATGCATCGGGCAGGTTGGTAGAAGAATTGAAGGAGAATCCTTTCAATTTGGTTCGGCTTGACATATCAGTAAGAAATGCATTTAGTTGAGGCATTTTGTTTTCAACCTCCAGGTTGACGGTTAGTATACCAGGGTTAAGGAACATCCTACAACGATCCAAGGCGGCAGGTGTCTCTATCTTCCAGGTTAACTCTTGCAGGCGTGGCAGGATATGTGTGTTCGGTCGACGTTCTTCAAGAGCAGAGAAGAAAGTGATTGCAACATTATTCGCAGCTTCGTCGTAGGCAATGCGGCGAACACGTTCACCGTAGTTAATGATGGCCTTCCAATCGTCCTCGGCAGGCGACCTTGTCTACAGAACAACGGTAGTTAATTCGAAGGTAACGAAGACTGTCGTCGATGCCGACCCACCAATCCCAAACCCGGTTTTCGCGCCTTCTTCAACAACTGACCAGGAAACAAACCGATAATTGGAACCAAAGAGTCCAGATCTCTCCAAAGAATGTTGAGAGCTGGTTCGCACAACGCTCGGCATGTGCGTGCCAGCCTCGAGAGCGAACGCTTTCCATTTGGAGATTCTAAAACAGCTTCCAACAGCTTGGTGGTCGCATCAGGGTCCCGAAGGATGAGAGGAAACATTGTTTGCTCGTAAATTGAATATGGGTGATACGAGGAGGGCCGTTTTTTGTCTGATTTTGCTGATTTTGTCGATTTCAAGCTGTCCTTAGAGGAGGACCGAAAGAGTCGTATAGTTTCCCGAAAACTTGTCCGTCGGCGGGGGCTGGGTGCGGTGTAAGGAAGTGAGCTTTGAGACATGCTATGTTTCACAGGAGCTTTGGGTACTTAACCAAAAGGCTGCGCAGAGAACACGCATTTTCTTGTCACTAGCCGGGCGTTTTTTGACACATAAATCGTCGTTTTCGCGTTTTGTATATGATCGGTATCATGTACACGACGGTCCTAGATTAGGTGGATAGCGAGGAGATATGAATGATAAACATGTGTCAAGAATGAGGCTGCATCAGTGCAGAACAGGGATACATAACACCTTTTTGGTGTTAAGTGCGTCAGGTGTTTGCCTGGGTTTCACGAAGTACAGCATAGGCAATGAGGATGATTTATATTGATTAGACAACACGATTGCTGCGTTGAGACACTGTTGAAGAGAAGGGCCGATACTGCATCAGATATTTCATAGAACAAAGAAGCACAACGATATACACATTTTCACATACACTTGTCAACATCAGCTAGAGTTCTCCTACTTCCCAGGGCACAGGTTCACATTCCCATTCGTCCTCCCCACTTGCGTATCTATTTCTGTCCTCATCCAATCCGCCGAGGTCGTCTTCTCCGACATCCCATATTTCCCCTCCTTTATTGGGATCATAGTGAGTTACTCTCCGACCATAGAGCAAACCCTTGACCAACAGATCTTCCTCTGAGATCTGAGATTTGGAGGCCGACCGTAATGCCAACATGCTTCGAAGTTTGTCTGGAAGATCGACTTCGATGCTGCCATGATCCTGCGGGTCGGTGATCGGCGATGGTGGATGAAATACAGCAAACCGTGTATATCCTAGTATGGAATCAGAGTCAAGCTCAAAATCACCCACGTCTCCGACTGCGTGCACGGGTCTTGTGGTTTTCCGATTTACAATTCTCAATGTTGCAGTTAGTTCCGGGTCATCCGAGTCGCGATTGTCAGGTCTCTCATCAATTTTCATCTTTTTCCGGTCCTTGTTAGCTTTGAAATTTCCTTTATGTTGCGAAGGTTTTGCCGATGCTCGACCTGACGTGCTGGCTGGAGGCGGTGAAGGAGGCAAGAGAGGCGATCTTGTCCTCGGAATGTTCGCGGGCTCCAGCTCGTCGTCTGAAAAGGGGCGTTTAGTTGATGATCGATTGACATTGAATGCTATCTTTGTTTGGGAAATATTTCCGTTTCCCAGGGTCGCCAATAACTCAGAACGCTGATTGATAATGAGGTGAGTGAGGCTAGATTGGCTTGCATCCAATCTTGTAAGTTGTCTCTTCCTCAGAACCTCCTTCGCGCGTTTGGTACCTTTCGCAGCGCCATGTACAGAAGGACCAGTGACATTATCTACACAGAGACTAGAAAGTTCTTGAGTTTTACTGGCGGTAGGTAGGTTATCCAACGAGGTTGCACTCTCGTCAAACAACCGGGAGAACGATCTGCCGCTGAAGGGGGCCTTGAGGGGTGAGTTGTCGACAAAGGAGGTGTCCCTATTAGGTTGTTCATCGTCACTATCAGCGGTGTTGAAATTCAGCCGGGCAAATGAGATGGTTGTTGGTGGGATAACGCGTCGTCTCTTGTCCTTGTTAGGCGATGGAGATACAGGCTCCCCTCTTAGTCGTTTACGAGCTCGAGACACCGCACTAGCTGGCATGTGTGGTGGATTGAGAGAGAAAACGGACGAAGACGGAGAAGACGAGGGCTGAATTTGGTTCACAGGTGGAAATGGGTTAGGTGAGAGACTTCGTGTTGGTGTTTGTGCTTTAGCTTTACCAAAGGAGTTGGAATACGTTTCGAGTCCTGACTGTATAAAGTGGTCGATTTCTTTCTGACTATCCTTGCCTTTGGGTTTCTTTTGAGGAGAAAACGGGTTGAATGTATTTAAGGGTACGGTGGGTTCAACGACACGAGACCTAGAGAGAATGAGGGATGGCGGATCTTTTGGACGCGTCATTCTGGGAGGTGTGGATGGTGGAGCAGTTGATTTCACGCTAAGGCTTGCGGCCAAGGGCGCTATTGCTTTGGAAAGCCTCTTGTACTGCTTGTACCTGTCGGCTAAAATGGCTGTATAGAAGATAACATTGGGAGATAGCTAGAGAACTTACTAATGACATTGTCTTTCTTGATATCGTCTACTGTAGGTGGCCTATTCCTGGTCAGTTTGAAGGAGCGTTCCCAATTCTTGATTTCTGCTCGAATTGTATTCAAATCTGACATGATAGTTGTGCGTTGCAGACTTGCAGTTCTGATCGGTGCACGCGGACAGGAATGTCACGTACACAGGGCCAAACAAAGATTCACCTTTCAGCGCTTCAGCTATCAACCTGTGGCCTCCTCTTCTCTGCATCCTCATGGAATCCTCTCGCCCCCGACCCAGTATCCTTTCACTCTTCGACCCACTATCTTTGACGCCAGATTTAGATAGAATAACTTCTCCTCACTCGGACAAGGAGAACGACCTCGTTGATACATCTGACTTCTCTGCCTATGGTACCCACAAGCACATTCATGTCCCGCCACGCACCTTTAAGCGTCGCCTTGTGGATGTAGGAGACACTACAGTTGAATACCCCGACATGCATGCATTGCTCGCCAATGAACTGGAACAGGAACTCAGCTACATAGTCAACGACGATGAGGATGAGAATGACACCCTGACATTTCGCGATATTGCTAAAGCGGCTACACCTAAGTGGAATTCTTGTTATACCACAGCATTAGAAACCCCGAAAACTTCGCCTCCTCGAACTCCGCTGGCAGAAATTTCGCTAAAGGATGAATTGACTCCGTTGGCTCGCAAGAAACCCTATAAGCGCCAACCTGTTTCCAATACTCCCAAAGGCTCTCTGTCAGCCTGCCTCACATTTCCGCCATTCATTCCTTCGGATAGTTCTTCAGGTTGCCCAGAAGTGCCCGAAGTCAGAGTCAACGATGAACCTGTGTCCCAAAGCCCATCGATCACATCTAACTCTTTAGAAGATTCATCTGAATCATTGTCTCGCACCTTAAACCAGTCAACACCCACAGAGATGCTGGTCGCCGGATCCTCGATTTTACTATCGTCACTCGTCGCGCCTGCACCTTCTCGCTCACAGACGAGACCTAGGCATTTGTCTCCAACGTCCCCCACCGACAACGCCAATCGCTACTCTGTTGATCTGCAGACTTCATTTCAGATTCATTTCTCATCACACGATACAACATTCGACCTTCTCAAGGACAAGATTTCATTTTTCGGCTCAAAAAATGAGTTCGATTCCTTTTTCAACAATTTAGAAGGGGATTCTAGTCTCGATGATATTTTGATACCTGGACCTAGGTCTGAAATAGAAAGTGAGTCGGGGGTCTCAACGGTGACATTGGATCGGGCCCAGTCTGTCGTCAAATCAGTCAAACGGCTGATAGACCATCCTACACCTGTGTCAAAGGATGTTGGTAAGATTTGTTCAAAATTCATCTAAAAGATAAAATCTCATGTCATATTATTGACAGACGTTAATGATCCTTCTAAGGCTAGCCCTACTAATGTTGATGCGTTGGCTCTAGTTCAACCATCGAAATCCAACCAGATCAATACTATACCTTGTGAGTAAGCATTTCTTCGTCCGAAGACAGTTGACTGATTACCTCCATGTTTAGCATTGGTTGCTGATACAAGCGCTAAGGCTACGCTTGGGCAACATGTTTTTCAAACTCCCTCTACTAGTCCTCCTATCCCATTGGTAGCAGATAATTCTCGTCTGCTGTCTACGCCGAGTTCATCTGCTGACCGTCCTCGACAACCTCCACCCCAGATACCTGCTCTCAGAATTGTAAAACGATCAAAGACCATAACCCAGCAAAAGCTGAGTATAACGACTAAGGACGGCCATCCGCAGGACGCGTTAATCCCCGTAGGTTCACGTGTACCCGTTACAGAAGCCCCCGTGTCATCTTCTCTCCCTGTGATCACCAAGAAAGGCCACCCGTCGGAAGTCTCCCAGGTTCAAAGAACGGATAAGGCTCATTTACCATCCTCACTTGCGTCAAACGGTCCTCGACGAGTGTTGATCTCGGAAGGACCTAAACTTAATCTAGCACTAAATACCAGGGCGAGTGCTAATCTTGAGCAAGTGAAGCATTCAAACTACCCCGGTCCGCGTCGGGTTGCAGCGGCCGTGCCTCCAACTACTATCGAGAGGGCATCGTCTTCGGCGAGACCTCCTATCCAACCGAGTAGCGGACTCCGACAGCCTGTCAAGTATGGGACAAGTGTTGTGAAGCCTGTCCAGCGCACGGCGGGTTCAAGACTGCCGGCAATCACGAGACGGATTGGAATAGCTTCGGGAGTAGAAAAGGGGATGCCCCGACGAGTGACTTGATATATATTTATGTAAAATGTGCACAAGTGGTACATGAGGTCCGAGTGATCTCGGGCAGAGCCACAATCGATAAATGCTTAGCTTCTCTTACTTTCCATCTCTTCCTTGACTTGAATGAAATTTAGACTCTCAAGACAGCGCCAGGTCAACCTTGAGGAATTTGACCTGAAGGTTATATGTCCTTCCCTACATGACGATCCCGCATTCTCAGCTGACCCTCATTCCAATCCTTATTCTGTCACAAGTCACGATTCTTGGTTGTCCCCTCCTCCCCTTGGCCATCCCGTTTTGAAGAATAACAAGAAGCGATCTAATATCGCACTGACACCTCATGATACAGTCGGCTCAGACTTAGACTCGGACTTCCATCTCATTCAACCCCCAAATTCACCTGTCATTCCCAGTGGCTCAAACTCATCTCCGCAGTACCCCACGACCCGTAATATACTTCCAACAGTGTCGGGTCCGTCGTCATCCATGAATCAAAGCCTTACATCATCTGCCATGTCGGAAGGTAGCCGTCGTTCCTCACTGCTGTCACCACCAAAAAAAGAGAACAAACAGATGAAGTTCCTATCTCGACGCCAGTCGGCGCAACCTCAACCCATCAAATCATTCTTTTCATCCATCGGAAAGAAAGAGCGTCGTCGCAGTGAACTGCCCTTGTCAGGCGATACAACCCCACGTCCTCGATCTGCTCAACACACCGAAGATCTTCCAACCTCAACTTCAGCGGCGCCCCGGATTCCTGAGTATAGAGGCCGGTTGCAAGACCTGGATCAGATTGATGAGCTTGATGAAACCAATCCTTGGGGAATTCCGATACATCATGGCGGTCCTTACGAAGCTGTCAATGCTCAAGTAAACAAACGTGTCGGTAACCGCCTCCCCAACAACGGGCTGTATAATATGCATGCTCTCCAAGCCAATGGTCAGGTATTACACAAGTCTAGCGCCTATGGTGATTTGCTTTGTTGACCTATGTTCCTGTCAGACCTACATACCTCCCCAAGTTCCAACAGGTGTTTCCTTGGATCTCTCTCCAGGTCAGATTCTCCATCGCCAGTGTCTCGTTCCGTTTGTCCAACCTGGTATACCACCGCCTCCCCGCCCATATACACCTCATATCCCTGTGGGACCTCTTCTGACGCCGCCTCATGAACCACGATATATGCCTAGGTTCCCAGACGTAGACTCAGATTCTAAAGTCCACGATGGTCCCCCAGCGATCCAAAAAACTCTGCAGCATAGCGACGACCTTTCCTTTAATATCGGCATGGCCATGTTGGAACCTGAAGATGCGCCTGCGTCATCACCCCTCGTCTTCCTCTCCCAGGCCGAATTACCAGATCAGCAAGACTTCGATCCTTATGATCCTGTTAATCTAGAATCTGAGCATCGTCGCGTTCCGTCGCCCTTTGTCTCTACCCAGCCAGAATTGTCTCAAAGCCAGGCAAGCCAGTACTCTCCAAACGAAAGCTCTACTGATACCTCTTCGAATAAACTGGATGTGATCCAATCTGCTGGGCATTCACGAAATGATTCTGATCCGCCAATATATAGCGAATATATTGGCGATAATCATCAGCTATTAAACGAGACAACTTCGGAAGGACAGTCGCAATCGTCGTCCTCTCAGACATCTCAGAACCCGGCAACAATGACTGGCACAGGACCCACTAAGTCTGACACTGCTCCTCCACTAAATAGCTCGCAAAATATGAGTTCCTTGCCATCGGACAGAAATATTCCGCGTGCCCCGACTGTCACTCGAGACCAAGACGTAGAAGTTACGCAGCACATATCACTGGCGCAAACTTCACCACACATCCTTCATCCTCGTCGAGACGGCCTGCCATCGCTATCCGTTAACCATGGGAATGAGCCAGATATCCAGAGTACACATCATTCTATGTTAACCTATTCCTCCAGTCAGTTCCAGAACGGGAGAAAGCCTCCTCCGCCTCGTCATCTTCCGAAACGTCTCGTTATGCCGACTCCTCTTAATACCGGACCGCCACTAAATGCTACGGCCTCTCTACACATTGGTGGAGTTCCTCAGGGTCATATATCTTCACATGTCGGTGTCAAGCAGACTCGCTTCCAGCCTTCGCCGTTCAACCAACACTCCTCACCTCGATTTCCTCTGGGTAACCTACCAATGACACCGATGCATCATCATGAGAACACTCGAGCGGAAGATGTTCCAGTATCCGGACGCAAGCTCCGTAAGAGGGCGAGCATGATCGAAACTCCGACTCCAGCGCCAGTCATTACAACTGTGTCATTCGCACCTCCTATCATTGGATTTCATCACGACGCTGTCAATGGCAAGGTAATAGCGAGCTCAAAAACAGAGAAGATGCCCAAGAGGCTCTTGAGCAAGCGCAAGACATAATTTCTGAAATTGGACAATCTTCCAACCTTTCATCACCACATCTGCATTAGAGATTTCTTTATCAACCGAACGAACAATTTCATCGTTCCAATTTTTATGTCTATCGCTACCTCACCTACCCGAGTGACGAACACTTACAGTCATAGTATCCAATCCAGTCGAAAATATGTATTCTCCTATAGAACATGATGTTGTTATTGCTTGTAACAGTTGCATGCCTTTCAAATTAGAGTTAGTATTGTAATGAACACACACAAAATTCATCTTTTAATATCTAACTGACTTGTCTCTGATAAGATTGTCTGATGACAGTTTCATAGAGATGGAGAGATGGTAAGCGTCGTAAGAGAGGACTTTGCTACCAAGCAGGTCAATAAGCCAAACGGAACATGAATTGAAAGCTATATTGCTTGGTATCAGGATCCCAATGGGACCAATTCCAATAGCCCGCATCATCAGCTTCGTCTTCGATTTCACGGGCAGGAATACGGAAAGCGATGGTTTCGTATGGTTCTGCCGCGACCTAGATATTATCCAGTCAGAAAGATATTTTGGCTTGAGATTAAACATACGCACAATGAGGTACTGATAAGCCTTGTTTGGTGGCTCTCTTTTTTGCTCCCAAGCACTCATGAATCGCCGACGGGGCAGGACATCGCCCGTTATTTGAGGCAGATGTACCTGCACCATCATCCCCTCCTTTCCAGTGTCTCTGTCACGAACTTTGGTAACGCGGTAACCTGGCCGACCAATTTTAAGAAAGACTTTTCGTTGGATGTTTGTTTGAGTGGGGGCAATCATGAGCTGTGTGTCTTTAGCATCGCGGGCAGCACGACGAGCAAGATTAGTCTGATGTTTCTTTCCTTGGGTGTGGGCTAAATATGATCCTTCGTTCGTGTGCAACGTCAAGCATAGTCGACATTCGAGTGAACCCAAATGGTTACGAAGAATGTATGGATCCTGAGAGCATTGAGTTAAGACGATAAAGGGAACTGAGGAACAAACCTTGGCAAGATCGATAGTCTCGAGAGCCAGCTTTCTGAGACGTTCACGTCTGTCGACATTGGTCTCTGAAGCTCCCGCTACACCACCCCCGCCAAACTTTGAACCAACACGATTCTGGTCACAAACAGTTTCAACATCACGCACAACATGAGAAGAAGGAAAGTGCACACTTGATAATCTAATAAGTATTCAGTAAACATCTTAGCTGGAATTACTTAGAAGATGGAAACTCACCCATATTGAAGGTAGGTTGGTGAAGTCAAAGATTGAATATTGAGAGTCAGAGTCAATTATTGAGTGCATTATGTAAGCAAGACTTTCAAAAAGAAGAAAACCCTGTTCTCGACCTCATAGTCTCGATGCCTGCCGAGAAACGTCCCTTGGATGAAGCATCTTCGACCCAGAATGCAAAGAAATCCAAGACTAGTGACGCTGCCAAGACTACAAATTCCCTCCTGACAGAGGAAGTGGACTTTCCTCGCGGAGGAGGAACATCGTTCACCCCACTAGAGGTTAAGGCATTCCGGGCTGAAGCTGTCAAAGAGGCCAATGCAGAGCTCTTCGAAGTATCTCAATTTTTTATTCTCAAATAGATATGATGTTGACCAAGTCCTGTTCGTGATATTCAGCAAGGTGCTCAGAAGAGCAAAAAAAGAAAACGGAAAGCTGAAGTCCAAGCTTCCAATGCGGCCCATGTTGCAGAAGTCAAAGATAGGCTACGGATTGAGCACTTAAACTACAAGGTAAATATATAAAATTCTATCTTCCGAATTCCTGGTACTATCCTTACATCTTCATTAGAGAATAAATGTTGGAATGAAAATTTTCGGCCAGGTGATCGCTATCTTACCACTGGCGTTGATAATATCCCTTCCCAATCAATTGTTCGCTCACGTCCCGATTACGAATATTTCCGCCCAGTTTACAGAACTCTTAGAACGCATGGAGTCGCAAGAATTCGAAACAAATCTCGAGGAAGATGGCGAAGATGAAGAAGACAGACAATTAAACCTACAAGTTCCTGAGCTTTCTGATATGTTCAAAGTGGGACAGTACATACGCGCCGTAGTCTCGGCTGTCCACCCCCCTGGTGCAAGCGATACATCTGGCATAGGGCGGTCGCGAGACGAGGCAAGCAGGGCTAGTAAACGAGTTGAACTCTGTCTGATACCTGAGCGTGTCAACTTTGGAGTACAAAAATCAGACTTAAAATCAGGCTATGCACGTACTATTTTGCTTTAGTGTCTAAAGCTCCACTAAACCTCAATGCTCATAGACACTCACAGCGGCTGTAAAAAGTCAAGAAGATCATGGCTACATTCTTGACTTAGGAATTCCAGATGTATCAGGTTTTCTTTCCTTCAATGAGAGTAAAGATATTACAATTGAAGATATCAAATTGCAAGTTGGCGCCTTGCTCGACGTCACAATTACCAAAGTGTCTGGAAATGGTCGAATTTGCACCGTGTCTGCAGACCATCCCACATTTACATCTTCTTATGTGTGTTACCGTTCCACGTTTCTTCATTTATAAACTGCTCATTTCCAACTTAGTTGTCAGAAATATCTTCGGTTTCATCGATTCTTCCAGGCACACTTGTACAAGCCTTAGTGACAGCATCCCATTCTACAGGCCTTAATCTCCTAGTCCTTGGTTATTTCGAAGGAACTGTTGATCCGCTTCACTTGCGCAACGAAGGTTCTTCGTACAAGATCGGAAAGAAGATTAAAGCTCGAATTTTGTACCATTATTCATCAAGTTCGCCTCCAAAGTTTGCTTTGGCTCTCACGGAGCACGTTGTAAACCTCAGGGTTCGTCAGAGTCAGTATAAGTCCGAGGAAGCCAAAAAGGCAAAGGACATTCAGGACGCATATCCTATCGGTACATTATTGGAAGCCGCGAAAGTTTTGCGAATAGAACCGGAAAGAGGACTCATCGTCCAAGTTGAACCAGGTTTGGAGGGATTCGCTCATGTATGTCTTCAATTTTGCCTTTCTCTCCCCCTGAAACTGCTAACCATATTCCACAGATATCTCATACTTCAGATGATCATATCCCTTCGCTTTCAACAAACGGTCATTGGAAACCCGGCTCTATTCATCCAGCACGTGTGACGGGCTACTTTGCTTTGGATGGCCTTTTACAACTTTCTTTGAAACCTTCGGTCATCCAGCAAAAATACTTCCAAGTTAACGACGTGGAAGTTGGTGAAGTGATCAAAGGCACTGTAAAAAAGCTTACCGACTTGGCCCTGTTCGTATCACTCTCGGGTGGTATTGATGGAGTCGTCTGGCCAAATCACTATGCGGATATAACGCTTAAGCATCCCAACAAGCGCTTCCAAGTTGGTGCAAGTATCAAATGTCGAGTATGTAACCTTATGTTCGTCACCGTGTTCCACTCAGAAAATTTGGATGATAGGTCCTTGTCGTTGACCCAGATCGCAAGCGTATCTCGTTGACGGCAAAAAAGTCTCTGGTTGATTCTAGCCTCCCAGTTTTTTCCAAAATCGAGGATTTCGCACCCGGCATGGTAACACACGCTGTTATATTCAAGGTCTACGAGAAACATCTTTTAATCGAGTTTTATAATAATTTGAAAGCTGTAGTACCGGCAAGAGAAATCAGGTAAGCTCAGGGATTTCCTAAGCCTAATTCATTCATGCTCAAATAGGTATACAACGTAGCGATTCACCCAAGAGCCAACTTCCAGAATCATTCCCGGTAGGGCGAGTTGTCCGAATTCGAATGCTTGGCCTTCAAGATGGACGCATCACAGCCAGCATTCGACAAGCCACTGCCAACCACGTCGTTGTTAGCGACATCAGCTCTATAGAAATTGGGCATACTGTCAAAGGTTCCGTGTCTGAGATTCATAAAGATAACGCCGTTCTCACTCTGCAGCCTTCGCACATTCGAGCCCTTTTATCACTGAAGAATCTCGCAAACCACCGCGGCATAACCTTGCCACAGCTGCGGACCGGTTTAAAAGTTGGAGAGAAACTGGAAGAACTTGTTGTCGTGACTCGCAACGCCGAGAAAGCATTTGTCATCGTAGCCAACAAGCCAAAGCCAAAGCCAGCTTCCCTTTTGAAAGGCTCTGCGATCACAATGGAGTCAGTGGAAGTGAGTCAACTTATTGGGGGTCGCGTTACTCGTCATGCTCGTCATGGTGTTCTGATCAAGATCACAACACATATTGGAGGCATTTTGCATGCTACGGATACTTCGGATAACTTTGAGACAGGTGTCTCCTCCTTACCAGCCATTGACACCATCATCAAAGCCACGATCATCGGGATCGATGAAACGAAGAGGCAATTGACTTTGTCAACTCGTCAATCAAGGATGCGTCCAAGTCCAGATCAAGTTATTGCTGATCGTGAGATTTCTGGCATCGAAGATATCCAAGTCGGCGAAACTCTACGAGGTTTCATAAAGAACATAGACGACCATGGATTGTTCGTAACAATTGGACGCGGTATTGATGCTCGAGTGCAAATAAGAGAGCTTTTCGATGAGGTAGACTTTCCGTTTGCGACGGCCTGCAGGATTTGACATTATCTTTTTGGCAGTATATTAAAGATTGGAAGGGCCAATTTTATGCCAACCAATTGGTAAAGGGCCGCATCCTCAGGTGCGTGTTTTAATAAGCATTGTTTCGAGAGGAATGTTAACATGGCGCACCAGTGTGGACGTCTCCGGCAAGAAGGCAGAAATGACGCTTAGATCTGGAGATCTACTAATAAGGCGTGAACCGCCGGGCATTTTCATCAGTGATCTAAAAGAAGGTCAAAAAGTTGAAGGAATTGTGAAGAAAATCGAAGATTACGGTCTTTTCATACAAATAAATGGGTCCAAAATCAACGGTCTATGTCATAAATCTCAGGTGAGGATGATCTTGATGCAATTGTTTCTGCGTCCTGACATTTTTTAATCAAAGCTCTCGGATAATGCTGACGCTGATGTCACCTTCGCGCTTCGAGGGTTCCGCGAGGGTGATCGCGTGAAAGCCATGATTTTAAGCATCGATAAGCGTCGGATATCCCTTGGTCTCAAGCCTTCTTACTTCACCGAGGAAGATTTAGCGGACGTTAACAATGAAAATACAGCTGAAGATCCTCAAACTTCGAATACGCATGATCTTGTGGGCGACGCCTCTGTGGAGGGAAGTGAGCACGACGGTGACGAAGGGTCTTCTAGCGAGGAGAACGATGATTCGATAGTGGATATGATTTTGGACGAAGCTCAAACGGAGTACCACCCTACGCAGGCATCTTCTATACCAAGCTTTGCGGCTCCGTCGTCATTGCCTCTCGCTGGCGGATTTCATTGGTCTGGCGACGCTCCATCACTAAATGAAGACGAAGAAGTGGACTCATCTTCTGATGAGTCTGGTGATGCCAAAAAACCAAGCAAAAAGAAGCGCAAAAGGAAGGAGATAGAGCAAGATCTGACTACCGAAATGCATACGAAGACACCCGAATCGAACGCAGATTTCGAGAGGCTGCTGCTTGGTTCACCAAATTCGTCATATCTGTGGATACAATACATGTCCTTCCAGCTACCCCTATCAGAACTTGACAAAGCTCGAGAAATCGCTCGAAGGGCAATACAAACCATCAACTTCCGCGAGGAGAAAGAAAGACTGAACGTTTGGATAGCGCTTTTGAACTTGGAGAATGTCTACGGTACCGAAGACGGTCTTCAAGCAGTTTTCAAAGAAGCAGCTCGTGCTAATGACTCTAAAACCGTCCATCTCAGGCTCGCCTCGATTTTCGATCAAGCTGAAAAACTGGAAGTAAGTCAACCCATCCATAAAAGGATTTTTTTTTTCATCTCCTTGCAGCAAGCGGAAGAACAATATAAGCGTACTTGCAAAAAGTTCGGCCCAAGTTCAAAGGTTTGGACCCTTTTCGGGGAATATCACCTCAAGAGAGGTAATCTGGAAGAAGCCAGAAAGCTGTTGCCTCGTAGTCTCCAAAGCCTGGAGAAGCGAAAACGTGAGCTAACCCATCGTTTTATGAACACACTCTGACGGCCTACAGACCTAAAAACAATTTCTCGATTTGCTCAGCTTGAGTATAAGTACGGAGAACCCGAACGTGGCAAAACTTTGTTTGAAGGTGTTGTTGACTCTCATCCCAAAAGGTGGGACATGTGGTCAGTGTACATGGACATGGAGGCTACCCAAGGGAATATCCAGGCTTTAAGGTTTGTATCCTTGAATATACTTGACAATTGTCATTGATGAAATTCACAGAAACATATTTGACCGGGTTCTGGCTCTCAAAATGACAAGCCACAAAGCAAAGTCAGTTGTTGGTTTTTTCAGGGTTATCTTGTTATTTATCTATTCTTATTCAGATCCTTCTTCAAAAAGTGGTTTGAGCTTGAGAAAAGAATCGGCGACGTGAAAGGCACCGAAACTGTCAAAGCTAAGGCCATCGAATGGACACAGAGGGCGTCAAATGCATAATAATTACTGTAGGTACTTGTCAGTGTAGTAACCGTACCTGCTTAATTTAATCGTTACGTGGAGAAGAAATGATATTTAAGGGAGGGCAGCATATCAGAGCAGAGCAATGAAACTAAGTAGTATGAGGATGATCCAAGCGAATGTGGGGCGGGCAACAAGACGAAAAAAAGATATACGTGGGTATATGCAAATTACATAGATCGGCGAATTCGAAGGATATTTAAAAAAGTGAGGGGTAGGAAGATGTTATGAACGAGGCGATCGTGTTCGCTCCGTGATGATGGCTGGCTCGTCGAAATCGCTGATTGGCCGTCGAGTGCTCATAGAGCTTGCAAGGTGTCTTTGCCAATCGTCCAATTCGCTAGACAGATGCTCAAATGCAAGCGCATTTTCAGAGCTGGACGTACTTAGTCGTCCCGACATAGGCCTACGCCCAAAAGAGGGTTGTTCGACTTCCAGTAGAAGACCGATTTTATGAGAAAGTTGATCGTTTTCACGGCGGAGGTTTGTATTGTCATTACTGAGTTTTTCTAAGAGGGTTTCGTCATGGCCTCCACGTGCGATGACAAGGGATGCTTGGAGACGTTCAATGTCCAATTGCAATTCCTCGACTTGACTAAATCGGTCGTCAGCTTCCCGTTGAGAAGCCAAAAGATTATCTCGGAGAAGCTCCAGTTCCTTTTCTAGATTTTCCAACCGGAGCCGCAGCTCTTTATTCTCATTGAACAGACGTTGCGCCTGTCTTTGAGAATCAATAAGTTGGTTGCGCATGCCCTCATCTTCCGTAGACGGCGTGTTACGGCCATTCACGAGATTACGGGCCCGTGAATCAGACCGTGAATCGACGGGTTTGCCATTTCTCAGGGCATCGAGTTCGGCTTGAAGTGCGGCGTTCGTATTTTTGTGCTTGTGCATCTCTTCACGTATACGGCGCATCATCTTCTCCGTACCCCTTTACATAACGCAATCAGCTATAATGTGGTGCAGCGTTGACGGGAATTAAAACTTACTTGACATAGTGAACGGCAACATGGTAGTCCTCTTCCAGCTGTTGTATCCGTTTCTCATAGTGCTTCCCAGTTTCCTCAAGCTTTTCCTCAAGCTCTTGTACACGAGCGTCGGCGTCAGCGTTATTACCAGGACTCTGGGTAGTTCGAACTTGATCAAGCTGGGTAGATAGCTGGCTGACTTGGGTTTCCGCATCACGCTTTCGGCGAATAGCCTGCGCGAGTTCACGCTCTACATTTTCATGGAGACGTGTGCGCTCTGCAAGCCTATTTTCCAAATCAACGATGACCTCAGAAGTAGCATTGCCATTAAATCTAGATGCTGGTCGAAGGTCATCATCATCGATTCCGATGCCATTCTCCGCGAGGTAATTGCGGAGCATGGCCATCTTAGCGGTGGTATCGGAAGCATCCTTGACTTTATCATGAATATGGTTCTCCTTTTCAGCCAGGTCTTTCCGCAACCGAGCAGCATCAGCGAGAGCATTAGAAAGCTGGCCACGTAGAACGACGATTTGGGACTGCAGTAAGGAATTCTCCGTTTCGTGTTCACGACTTCGACGACGTTCCTCATTTAACTTGACCGTCGATTCTTCAATACGCTGAGATACTTCTCTAAGTATCAATCGAAGAGACTGCGCCTCGGCTTCAACAGCTTGAAGTTTTTCTGAATGCCCACGCAAATGGCGATCTTCGTCTGCCTTGAGATCACGATGTAGATCAAGCAATTGCCCCAGAGCGCCAGTGGTGAGAGCTCTGAAAGCATCTACTTCCTCCCGAGACTTCGCCCATGAATTTTCAGTTTCAGTAAGCCTGGTACGAGCCGTTTCAGACTCCAACGTCCGTAGCTCAATCTCACCTCGCACTTCAACGAGGTCGTTCTCTAATGTGTTGATCTGTTCCCGTGCACGTTGATATTGGATGTCGACTTCATCTGCACGGCTCGAAGCGGTTTGTAGAGCAATACGCGTCTGATCGAGAGCTCGTATATGTTGCTCGCGTGATTCCGTCAGTTCTTCCACCTGGGCACGTAGACTGAGCTCGTCTGCTTCCCTTTGCTCAAGCAAGGAGCTCTGAGAGACGAGCCGATCTTGGTGATCTCGGAACTTGGCTTCCATGATATCATGCTTCTGCCAAAGGTCGTCATATAGCCCTGCTGTGCGAGAATGCGTTTCGTCGATTTTGTCTGCACGCTTGCTGGCCTCAGTGGCACGAGCTTCCGCTTGCTCATATAGCATTGTTTGCAGTGCCAGCGAATCGTTTAGCTCGTTCAACTTGCGGTCCTGTGCCCATCGCTCACTCATCAACTCAGACATATGACTTTCGAGCTCTTTCACTCGGCCTTGTTCCACGCGCCGGATCTCCTGCTCATTATTCACTTCCAAAGCAGCCACTTTCGAACGATAATAGGCCGCCTCCTGGATTGCACCTGCTCTCATGCGCTCAGCTTCAGCCAGACGCTCCGATATTTGCCTAGCTTGTTCTGCCATAGCATTCTGTGGAAAAAATAAATATAACGGTTTCTACTGGCAGGTTATGTCTACTTACCTGCATTTGAGCTCTGAACTGCTTAAATTTAAGCGCCAATTCGGCATATCTGCTTTCTTTAGCACCATCATCTGCAAGGTCGGGACTGCCCTCCCTATCCGTTTGAACATAGCCAGCCCGAGTAGCTTTCGCCAAAGTCTCCTTCATCCACACCATCTGCCTCCTCACACTATCCAATTCCACATCTTTCGCCTTCAAATCTCTGAGCAAATCAGCCGCCACATTTCCGACCGAACCATTCCCAGTCCTTGAGGCAGGTCGGAACCCATTCGCCATACCCGCAGGCGTGGCTGCCGCCGAATAAGTCTCTCCCCCAGGTCTTGGACGCTCGACAGCAGGAGACGCACGTCCAGTGATAGGTGAAGCCCGACCTGTCACAGCAGGCGACGATCGGCCATTTATACCCATCGAAACTCCAATCATATTGGGTGCATGACTCGCATTAGAAGAAGGCGACACCGTGCGACTCGCCACGCTCGCCTGAGCCGGACTTTTGGCGCGTGCTTGTTGATCAGGTGATACCGTCCGCTCGCGCATGCTAAGTGATTCGGAACTGACCATGTCGTAGCCGTCTTCTTGTGAAATGAAGTCGTCATCTTCCCTTTTGGGTCGTACGGGTGTATTACCCTTTCCGTTACCTACTATTGCGGAGTTAGAAAAAACCTGCTGGACAACGCCATTTGGACCTGGCCGTGTGACGGGAGACAGAGCACGGTCAGGAGCAATGCTGGGAGACATGGAACGACCATTGATGTTGGGTGTGGAAAGAGGAGGTCCCTGAGACTGCGGTGGATTTTGTGGATTCTGTGCCACAGAGGGACGCCGGGCTGTGTTCTGGTTGCTAGTTGGAACAGCGGAGGCGGGAGGCCCTTTGTTGTCCTCAGGATACTTTATGTGTTCTTAAAGAGAACATAATGAATGATGAAAATCTTAGGCAGAGAATGGTACGCACTTGTATCCAATACATGAGTGATACTAGGATCATCCGACTTGGACGGTGAAAATGATTCGCCTCCCAAAACATATACTCTTGTGCCAATGGATGCCATGGCATGACCAGACCTTCCACTAGGTGACGGGCCCATGTTCTGGAACATATACCATCTTTGATCTACCATGAACATCAGTGCGGTTACCCATATCAAAGATGTTATTCAAGGACCCACTTGAAATCTTGAACGCAGCCAGATCACTCAAGTCCTTTCCATCAACGCCCCGACCACCAAAGATGTAGATGACGTTGCCAACTATAGCTGCCGCGTGGCCCTCTCGTGGAGAAGGGATGAATCCAATGCACTGCAATTCGGTCCACTTCCCAGTTTGCAAACTGAATGACCAAGTGTCATTATAATGGTAGTTGCCATCCGTGCCACCAAAGCTAACAAGGACGTATCAACATATATATATAAAGAGATAATGTGCACTTACACTATAATCTGGTCTTCAAATGTTATGCAAACATGGCCTGTTCTTTGCGCTGGCTTTTCAGGGCTTGTGGGCTCACAGAGTTCCCAGAAGGACTTTGTTTTCACTTCAATGAGATAGATAGTAAATATCATCATAGAGAGGAAAAAGATGAGATATACAACTTACGCAGTTGAAGGTCAAATGCCCACAAGTCATTCAAAAACTCTCCATCCACCTGTCCACCGAATACGAAAAACTTGGTGCCTACCATGGTTACAGCATGTCCATACCGACCTACTGGCGCCTGCCCCGATATTTCCAATAGCCTCCACTCCCGTGACACTTTGAGCAGAATAATCAGGAAGCAGGAAACATATTATGGATTGCCATACGCACATAAGCTCAAGAGATACAACCCATTATCATGTTTGTCTATTTTTGGTGTGGGATCCGTATTGGTATCTCCACCCCAAACGATCAACGCATCCCCGACGAGGGCACTTGCATGACCCATTCGTGGACTAGGGACCGATCCGGTAGTGTGTAACAGACAGGCGGAGTTGTCGCGCGTTGAGAAGAGGTAAACATCATTCCTTGCCGATTCCCGAACCAGACCACCGAAAATATAGAGTTCTCCACCAGGACCGGCATTGGCTGGGAGAGCATGGCCGTATCGAGGGAAGGGAGGGGGAGAAAGTGTAGAGGCAGCAGGCTTGTTATGGACATTTGGAGGAAGTAATGTAAGTCGGCGAGCGGTCCAGGGGAAAGCCGGGTGGTGACGAGATGGTTGCTGCTGTTGCTGTTGTTGAGGTGGGTGTTGTTGCTGCTGGGATTGGAGGGAATTAGAGGGCTGCATGCCAGGATTCGAGTTGTTATTCCGGCTTTGAGATCGCAAGGGCTGCTGTTGCTGTTGCTGTTGCTGTTGTTGCTGTTGTTGCTGTTGTTGCTGAGGTGTGGGCACAACTCCACCCGGAGGTCTGAAAGATAGATGAAAAAAAAGGTACAGAATGAGTTGATGGGTTGTTTCGACATACTGGGTCAAAGAATTATCCCCTCGTAAACTCCCAGGATCCTTATTTGAGTTTGAGTTTGAGAGTTGAGCCAGTGCTTGGCTTGGGGTCTGTGCAACGGTGACACTTGCAGGAGGGGGAGCTGCAGGTTGTTGCTTCTTCCTGGAGAAGAAGGACATTTTTGAAGGCCGGGTAGCAAAGAACGATATGATGGAAAAGCAAAAAGAGGGGATAAGGGAAAGGTAAGATTAAGACGAATTCAGGATATTCAGCAGACAATTGAATTGGTGAGGAGGGTGGGTGGTTGTTCGCTCAGGAGCAGGCAATGGAATTTGTGTGTGTTCAAGTTTGCCTTGAGTATTTCACCAAGTAAACTATCCCACCGTGTCAAAAAAAATAATATGGTTGCGAAGAGCAACTAGATTCAGTATGTACTTGATAAAGTAACTAAGCTATGCTAGATCCTGATTCCAAGTGATTATTTGGGAGTCGTCTTCCGTGTTATGGTCTTTCTTTCGATGGGCCATGAGCGACCTGTGAGTAGGCCAGAGACGATTGCATTCTGGAGATGAGATAATGAAAGAAGGAAGTGAAAGTGTGGAGACTTGGATATTTACTTTCAAATGCACAGATATAGATTGGGGTTCTGTCATAGAGTAAGTGGTAGCTAAAAGAGAGATGGAGTGATAATAATAATAGAAAAGGACGTACGGATGAGGATTTGTGATAATACCTGGTTGATGAGCTAATTGATCTAAAGTAGTAGTAGCTATTGATGGTTAGGTATATATATATATATAAAATAAAATAGTTTTTGTTACTTACTGTCTTTGAGTGCTGGTTGAGCTGGAAGGAGGGACGGAAGAGAGAGCATGGGTTGTGATGGTCACACCATGGACACTGGTATGCCCAGACGACCATCAGTTGCTCGACTCCGACCTTGTCGTGTTCCCCCTTTCTTTGACAATCTTACTAGATCAACTCTCCCAACTTCCTCTCTTTCCCCACAACTCCCAGTATCCCGCTTTTATCACCCTCCCCAAGATTTACCTTCTATCTACCTCACTCAATCCTGTCCATCTTCCTCCTCTCTCGACTCACTACGTTCCATACATACACCCTCTCGCGTTTCTTCACCCTCATGGCAATCGTGGTTCCAACAACAATCTCCACCACCACCACCACCACCACCATCACCATCACCACCACCTAACGACAAAAAATGTTCATTACTCTCATTCACTCCCCTATTGACGACCATTAACTCTGTTCAATAGACCTCTCTCCATCCAATCCTGTGGTCTTCTGCCATGGTCTCCTTGGTTTTGACTCTGTCACTATAGGACCAGCTATTGCTCCCTTCGAAGTAACCCATTGGCGTGGAATAAAAGAAGTACTCGAACAAAATGGAACTCAAGTTCTCATCACTCGAGTTCCAGCTACAAGCAGCCCAGTTGACAGAGCAAAAGTTTTAGAACAGAAAATCTCATCCGTATATCCTGACAGAAGCGTACATCTCATTGGTCGGTTCTTCTCTTCTTCCCTTCTACTTTACTATCTCTCAATTGTACCTACTCTAGGTCACAGCATGGTTTGTCTTCCTATTCTACACAGACATCCCCTTCTCAAACCATTTTAAAATTAAAAGGGCGGTCTCGACTGTCGATACCTCACCACCCACCTCACAGAACGAAAATTTAACATCCTTTCCATCACTACAATCGCTACACCTCATCGTGGTTCTTCCTTTGCTGACCACTTCCTCTCCACTGTTGGTCCTACCCGAATGCCTTCCGTACTCTCCCTTCTAGACCTTCTACCCAATGGAGGTGGAGACGGAAAAGCTTTCGAATCACTCACTCTGGACAGCATGCAGAAATTCAACGAAGAAACCCCAGACGTACCTGGTGTACATTATTTTAGCTGGGGTGCAGTATATAATCCTGGACTTATCGATACCTGGAAGTCCGTAATTCATCCTTTTAACATCTCTCCCCCCGTAATCATTTACCTTTTTCCCACTTAGATGGCCGCATTCCGTAATCTTGGAAAAGGAAGGCCCAAACGACGGTCTTGTCTCCGTGGAATCATCCAAATGGGTTCGTCCCCTTCACTTCTTCTACTATCCCCTTTACCTTTTCACATAGGGTACTTACCTGGGCACATTATCACAAGTAAACCATCTCGATCTCGTAGGCTGGATTAACACTGCACGCTATAAATGGGCAGAGATGATGGGCAACGAAATCAAGTTCCGTCCTGCCACATTTTACTTGGGTATTGCCGATATGTTGGCGCGAGAGGTCGAAGGCCAAGGCCAGGTGGATCAAAATCTCCATGAGGACGGAGAGATAGACAAACCTAACGTCGGACCGGGTGTAGAGCTGGAAGAACATCCTGGCAAATCACTAACAGAGGAGGAACACGCAGCCGCATCGTCTTGTCCCAGCAAACCACCACAAGAACGGACCTAGTCCCGCATATCTCTTTTCTCGCTATACAAGTAGACAACAGTATCTTACTTGACATCATCTATAGTTACATCCAGGAAGGGATATTTTAAGTAGTAGATAAGCACACGCAAATTAATAGCTATAGGCTATCTTTTTCGGAGCAACACTTTGGCATGAGGGTTCGGCAATCGACTAAACCCAACAATCACATCTTCAGGCCTCACGTCCTCCTCATTCTCATACTTCACATCATACCGCAAAACAACATGAGCTAAAACGAGCTTCAACACTAGAGCCGCAAAGAACCTCCCAGAACACGCATGTCTACCATACCCCCACACGAGGTAATCTGGTGTTGTAGTCACCAGCTTAAATCGTGCTCCACTCATGGTACCACCAAGATTGCCGGTTAGAGGCCTGAAAGAGTTTTCTTGTTGCTCCTTTTCGAGGTTGGAAAAACAAAAGCCGTCGAATAGATCTGGGGTTGGATGTTTAGTGGGATCCATGTGCCGTGCTTGCCCGGCAGCAAAAATAAGTGCTCCTGGTGGGATGACAGTACCATCGGAAAAAATGAACGGTTTCAAACTTCTGCGCATCATAGATACTATGGTGCATATGAATAAGTAATATGATGGAGTATTAAGTATACTCACGTGTAGATGTCGAGCTCAACCGCATCGACTCTTTTATAAGACTATCGACCTTGCTCATCTTATCAAGAGCATCTTTCGTCCACCCTTCTCGCCTCGATATGTTATCTATTTCTTGACGCATAGGAACGACATATTGAGGATTAGCAGCGAGGTGATATAATACATGCGTAAAGTTCTATTAAAAAAATAAATTGATATGGAGCTAAACCTCGTGTATGAGATACGAACTCACTAACGACAGCGTCAGATTTGTGGAAAAACAAACGCCAAGAAGGTTTGAAGCAATTTTTTCAGCGGATACTTGATTCAACTTGTCTTGTAGGATCCATGAGAGGAGATCTTTCTGTTTGCACAAAGGATGAGTTTTATACTCAAAACTAAGCAATGTTGGAACAATTGACAGGTTTCAACAACGTGAGATGGTCTTGGTCACGTTTGACGTTCGTCTTTTGGCGATCTGCAATTAGACGCACGAGCAACTTTCGGGAGCGTCTCCTGCGGGCAAATGGGCCTGATGGTAATTTGTTCACAAAGCTATTCCTAAAACGTCAAGGTTAAATAAGACGGCCAGAAAGCGATGCCTTACGAGACAATTGAACCGAACAGAGGTAGAAGAGATATTAGTTGATACGGGTCTCCTGACATAGATATATAGCCAGAGGCGAAATTTGGATCACGGCCTGACACTAAGGAATGGACAAGACTTGAAAAGCGAAACAACGAATATACGTACAAAGGGGAAGGCCGACCAAAGCTCGATTGTTGACCCTCGTTATAATCTGCGAAACCAATTCAAGTGCACCAAATTCCGTCCAGCCTGAATAGATACCAGGAAATTTCAGTCATTGACATCGGCTGGGCGATGAATTGAACCCCGTACCTGATGAATTCTCTGAGTCCGCTGTAGCCATGGCATCATTGAAAGCAGAAATCATCTCATCCCGAATATCAGGTACAATAAACGGTAAATTTCGTGTAATATAAGGGACGAGGATTTCATGAGCATTCAACGCAACGGAGTGACTTTGACCTAGATAATTAGCGGACGAGGCTAGCTGGAAACAGGCGGTTAGGCCCATGGAAAGAAAACTTGAAGCATATAAGGAACTCGCCTCGTTCGTGGCTGAAATAAAGGACAACTCGTCCTCTGGCGCTTTCCGAATGTCTTCGATAAATTCAGTTCCAGTGACGACGATTATCCAGCGATCAAGGGTTGCAATTTTGAAAATTCCAGGATGGTACTATGTATAAATCGAAAACGATTGAGTACTCTCAAGCTTCAGTTCACAGAAGTAACACCAGACCTTCTCGTACCCTTTCCGAACAACGGTAGGTCCACTAAACAGTGAATTGAATGCGTCGAAATATGACCATAGATAATTAGATTGTCCAATAGTAGGAATATGCTTCAGCTGATAAAAATAAATATCAGATGAATGAAGTGTAGTGCCATTTGTTTGCTTACATCTGGTTCTGTCCTTTCTGTCCTTGAAAGCAGGATAAACGCGACAAATGCCCCTAGGAGCACAAATATGATACTCGAGCTTCCACCTTCCACGTCTGCGGTATCCATTGGTGGGATGAAAGAACTGACAGCCGAGATAAGATAAGATCGATGATCCTTACGTGAACAAAAAAAAAAACATACCAGTGGCACTAACACAACCACTTCACATGGGCCTAATTTCGGATTCTCTGTCGCGGACCACATTCATATTCCGAGACATCATCTGAATTTCATAAAACCAATATTACTTAAAAAAAACTCTTCCCATCATGTCGACCCTTGACAAACTTGATTCCAACAAAGTATTTGAAGGAGAACTGATCAAATACAAGTTCAAAGTAAGCAAATTTGGGACAAAAGAATTCATATCGTATTCAAGCATCGAGTATCCAGTCTACTGCTCTAGGAGGACTCGATGCTCGATTCAACCTCTTTTTGCCATTCAACGCAACCAAGGCCAAAGTCCCGGTGCTGGTTTATCTATCTGGACTGACTTGCACAGAAGATAACGGGTGTGTAAACATGCTTCAAGATCTAATCCGGAGCACTTTATCTTTCAATCAGGGCACAGAAAGGCGGTTTTCTGGCTGTAGCTTCGTCTCAAGGTATCGCAATACTGTTCCCAGATACTTCCCCGCGTGGCGCAGGAGTCCGAGGAGAGGACGATGACTGGGACTTTGGAACTGGCGCTGGCTTTTATCTTGATGCTACTAAACCAGAATACACGAAATATTACAACATGGCTACTCATGTCACCGTTGAATTGCCTCAGGTTATAGAAGCTGCTGGACTCCCCGTCGTCCGTCGTCGCTTCTACACTCAATGTCAGGGTTGCTAAAAAAATCATCATCATCTCACAGGATTTCAAAAGGCAATCGATTTTCGGACACAGCATGGGTGGTCATGGGGCTCTCACATTGTACCTAGCCTCAAAAACAAAACAGTATCGGTCTGCATCTGCGTTTTCGCCCATAACCAATGCTTCAGAATGCGCATGGGGCAAAAAGGCGTTCATTGGATATCTACAAGGGGGTATTACAGAAGGTCGCAACAAGTACGATGCAACTGAATTGATCTCAAAATCGAAGGATCCAGTTCATATTTTGATTGATTATGCACGTATTTTTCTTTCTTGCGAATTCAACCATGCATTTATTCAAATGTAATTTGTTAGGGGACAAGTGACAAGTTCTATCAGCAAGGCCAACTTTTGCCAGAGAACTTCCTAAAGGCGGCCCGAGCCGCGGGTTATGATGAATTTCAGGTCCGTGTCAGAAGCCAGGAAGGTTATGATCACAGTTATTATTTCGTGCGCATACCTTTACTAAATTATTTTAAAATATTTACTGAAAGAGTTCGAAGGTTTCCACGTTTGCATCTGACCATATCCACTGTAAGAGCCAGGTCTCTACCTCATCCCGCCGCTGACTTTGTAAACGATTTTCAGTTCATGCTAACTTCTTGAAAGCATAGCACGACAATGCAAATAGATGAATGATCAAGGGCAGAAGCACATTTTTCTAACTATTTTTTGTGACCAAAAGAATCGATCCTTGTTGTGTGCTGTTCCCTCAGACACGAGTGTTTCTTGCATTCTCAGCTTCGATTCTGGTTTGATACAATTTTGCTAATTCGTCAAGTTCATTGTCGATCCACTTGCTCTTCAGAGCAGAATGTACGGTGGCGCGTTGTGTATGGTCATAGACTAACAACGAATTGACGAGCGATCTGGCTTGAAGTCGTGACAAGAACGAGGAAAGACGGGTCAGCGAATCAAGACGAAGGATATCGAGACAAACCATCAGGAAGTTGAGACCAAGGATCCTGGAAAAATTCCACCGAGCCATGAACAATACGCTCTTTGACTTTCATGTCTGCTTGATTAGGCTTTTTAGATGGCTGTTGGGAATCTGGTGCATGAGAACCACTCGTATCAGTGAACCAGTTCGACGATGTCTGAGGGTCGTGATCAAAGGGATGAGAGCCGCTGACGATATAGTAAGAACTCTATACTGGAGCGAATTTGAAATTCGAGCCATCTTTTCCGGAAACATACCAAAGCATGATGTACAGAATCACTCCAGCACTCCAGCAATCAGCCGGCATGCTTGGGGAAACTCAGTATACCTGAAACATCTTACAGATGATCATATCCATACCCAATGTATCCCAGATGTTTGTTATCCAGGGCAAGTATGCCTTCAGGTGGTAGATAAGAGACGGTTCCGCATACGTTGAAGGTCTCTTGATATGAATTGGGGCGTGCTAGTCCAAAATCTGCGATGAGGATCCGAGGGTAAGGACCTGGGCAATAGAGTAAGATATTTTCGGGCTACGAAATAAATCAGACGGAGGGCAAATGGGTGCAAAATATAAATGCCTTGAGGTCTGGAAGAACAATCAGCACCTACACCCTATAGAGAATAGAAAGCATGAGAACGAACCTCGATGAGAGATCATCTTCTCGTGCAAGTACTTCAACCCTTGCAGAAGTTGATACATGATATACTTAGCCTCGGCCTCGCATATTTGATTACCCGTCCCCGCAGTGTGGTGAATATATGTGAAAAGGTCTCCGCCAGTACACAGCTGGAGAAATATATGACTTCATCCGACTATGATTAGACATATCAGGCGAGATAAAATGGGTGCAACAGACATGAATTTATGGTTTTCCTCCGTATCGTATATTTCATTGATGTTTGGCTGAGAGGGCGTTGATAGGACGGTAACGCAAGATGGTAGTGTCACTGACGTGTTTCAGAGTCATAAGTATTTTGACCTCCTTCATAACCTGGTCAACTTCATAATCCCGCTTCGTCCTGATGCTTTTACACGCCACCTGGCGGTGTCTCGCTGGATCTATGGCTAAGTTCACCGTGGCAAAAGACCCAGTCCCCAAACATTGCGAAGTAACGATATAGTTGCCAATATGCTGCCAGAAAGTTAGCGCAAAATTAAGCCGACATAACTGAATACCTTATGCGCTGGATGCAAGGGTGGAGTAGGTTCAAATAACGTCAACTTCTCTGGGCGTTGCTTCCAGATATGTACACATGTTAACACTAAAAAAGCTTCTAGGTTTCGATAAGTATTATCAAACAAGGAATAAGACGGACTAAGTGAATTGGGAAGTTGAATGACATCCCCATCCATTAGAATAATAGACGTTTTCCTGATGTATTGACCATTGAGGATAATTCCGTTTCGTGATAAATCCTAGGTACAAGTTCAGTGAGTCGATGCGATGGTGTCTCGCAATAATATCCTGCCTGGCATGAGATAATTATGCCGCCACTTGGCGACCGAACTCTGAGATCAATCACATAATGAACGGGGTTCAGTAATAACTTTTGAAAAAAAAACTTACGCATATAATTTGCAGTGAATCCCGGAGACCAGGACGTCATTTACGACATAAGAGCTAGAAAGGGGTAAGGATCGGGAAGAAATAAAATCATATATGTTACCATAGATCTGGGTTTCTTCCAATGATGGCCGGTCTGTTGAGGCTCAAGAGTATGGCTGGACGAACATGTACAGCTTCAGCTATTAAATTAATTCATCCGCCAAAGATTGCATCACCTTCTCTTCGACCCTCGCGGAATGCGACTAGCTTTGCGCATATATCGAGAGGCTCTGGATTGTTTTGTCCTTGCAAAAGCGGATGTTGAAAATCAGCCATGGATACGCGACATTTCGGAGGTCTAGTATTTGGGTTTACTGGTCCTGGTTTGAATGTCAAGAGGTGATTGCTCGAAAGGGATGTACTTGGCATAGCTGCCGGTTGTTCGTAAGTAAGAGGCGCAAATGGGAGAACGGTCGTGGAGTAATATACTCAAGCTCAAGTTGTATATAGAGGACTTATCGTCAGGCTGAATATGAGCGCCTGTGAAAGCGGACCTGCAGAGCTCGGTAGTAGTAACTGTGTTGAGTGGTCCATTACAAACAAGACAAAATATGTGGTCGAGTCGGATTAACAATAAATCTTAATAAGTAATGTGTGGCGCAAATACCAAAGACCTACTTACGGCCAGTTACATGAGGTCGATAAACGCGCATATAGTGATTCAACCCAAACGAGCAAAGGCTGTAAAAATTGACATGACCACCTACTGTATCGATCCGTGGACTCAATCATAACCTTTTCCACTCCGCTGCTTCACCCGCTTCATCTTCTTGTGTTTTTTATCCGTGGTTCGTAACTGCGCTTGAAAGGGGCCTCGAATTGGATTTATTGGGATACCGTTATCGGCGATAGTATTTTGATGAGGATAGAGCCTTGTACGTGAAAATTCCTTGCCATTCTCCTTGATGAATGGTCGTGCATTAAGGCCACTGCCTTTTTCAAAGAAATCCACATCAACCACACGCGACTTGGTACCTTGGCCGAGAGCAGGATTTTCTTCGAGGGAAGGAAGGACATTGGAAGGTACAAACGTGTCGGAATATTTGCCAACACGGGTTACGGGTGCTTGTTTTTTACCAGCCACCCGAACAAGGGCATTTTTGTGTGTCGGTTCGTTAAAGGAAGTATCCGAGATCCCAGGAGGTGGGTGACAAAAGAGGAGTTTCCCGTTAACGTAGTCTTTCAATATATATCGAGCTGAACGGGCTTCATCTGGATTGCCTTGGCCAGATCTCGTGTATCCACGGCCGACTTTTCATCATTAGATTTAAACCAAGACGCCATAAGCTGTGAAACAAACATACTTGCATATGCAACAAGGAAATTTTCTGCCGTTACGGATTCATCACCACCCTCCTCCGCTCCTCTCGCTTTGATAGTAAGACCATAGGTCGCTTCTAAGACTCCTTGAGGTAGTCGCTTCACGAGCAACGAGATTGGACCCGTGTGCTCTTTCAGTTGGTCAATCGGCAGGACCCCATCACAGACGAGGTCGGCCTTCGTAGTCGCAAATTGTGGGAATACCAGACCAGGACAATCGCAAAGCATGATTTCATTTGACAAAAGAATGGTTTGAAAATGCTTAGTTTTCCCCGGAGTTGACGACACGCTAACTTTCTTCTCTCCAATCAGTGAATTGATAGTGCTAGACTTTCCAACATTTGGATAGCCCACTAGTCCAACGATCAACTTCGTAGAAGGTTGTCCGTTAGAGTCCAGGAAATCTGTGACGCATTAATAGTCGTGTTGTACCGTAACGCCGTAGATACTTACTTGAAAGGTCAGGGGAGATCTTTAAGAACATCTCTTCGAGTTCTATGACCGAGAGAATTTTTGCTCTAGGATCTTGATCATCTTGATCTTCTTCGGCAGAGAAGTATAAGTCATCGTCATCCCCACCTTCATCGTGATCTACTGAGGATGCAGAATGTTCTCCGGAGAGGTCGTGGTCACTGTCGCTAGTCTCGTTCTCCGATTCATCCGATGAAAACAGCGTTTCCAAACCTTCCGCTGCTTCCCATCGTGCTTGCTGGAGCGCAGTAGCATTGGCGGCAGAGTAAAAAGCATAAAGTACATGCTGTTGATCGAAATAGTTTGCCCATAGAGATCTAGAATGACACTCAGCGTCTTTTGTTAGATCTCTAAGAACAAAATGGGTACCTTTGTCCTGCAGTGAGAAGGTCAGCTTTATTGATCAGCAACATATTCCGCCTCTTCCCCTTTCCTGTCCCTACTTCTCCTTCAGCACCCTCAACATCTTGAATATATTCTTCTAAATCCTCACAGCGAAAACATAAAGGATTTCGAGCATCAACAATTTGGACGATAAGATGTGACCGCTCGAGGACTCGCCACAATTGTTTCCATACTTCAAGGTTACGTTCAAATGGTGTCAGAAGAAAATTTTCTTGATCTTGGAGTCTTGATTACATTCGTTAAATCCAAGGAGAGAAGAGATGTTTTGTTACTTACTCCGCAAGCCCTCTACGCCATGCTAAAAATGCCGTCTTTTCATTTCTATCCAATTCTTCAGTGGTCATTGTTTTATTCCAAGCAGGCCTTCGGGGTACTCGTAGCCTTTTCCTGTTTTCCTCGTGCTTCTTGACCACCTTCTCTTCTTCCTGATCAGAGAGAAGATAGGGATTCTGTGATGCGCTTATCGTTTGTTGAATGATCTTGACATTTCTCCTTTCTGACAAGAAAATAAGACAGTATCATGAATTAACAAATAAACCTACCGGCCGTGAATTCTGTTCCGGCCAGCTGAGCGGTATTCAGAAATTCATCAAGGTCTCGTTCTTGTGTAACCGATTTTAAACGAGACGAAGGATCACTATCAGCAACGTACTAGAGAGTATAAGTTAAAGAAAAGATTGTGAGGAGGAATCATTTTTCTTACTAAACCAGATTCATAAGCCTTGCGAGCATCCTTGACTTTTCTGTTTATGATGGCACGTCCCAGACCGCTAGGGTTAGGATCTCTCGCCTTAGGGGCCTGCCAAAATGACTCCCTTTAGCTGCTGAGTAGAGAGAGAAAATATACCCAATACCATGTCTTATTGCGGTCAGGATCGAGATACAATACCGACTTTGATTAGTCCTTCTAAGTCTCATCGCGTTCTCGATGCGTGACTCGGACCGTGACAGGCGATTGAAACTCAAGGATCCACTGGCAGTTTTACGCATTGCCTAGAGTCTAGACCAGTCCTGATGCCACATTGATCTTTCCGATACCTGTATATTCCATGGAATCCTCCCTTTACAGGTCATATCTTCGACAAATAAGACTATTGCCTCATCTTTATCTTCGGTGAGGAGTGTAGAATTTTTGCCAGAAGTTGTCTGAACCTACAACAGCCAATTTTTCAAGATTAAAGCAAGAGACGACGTTCAAACTATTCTGAAAACAAAAGATGTTCGACTTCGTGCTCACAGAATAGCCTCTGTATTCAAGGTAAGATATTGTAATTATCCGTGCATATGTCTCCTTGCCTATTGAATGAAAAGTCAATAAATTTGGTTGGCAGAGCAAACCTGGGAGAAACCAAAGCTTTTGATCGCGTTCTGGACCTAGCTTATGGTAGAAAAGGAAAACTTAGATGGGAACTTATGAAGGTATGTAGACATGCCAAATCATATTCTAAAATTTACTTACTTGGGACTGAACGTAGCCACTGTTATCGGATCCTAGTGCGCCTTTACCTCAACAAATCCTTCCTGTGAACAAAAAATCTAGGCCTCCAGTCTACTCGCCGGCGTTGAAGGCTCTCTTGACAAGCGCTCATTCTCGAACTACAAAACCACTTAAGATGGGCAACTTAGTTAACCCGCCCGTTCTTCCTGCTCGCGCTGATCCCTCGTCGCTCGACGCTCGTATTTTTGGCCCGCTCAGTAAACGACGAGAAGTAAATATAAGACGCTGCTATCTTGCATCTGAGTGGAAGAAGATTTTCCCCCCAATCGAGGTGCAAGTGGGACCTGGCGCATCAACCTTCCAAAATACAATGCAATCAGCGAAGCAGCTTATCCCAGGTTTTGGTGTGCAAATCGGAGTCTTTGCGGATATCGAAAAAACGGTTGGGACCTTGAAAGCCCCCCATTCGCTTCCCCGGCGAGAGCGATCACTTGAACAAGGCTACTCTGAGATAGGCACCAAAGCTGGGCGTTCTTCTCGGTGGCTACGGCGACGTTACCGAAGTCTCCTCAATCGACTACCAATACTACTATATAATCCGTCCGATAACTCTCAGCCATCTGGATCCTTTTCTGTCCAGCGATCAGAATTATCACTGCCACCCTACCAGCGTCCGATTCCATATTTGCCCGAGGTAGATTCGACAACTCTCGCATGGCTTGAAGGCCTCGTCACAAAATAAAAGTATATGTGGTCCAGATGCGGTCCAGAACAATAGATAAAGGGAACATTTACTTTAATGTATCAGACTTGTCCATCTCTAGCCCATGTAGCTCTACGACATACGAACTATAATTACGGTCGGTGGCCTTGCCAGCGGTAGCAACATCACTGAGATCAACACCGCACTGAAGATTAAGCATGGTTTGATATTCAGCAAAATTGAAGAAGTGCTTTTTTCGGGCGCCGTCAAGCATTTCCTAAAATTGCTTGTCAGCACAAGGATGAATACATGGAAGAAGAAAAACCTTAGGTGAGATGAAGAAAAGTGAATAGTAAAGCTTTGCCCTTTCAAACTCTGAGTCTTGGCGATCGTTCGTAAGGGATTTAATGCTCTGCTGCAAGGCTAGGATGTTGCGCAGTATCTTCTTAATTCCAAAGTGATTTGGCAATCGTAAATGACTTGCGCCCGAGATAAGCAAGTGTTCCATGAAAGTACCAAGTCCGCAGAATAGATATCTAGCACATGGTCAGTGTTTCTGTCGGAGGCATGGGCCGAAGAAACACGCGAACACGTACTGTTGATCTTTTGGAGGAAGTCTTATTGACATTAACTCATGACATTGTACAAGTTCAGTGTTCAAGTCGACCACATGAGGATCGGGTTCAGCAGCTTCATAACTAAAGTCATAGTTTCCCTAGAGCTTCAAGTGAGTAATGACTAAGGATATCAGGTTTGGGGAAGCCGACATGATTCATAGCTGCATCCAGGTAGTGCGTTGTTCGACAACGGAGATCAATGCGGATGGTATCCAAGATGACGGTCCCAAGCTGGTCGTAAGTCTTCAGCAAAGCTTGGAATCGTCTAGTTCTAAATGAGTCGTGTTAAAAAATGAATAATTTGACAGGACCTACAGTGCCATCTCGCGGGAGAGTGGGAGACTGAGTGGTTCCAACAATGATTCTGGTGGTAAGGAGGGCATATTTGATGTGGAAGGTGTGAAGCCTGTGAGGGGTTCGAGGTTGATGGGAGTCATAATAGATAATGTGTCTTGAGATCGGTCTTTCAAGGCGTTGAGTTCTGTTGCAAACCACGACTGCGGCAAATCAGGGCTACCAGTCAATGCAGAAAATAGGGAACAAACCACACTGCGATGCAGGCTAGCGAGAGCTGCCAAATTTCGCGTTGAGGACATCAGATCAACTTTGGAGATCTTTTTCTGCCCTAAAAAATCCATTTCTATCTGCGTCTCCTGGCGGTAGAGTTCCTGCTGCCTGAGGCCATCAGGTTCCTGAGATGTTATGTCAGTTGAGGGCTACTAATAAGTGAAAACGCTCCACCTTCATTGACATTAGTTCCATCAAACAAGATTGCAGTTCCGACCTTTGGGCCCACTGTGCTGCGAGTGCGACCTGAGCTTCTTGGTCACCGTCGACCGTAGGTGTGGTAGTAAGTGTCTGAAATCTATCACTGCATCTTTGATAGAATTGTATCACGACGCCCAATATCAGCCTCGAATAATTTTCTCGGTGGAATGGACTGTTGCGAAGCATGACGCATAGAGAGTTAATGAGGGCCATAAGATGTGTACTTGCCTTCAATTCTTTTGTTAGTGAAGTTCAATAAATTGAATATCACATACTTTGGTAAGGGGTTCCAATGAAAGGCGCCAGGAAAGTGGATCTGGCTGAAACATCTCTGGTCCTGTTGATGCATAAGGATAGATTTCGCAGACAGCGAGGACTAGATAGATACCAGTCACAGCTTCATGGAATAAATCTGACACCTTTTCTTCTAGCCGTGGTAGATAGACGCTTAAAACAAATTGGTCCAAAACAGCACTCGCAGTTTGAGGCGATTCTATCCCTGTAGGAAGGGTTTCTGACACACGCTGTAAGAAGCTTAACGTCGGCTGGAAAAGAACTGTGACATGAGAAGCATCAGGTCGTATCAAAAGACGATGCTGTTGATCTACCCCGAGCAGGCGTTCATCTGTGGCGCTGGTGACGATGGTTTGAGAGGTATCGCCAGCAGCGTTAGGCGCAAGCCCGGGCATGGTGTCTTTCAACACTCTTGTTAAGTTATCTTCATGTGGTCGAAGTGCCTTATTGGTGATTTTCATGTCTGTATCAGAAAACCGGAAGACTGGCTAGAAGATAATCCAAGGTTCGGGAGCCCGTGGTATACAGTATAAAGAGAGCAAACCTTGTTCCTATCTCTGTTAAATTTCCCATCACGGAGTATGTCATTTATAGATGAAATGGGATTTCTGCTTGAAGATGATCCTTGCTGTTCATCGGTTAGATAGGTTTGAATGAGAGTCCGAACCTTGATAGTCATGATTTGAGGATGACATTCCATGGCAGTGCTCTTAGTGATAGCGTACCTCTGTTTGAATGTGGCTCCAGATTTCAGGTAGGGGAAATAGTGTCACTGGCTTGGTTCCTGAGGAGTCCTTGTAATCTCGTCTCTAGATTAATGAGACTTGTCATAAGCCCAAGAAAGCGCAGATGGACGATAAGCCATACGGATCCTATGCGGGTAGTGACTTCAGTCACCACCCTTAACCCCTGAGCAACAGCATCTAATTTTGAGTAAAAGGTCCAGAAGAGATCTTTCAGAATATCATGATCGACACGTTTCGCCAGAGACTCCAATGCCGACAGTCGGAGAGAGGAAGATTTCATAAGCGTGGTTTTAGTGCCTATTGTTGCGTCGACAGAGGCGGCGTGGCAAGTGTCAAAGGTATAGACGCCCTCTGACTTAGCTAAACTTGAAAGCAAAGCAAACAACGACCTTCTTCGACCATATTCTGCTCTTTCTTCCACTTCGTCCAAGGTTGTCTCCACCAATGCGAATATTTCGCCTGGTAGGCGTTGTGCGATATTATCTAGCGCGTTCCCTAGCTTTCCGAGGACAGCCAGGGACTCCAATAGAGTTTCCATATAGGCAAACGAGTCCGCTTCAGGATTGAGGTTAGAAGAAAGATAAACAGCAGCTGTGGAACTGTTATTCAAACTTGATCCAGAGGTGCCGTTCAAAGATGATCGACCATGACTTGTGTCATTCAGATCACAAGGTGGTTCGTTCGGCCGAAGCTCGAGATTGTTCAAGAATCGAATCAAACGAGTGAGCTGCGACAAAGAAGTAGGCGAAAGTTGTGGGTCTCCTGGCCGCTGAGCCTCCGAGTCAACCCCAATTTCGGTTTTCGAAACTGATTGCAGAATAAGACAATAAATAAATTATGCAACAATTACTCACGACTTTGTTGATTTGGCAAATAGGCCGACCATCTTGATTCACACCAAAATGATTTGAGGTAAAGGTGATTTTGAAGTTCATCAATCAGGATCTCACGAAGAGCCTATACCAAGGTAAACCAATATAAATAGGATTAGCCGAAGATTACTACGAACCACTTCTTGACTATCGAGATAGCTTCTTAAATCTGCAACAGCGCCAATTTCAAGTATGTCGGGATTCTTGATGAGTTTTAAGCTTCGAATGAGAAGGATAGACGCTTGGAGCAGCCGCTTTTCAGACATAAGAGTTTCTAACAGGTCAGGAACTGTTTTAAGATGTTCACTGCAATAGAATACGGTTTGACTCCAGCAAGGAAATTTTTAGAAGATAGACATACATTTGATCCAATATTTTTATCATCTCTTCTAGCATTTGTCCACGATTCCAAAGCTGGACAAGGTCTGCTCGTTTACCACCTAAGCACTCTTTCGCTTCAAGAAGGGCGATACGAGCCCCAGATATTTCTGTCTGCGCAGCTCCGAGGTGACCTAATAGGGATGTGTGATGAGGAAGAGAGGCAGCGAAGGCTTGATAATGTTCTGTTTCATGAGAGGGGCGATGAGGCATAAATAAGATACGCAAAAGGGAAATGGACATACTATCTACGGATCCTTTTAAAGCTTTCGATAAGGTATCCTTTGTTCGGCGGAACGAATCAATATCTTTTCCAAGGGAAGATTGATCCAGAAGTTGCAAAGCAAGATCCACATTGTTGAACTAAATTGTATAAGTTATACAATGAATATTTTAAAGAAACTCCTCGCACATCTGGGTCAATTACAAACTCCCATCCATCCTTCACCTGATCGAGAACGGCTGTTGACATAAAAATATTGTCAGGATCCACTCATATAATCACAAGTTGGGTCCTGGTTGACAGAACTGATGTAAATAATCAGGTATTAAGGTAATAGACATACCGTCGATCTCTCCCCTCTTGGCGTTCCCTTTCGTTCGAAAACCTAACCCTTTATCACGTATCCGCTGTTGCCTCACCTTTTCCGCCTCAATCTCAAGTTCCCTTTCTCTTTGATAGTTGTAGTCATCAACTTCGTCAGGGTTTTGAGCTTTCTTTGAACCGGCCGACTGAAAGACAGATGAAGCAAAATTTAGGGAAGTCTGGTCCCCATTAGCCTCAAGTCGTTGTGGTTTGGATCGTGAGCCAGTGGTTGTGCTCATATTGTTCGCCGAGTTCGGTGCTATACGGTAGGGAGTGCTGCTAGCTCACATAAGTCTATGACCTGCCATAAAAAGACAGATCACCCACTCGGACCGCGAAGTGCTTGCACTATCCTTGTAGGGATCTATTGAGGAGATGGATGCTCTTTCAGATTCGGAATAATCAGTACGAGCTCTGAATTCAGATCGTTGTGGACGGGAGGGACCAAGAGGTGCAGTATTAGGCGGTGGATAAGGCGAAATAGACGTGACTGGGGTTGTGGGTCGTGATCCTGGTCGCGAGATCTGTGAAGGCCGGATTGTTGAGGTACCTGGCGCTGATGAAGGTATATAAGAGACTCCATTTGTGATGGAGGGAGAGTGCCGACGCGTAGGAACAGGAGGGGCTCGAGACATGAGAAGACTTGTGCAGGCTGGGTTACTCGGATGCGTGACGGATGACATATGTTACCTCCTTTCCTACAACCATTTGGCACTTCCCAGAACCTCCTCTAATATATATTAAAACGCGCAATTTAGACATAAAGCATCTCTGGGTTCATCACACCCTGTGTGGTGGCCGCCTCGCCTGGCCGAAACACCAGACATAACTGTACTTCTTCATACCTGGTCAGTCCCAACATAGTCATATGATTCGTCATTCATGTTGTCTCTCTATCTCTAGGCAATTCTGGACTTGTGGATTTTTATATTCCTTTCTTTCTGCAATCTATGAAAAGCAAATATCTACGAACCTTGCCATCCTCGCCCATGCTCATTTGGACGATGCTCCTTGAATACTGAATATAGGTCATTCAAGATACCCACCTTCACATAGCCTCACTGTTCAAATAAAAAGCTCTATCGAAATATTGGATTCTATCCTCTACAACTATGCTGAGAAGACAAGAATTGTTGTCATTGGCCATAGCGTTGGTACTTGGATATCTTTGCAAGTTGGTAATCGTTCTCCAACCAATTTGGTTCCATTAGGCCTGACGTAGCCACGATCAAGTTACTCAAATTTCGTGCTTACCGTCAGTAAGGTTTAGTATCACAGATATGTAAAGATGCTGATTTGATATGTCAACATAAAGCCTCTATTCAAACCCTTACCTCGATACATATTATCGTTTTTGTCACGGCTAGTAAAGTATCTGCCTTCTTGCGTCTTCTCGATGTTGTTTCCCAGTTGGCCCGCGCAGCAGATCCTTGTGTTGCGTGATTTTATTGGTTCTTCAACTGCTGTTCATTCATCACTGGCGATGGCTAACGAAGAAATGAAAACCATCAAATGATCAAGGACTTGGATATTAGTACAATTGAACAATATCGTCACAAACTATGGTTTTATTATGCTGAACAGGATGATTGGGTTGGAGAAGAAAAGAAACGAGTTATGGGATTGTTGGATACAATCACCCAGCCGTCAAGATTTGTTCTTGGCTCAAATGGTGTTCCTCATGCCTTCTGCATCAGTGAGTCCAGATTATCTACTTATTGGACGTATTCAAAACGCAATTTCAAAAGATCATAATGAACTTGTGACAAATCATTGTCATGACTGATTATTGTCGCTGAGAGATCCTTGAATATAGAGTTACCTCGTTATGCGAAATTGATAACAATTTCACCTTCTCAACTTGTTATACTGCAGTCTTTAAAAGTTATATTACGTAATATATGCTATTACATAAGTCTTGAAGCATTCCGATTCTTCGTCATTATATATCAGGTTTTCAGTTTTTTTTTTTCCTTCTCAACGGTATTCTCAGAGTGCTGTACCTCTTGTGGAACCGCTCAGTATGTCGCGGTTGTGGGGTCCCTTCGTCCTTCCTCCAAGCCTTCCAGCAGCCCAGAAAAAGCAATACAAACCAGTGAACGAAACTTCTTTGTGGGCAGAACGTGAGCCGCGTGTAGATGAAATTATTGGTGAATATCGCGAAGGCAATATCCTATATTACTATGCGAGATACGATGGTGGCATTGCGCGCCGGGTACGCGTCCTTCACCCGCCCTCCTGATTTCCAATAATTATTCACGCGCCTTGATCAGTTTCCTGCAATCCCTTTTGCGGAGAAATATAGAGACTTGGTTGATGAATATAGTAAGCTATATCTTATTGCTATCCAAAATTCAACCTTATCAAGTGATTACAGGGCGAGCGAAGGCCGAAGGGGAACTTGAACCTTTCGATCCCTCAGCACAATACATTCACCCTCTCTCGCGTGTTAAGGTCAAGATTCGTATTAGCAGTGAACGTCGTTCAAAAAGTGCTCTATCGACAGATGGAGAGGCAAATGTCAACTCGTCGGAAGAAGAAGAAGAAAGTGAAGAAAGCGAGGATGATGATGATTACGATGCGCCTATGCTAAGAAAACGTGTTTCGCGCCGCGCGAAGTCGACAGCGACGAAGGAGCTTCCTTTCAGTCCAAGGAAGTCCAGGTCAAGAAAGATTATGACTTTTGCTGAGTCCGAAAGCGATTATAGCGACCAAAAGTCAGGTCCAATACGTCGATCTACGCGTAGCAAGGTGACAAAAATCAATCTGATCACTGATGAAGAAGACTATCTCGACGAGGATGAAATGGATAGCGATAGCCAGGACCGAAGAGCGGAAGCCAAAGGCAAAACCAAAATAAAGAAATTTGCTCAAACAAAGCCAATGTATGGTCGTATTCGCGCTGTGACCACTATACGAGACGATCCTTTTCCTGACGATGAGGAACACGAAGCGTTGCGCCGTCACCGCGATATTTGTGAGAAATGTCACCTTAAATCAGCTCATTTGCTGCTTGCAGCATTCAAGAAAAAATCTAAAGGGAAAGGGAAAAAGAGGAAGCGAAGCAAGGACGACGATTTCGAAGACTCTGAAGATGAACAGAAATATATCGACATGGGGGGTTGGATGACATGGTTCGTTGCCTATTCGCAATATTTGTAGCCTCTTTCTAACATCTTTCTAGTCTTAGATGTCCGGTCAGTGCTCATTGGAAATGTCTGGCGGGCCACCAGCGGGAAGAAGTTCTTAAGGCGGTGAGGGAAAAAGACCGCAAAGAATGGGAAATGCGGCAAGATAACGAAGACAATTCCACACCTCAGAAACGATTGCAATTAGATATTCAAGAGACAACGGAGTTTGTTTGTGGTAAGTGATTATACCATGCTTTTGCATTCCTATTGACTTATTTTTACTTGCTATTTAGGTTCTTGTATGCGTGGGGGGTTTTGCATGGGTTGCATGGAGACTGCGCTGGAAGCAGATCCTTCCCAGTCTAAGTCCAGCCAATCTGCAGTAAAAGATGCAGTTGACGACGATGTTATCATGGAGGATGCAGTAAAGTCTTCGCCACCCGTCTACGCTTTAACTCGAGAGCTCTTGTTTCGTTGTTTCACTTGCAAACGCCTCGCTCATTACTCCCATTTACCGACCCCTCCCATGCTAGAACCGGACTCCAGCGTTACTGATATTGCTGAGCACTACCAACGAATGAAGAGCTGGCTATGTGCAGACTGTTCATCTTTTAGATATGGGCTAGACAAGATCCTTGCATGGCGCCCTTATCCCGCAAATGCTGTCGGGGCTTCTACCGATCCGAAAGGAATGCCTAACTACAAAGCACAACTACCTCGCGAATACCTGGTTAAATGGTCTGGACGAAGTTATCGGCGAGTGCAATGGGTTCCTCATATGTGGCTTGTCTCTACGAATCCCTCGAAACTCAAAAATTTCATTTCTGGAGGCTCAAAAGTAGAGTTGTTGCAGGAGCCAGTTGAACAAGATGCCATAGAAGTCGCCGAACCAATCCCCCTTTTCGAAGATGAACCTGATATACGGGCGGCGTCTGTGAGGGCAACTGACGACACTGTCAAACCATGGCTTTCCGCATTACCGGATGCCGAACGAAGAATCCCTCTTTCTTGGAAAAATGTCGATCGTGTTCTGGATATCGTTTTATGGCGGCCCACAACTTCAAAGCAAGCCTCCCGTCGGACAGGTAGACGGATACTTTCTGGGAGTGACGATGAGGAACACTCTAGCAACGTGGATGATGAAAGAATTCGCCTTTCTAATCTCATTTTTGACCAAGGCGAAGAGCCTCCAGCACATCTTACCGAGACTGTTAAAGAATGGGAAACTCACGGCATCCTGGAGAAATCAGACATTGACCACGTTGTCTGGGCGTTTATCAAGTGGGAAGAACTTGGATACGATGAAGGTAAGGCATCATTTGGTTCTTATCCTCAACGTCCTTCATAATAAGCGGATTTTAGCCACATGGGATGCTCCTCCTCGACCTGCAGAAATCAACTACGAGAGTTTCAAAAGGGCATTTGGTAGATTTATTGATTCACGAGATGTTCTTATTCCAGAGCATAACCCGGCCTTCGACGACCGTGCTGCCGATGGTTTTCGAAAACATTCATTGCGAGACGCTTCAAAGCTGGAGCTCGGTTCTGCTCCTAATCTTAAACTCCTGCCGTTCCAGGTAAGCTCTCGAGATACATGATAGTGTGATTTATATTTAGCGTGATAGGTTGATGGCTTCAATTGGCTGTGTAATAACTGGTGGAATCACCAACATTGTATCCTTGCGGATGAAATGGGTTTGGTTCGACATATCTGGCATTTTGCAGAATTTAGCTCATCAAAGTTCGGTTTTAGGGAAAAACAGTACAGATAGCCACATTCTTAGGGAATATAGCTGAACAATGGAAAGCTTTTCCAGCCCTCGTTGTTGTGCCAAATTCTACGATCACCAACTGGGTGAGAGAATTTGAACGATGGGCGCCAAGGTTACGTGTAGTTCCCTTCTACGGTGAAAAGAATTCCCGAGACGTCATCAAGCAGTTTGAACTCTTCCACGATGCCCCCCGAGATCGTTGCACAAATACTAAGTTCCATGTTCTCGTAACGACATATGAATCAGTAATCAACGCCAAGGATTTCACTCCAGTCTTCAAAAATCAACCGCGCTGGGAGGTGAGCTGCCTCCTTTCATCAGCTTCGCCTGAATTCAGGAACCATACAGGTCCTGGTTGTGGATGAAGGTCAAAGACGTAGGTCTCCAATTCCACGATGTACAGCGACTATTCAACTAACGACCCAAAAAATGGAACATAGTAAAAAATGACAGTAGTCTTCTCTTCAAGAAACTCAACGATTTGAACAGTATCCATAGGATTATCATGACTGGCGTGAGTTGTTTCTCTGAAACGATTTTTGTATCGTGCCCATTTCACACCATTGACTAGACGCCATTAAACAATAATATCCGTGAATTGTTCAACCTGATGAATTTTCTTGATCCTGAGGAATGGAAAGACTTGGAGGGCCTTGAGAGAGAGCACGAGGTTCTTGACGAAGAGCTTGTGAAACAGTTACATAACAGGCTAAGGCCCTATTTCTTGCGTCGTATTAAGAGCGAAGTGTTACAATTGCCACCTAAAGTGACATCTCTTTTTCTCTATCCTCCTTTGCCGCTAATTTGATGTCACCTCCTAGAACGAGGTCATTGTTCCGGTATCTATGGCTCCATTGCAAAAGGAGGTGTACCGATCTATTCTCAGTGAGTGTCTGATGTGTGGTACTCATGCTCTAATTTTTCTCATTACCTACCAGGCAAAAATCTCGAAGTCTTGAGTGGCTTGACAAAACCCTCCATTCAAAGTGCACCGGCGAGAGGGCGAATAAACAATATTCTCATGCAACTACGGAAGTAGGGACCTTAATGTAATATTCACGATTTGTTCTCTTTTCGCTGATGAGTTCACTGAAGATGCCTGCAACATCCTTATCTTTACGCCGAAGATTTAGAGCCTCCAAACCTCTCCCAACAAGACGCACACGAAAAACTTATCGATGCCAGTGCAAAATTGCGCTTCCTCAAAGTGTTGCTTCCGAAGCTAAAAGAAGGTGGACATCGTGTATTGCTCTTCAGTCAAGTAAGCAGTATACTCCTTTTTCGTCATGCACGTTTTTACATCCATCTAGTTTGTCATTGCTTTGAATGTTCTTGAAGATTTTTTAAACGGTGAAGGATATAAATCTCTTCGCCTGGTCAGCTTCTCTCCTCACTTTCGCATCTCACAACTTACAATTGGTTAAAGGATGGCAATACGAAAAGTAAAGAACGGCAGAAAGCAATGGACGAGTATAACAAGCCTGGATCTGAGTATTTCATCTTTCTTCTCACTACCCGTGCTGGCGTAAGTCTATCTCTTTCCTCGCTAGATCTGTTGTCACCTGTGTATGGTAGGGTGTCGGCATCAATCTTTTTGTGAGTTCACTACTAGGTTGAATTCTGGTACCCTCGCTCATCAGTCGCAGAGCGCCGATACTGTAATCATCTTCGACCCTGATTTTAATCCTCATCAAGTATGTTAATATGTTGTCTTTGTCTATCTATTTTCTAATGATTTTCTAGGACTTGCAAGTATGTTGATGATGACGACGGTTGTATCACAAGTAGAACTGACAACTGGTTCCAGGCAATTGCACGTGCATACCGCTACGGCCAACAAAAAACCTGCCTTGTTTTCAAATTGATGGTTAAAGAGTCCGCTGAAGGTCAGTGTTCACTTGTCGCAGGAATACGACTCAAGGACTCATTTCAAAAAATTTCAGAACGTATTATGCAGATTGGGAAAAAGAAATTGGTCCTTGACCATCTCATTGTCCAGAAAATGGATGACAACGAAGAAAATGGTGGCGAGAATGTACAGTCTATCCTTACGTATGGGGCACAGGCCCTCTTCGAATCGGAAGAGATGTCTCGCGACATAATCTGTAGGTTTAAGTTTAAACCCAGTGTTAGTATAAATTGATTTCTTCTAGATACGGAGGATGACATCGACAAGCTTATTGAGAAGACCGAAAAGGAAGCGGTACAAGAAGCGTCCAATTCTGAGGGCGGACTCTCTTTCTCATTCGCGAAAGTATGGGCAGCGGATAAAGATTCTCTTGAAGAAGTACAAGAAGACGACCAAACAGATTCCTGGGCGCAAGCCCTACAGAAAATCACTATTGCACGAGAAAAGGAACAGGTCAAGGAGATTGCATTATCAGGCAGAGGAGCACGTCGTCGTGCAGCAGATATTGCCAAAGTGAGGCAGTCTTGTTTTGAGATGACTTTACCTACAAACGTGTTGACGTTTTCTTAGACAAAAATGCAAGTTGACCCAGGGACATTCAATGACAACAAGACGAAGGGGAAGTCTGTAGGCTCAGACCGTGACGGTTCGCCTTACTTGATCTCTGATGAGTTCCAGGAGGATGGCAGTGATGATGACAGTGATGATGCCATGGCTGATGGAGATTTCGCGCTAAACACCAAATCGAAATTACCACTGGCCTCCGACATGACCAAAAACAATCCCTTAAAGTCATCATCTCATAACTCTGGACAACAACAGCCTACCATCGATTGTGGCCTATGTGGGCATCGACATGGCTTCGGCGAATGTCTCATGGTCGACCGTTCTGAGAACCTTGCAGAGTATCGCGAAATGCTCATACTGCACGCGGACGATGAACCATGGGAAGAAAGGGTGAGAACATTTTTCTGAATGGACGTTTTCGCTTTAGCCTCGCATTAAACCAAACTTCTAGAACGCAGCTATTCGTGCAATCGACGAAATACTTTACCAGCGAGGTGACATTGCTCTCATAGCTGGCCAGCCCCTTCATCCATTGGTCAAGGAATTACCTGGTGTCTCGACTTTCAAGGTCTTAAATTCGACCTTTGGCACTGAGAATTTGCAGGTCGATTTATCCAAACAAGCGTCCTCATCTCAGCTTGGGGTGCCAAGGAAAAAGGCCAAGACTGCGATGCCGCCAATGTCTTGTCCATTGTGTAACCAAGCTCCTCATCTCCTCAAAGATTGTTCACTTGTTCGAGCAGGTTCTAAAAGGTATGACTGGCACAGGACTCTATTGTATTACCGTATTCAACATTTCTTCATAGTATCTCTCTGCATATCAAGATCCTTGAAAGCAAAAATGATCCTGCGTTGATGAACACCCTCAACGTCTTGCGCAACCTTTTGGCAAAGTACAAGTTACAAGAAACAGCAGCTGCTTCAACAGACCAACGTAATATAATTTAGCTAGCATTTGCTAGAATATCGACAACTTATCGTATCCTATTATAATGTATATACTTTCGTATGCTTTACAAGTCACATAGTAGTCAGCTATGCTTATTGACGTTTATTGGGCATCGCCTTCTGTTTTTAATTCTGCGGGAACATTACCCATTACCATTTAATGGCTCAGATGTGCTCATGAACTCCAACATTCTTGATTCTCTTTTTCCTGTTGTAAATATCCAGTTAAACTCTCTGAAAAGGGACCGTTCGGAAGACAATCAAAGAATATTCAATACCTCTCTCGCGCCGCCTTTGCCAGAGATAAAAAATAGTGATCTGATTCTCCAAGTCTTCACACATAAATCTCTACGGCGTCTCAATGTCACTCCTGAGAAATACGGTGACAATGAACGACTGGCGGATCTTGGAAGAGTGGTGCTCGATGCTGCCATAACACGTACCTTGTTTCATAGCCGCCCGATATTGAGGGCAGCTGAAATTTCCGTAGGCTGATCCAAATGTCCTGGAATGGTTTGAACTTACATCATTCAACTTTAGAGACAGAGGGACTCATTGCTTTCAAGCAATATAATCGAAGATTGGGTGTTATTTTACGGGTTGAGAAAGAAACTGCGTTGCCATCCTAAAGTGTTTCCTTCACTTATGTTGCCTCAGGCAAGTCAGCATCGCTGATCAAAACTCCATTAGTTCAACTTTGGGCAACAGGAAACTAATTCTATATTCCATGCTTACATTGGTGGTCTGTTTGTAGCGAATGGAGCAGACACCGTGAACGATTGGATTGATCATCTGCTTATACAAGAAAATCTCAACCCCAAGGAAACGTGTGATGAAGAATCACTGCAAAGTGTTGAGATCCCACCTCAAAAGAGGGCAAAGAGCGAAACGAGGTCTCCTCTGCTTCAGCCCACTATTTTTTTTGCCTCGCAACCTCCTCCGAGTCCTTCGCCTCCGAGACGAGAACCACCTCACCTATCTGCGTTCCCTCCGACTGTTTCCCCCAACCCCTTAGCTCCTGCGCAACCAGGGCTTCCATTTCTTCCTTTATTCAACCAAGCTGCAGCTCAACGTCGAGTAAAGGTGGAATATGTTCCGGAATTCAACGGACCGTCTCATGCTGGTCGATGGACTATGCAATGCATTGGTGAGTAGATGTGTGTATCATCAAGGGCTCAATTGATGATGAATTGTGTAGTGAATGGAATATGCAAAGGAATTGGAAGTGGGAGTAGCAAGCAGCTGGCTAAGGAGGAGGCTGCTAGACAGGCTTATGCGTCGATGGGATGGACTTAGATTTAGTTTGATGACAATTGACTCCTTACATAATAAAATTTGTCTTCCTTAACGCCCAGCTCAATGGCTGCTCGTTCTGATCCTGGGCCGTCTATATCTCCTTATTCACAGTCTAATCACATTGATCTTACTCTCGACGACGACGATAACGATGACAATAATCATTATATCGCTCCTAGATTTGCAAAACGTCCTCGCACAGACTTTCAAACTCTCAATTCTTCGTTTTCATCAATGACAACAACTATGTCTCCTCATGCCTCCTTATCTACCCATTCTCTACATGCCCCGAGCCCTCCAACTAATAATCTCAAGTTCGCACCTATGCTTAACCAGTCCGCATACCGACCGCCCTTCGCCAGATCTGCTCCCCACCTGGAAATATCTCCTAAAATCCCTTCATTTCAGCTTCCGTCCTCCCAGCAAACTCAAATTCCCTCGTCACAGCCTCCAGATCGCCAAGTCATTGACCTCACAGGCTCTCCTTCTCCACCACCTAATACTGCAATGAGGTCATTGCCTTCTATGTTACCTCCAGACCTACCACCAAAAACCCCTGTTTGTATAGGCGAACTCACTGTCACCGCACTTGTCTTATACCCGGTGCCCTATCTGGTGCCCCAACATTTTGGAGAGAATGGATGGGTCACTGTCAGGCTGCAATATGAATATCAGGCCCACAAACCAAACAATAGAGAAACTATCCATATCAAATCACCCCATAGTCGAGGTCCCAATGGTGAAAGCATTGCTGGAGAGACGTTTGGCGTGGTTGAGCAGAAAGTTGCGGATTCGTTGGGGCCTATGCTGGGCAAGGGCCTCATCAGACTAGACGCAAAAATTCGCAAAGGTCCAGCTAGTGTAAGTCCACAAGGTATATATTTTTGATGAGGATTTAACATTCGCACCTTCTTCAAGTTGCCCATTCTTTCACTCCAAATGCTTGTCTATACCCCAAAGGGAAATGTTCCCGTTGTCGGTAACTATCTGAAACAATGCGGTCTTTTTCTTGGGGAGCCTTCACTATCCTATGGCATGCAACGATTGGCGAATTACCACTATTTCAATCCCCACACACCCTCAGGAGGTCGTGATGATATAATCATGGCATTCAATCAATTAACATCTCCTGAAAGAGACCAAACACGGTGGACTACTCCCATTATCACGGGGAAGAACGTCGACATTCAAAGAAGCCAAGTAGATGAGCTTTTCAAGAGTTTGAAGGACGAAGACGGATTGATAGAAACTGAACCATGTGCGTGTACTTGGTCGTGTAATGTCTCGTTTGACACTCACGTTCTAACTGCTCATTTTATGAAAAAGGCTACGAGGTGGCGACACAGTTATATCCTCATCAAAAGAAAGCCATTACTTTCCTACTGGAGCGCGAACGGGAAAGGGTCAGTGCAGGCAGTGGCTTCTCTTCTCTATGGCAGCATCGTTATAATCCTCTATCCCGACGAACCACCTGGTTCCATGTCGTGACCCAAAACGAGGTCTACGAGTCTCCAAAAGAATCCAAGGGCGCTATTCTGGCTGATGATGTGTGTCTATGAATATTTTTCTGCGAATTTTTTTGTCTGAGTGTTGACTAGATGGGACTTGGGAAGACTATCACTTGTGTTTCGCTTATTGCAGCAACATTATCTTCCTCTGCCGAATTCGCGCTTTCGCCTCTCGATAAAGCGCCTCCACCTTTGCCTGAGGCCCCAGATCCATCCCATTTTGCCGGCTCCGTATGGGGTCTTCCTGAGTCCAGTCAATCTGCGAAAGCGAAAGCCAAAGAAGAAAAGTCGCGAGAGAGATTGGGAGCAGAATATGCAAGGACATGTCGGATCAAAGCGAAAAGCCGAGCAACCCTTATCATTTGTCCTCTCTCCACTGTGTCGAATTGGGAAGATCAGTTTCGTGAACATTGGAGGGGCGAGGTATTCGTTATCGGAGGGAATGGCGGGCCATGTGTTGTGCCGAGCGTGTTATTTCACAATAGCAATTCTTCGCAAACCGCTATGCAAGTTGACGAAAAGCCTGACGTTGAGAAATCGAAACGGACGCGTGAGGGCAGACCGCTCCGAGTCTATATTTATCATGGAAATGCTCGTAGACCTGATCCTGCATTCCTTGCCGATTTCGATGCCGTAATTACGACCTACGCCACACTTGCGTCAGAGTATTCGAAACAAAATAGAAGCTTGATGACGGCTGAGGACGAAGAGGACGATGGTGTCAGTAGTGAAGGCATTGGCGGTGTTGATATTGATGAGCATGGCAATCAAGTGTTACGGTTGCCGAAGCCCAAGAAGACGGGTTTGAAGAGGAAGAAGTCAAGTATCATCACCCCAGGAAGCAACCTCGTGGAGACGCCTAGTGCTCTACAAAGCATACATTGGTTCAGAGTGGTATTGGATGAAGCTCAGTGAGTTATATTCACTGCCGTTAATTGCCACCGTTCTGAAAAAAAAAAACTTTTAGTTCTATAAAGGAGACGGGAACGGTGGCGAGTCGCGCATGTTGTGACTTAATGGCCGATCGGCGGTTATGCTTGACAGGGACACCAGTTCAAAACAAGCTGGACGATATTTTTGCACTTATCAAATTCTTAAGACTGCACCCTTTTGATGACAAGAATGTTTGGACTGAGTTCATTGGCAGTCCAGTGAAATTTGGGCAACCACTAGGTGTTGCTCGTCTTCAGACGATCATGAAATGCATTACGCTTCGGAGAACGAAAGAAACCAAGACCGTGGATGGCAAACGGATCCTTGCACTTCCCCCACGCCATGATCAACTTCGCTATTTGAAATTCGATTCGCAGGAGCAAGCCATCTATGATAAATTCTTCAATGAATCAAAGGCAGAGTTTAACGACCTTTCAAACAAAAATGAAGTCATGAAGAATTACGTTGGGATTTTGCAGAAGATCTTGCGTCTACGGCAGATCTGTGATCATTTTGAGCTGGTAGCAGGCAAAGGATTAGGACAAGAGGGCTGCTCGTCAGACACAATGTCATCATATGAGGATATTATTGCTTCGATAGCGACAGAAGGATTCAATCTGGCACGGGCGACAGCTATCTTCGCCATTTTACGGGAATCAGCCACGACTCAATGTGTAGAATGTGGCTGTGAACTTTGTGTATCGTCGGACCTCAGTCAAGTCGACGGTACTGACAACGACGGCCTGGGACCATCGTCAAATAAGCGAGGCAGGCGTACCAAAGGAACTACTTCTCGTGGCCCGACTCGTGCTAGTAGTCCAAACACACCTCGACCAGTTTTGACGCGATGTCAACATCTCTTTTGCTTGGAATGCTATCGTCACTCGATCTGCCCAGGTTGGCCAAACGTTGCTCCTGACATCCGACGTTCATGCTCGGCATGTCAGACTGGTCTTTCACCTACTGATGCCATTGAGGTCAAATCTGATTCAAGTCCTGACCTACTGCAGAAGAAGAAAGTACAGAAACGGGAGAAACGACAGAAAGGAGCGTCCCTTGAAAACTTCCATCCTTCGACCAAAGTCAAGGCTTTGTTGGGTGACCTTGTCCAGTTCTCGAGGACTAACCCACAGTCAGCCAATTATGACCCGGAAGCACATGTCTTAGACGAGGTTGGGAATCAAATAGATGAAGGTGTCGTGAAGACGGTCGTCTTGTACGTTGTTAGTCTCTTCCTAAATTTAGTTGATTTTACTTGTATCCCTAGTTCTCAATGGACATCCATGCTCGACAAGTGCGTAAATGATCAACTTAACTCAGTCTCCAGCCCCAGCTCTCATACTTCTCGTAACTTGTAGGATCGAAGATGCCCTAGAAGCCGCCAGTATACGATACGATCGCTTAGATGGGACTATGAAACGCGACGACCGCACGCGTGCTATGGAGGCGCTTAAACATGACCCTAGTTGTGAAGTTCTCCTAGTAAGCCTGAAAGCTGGCGGCGTCGGTTTAAATCTCACCGCTGCACAACGAGTATACCTAATGGATCCTTATTGGTATTTTTTTTGCAGTATTACTGACTACGATTTATACTTGACGGCTCTTTCCAGGAACCCTGCAGTCGAAAACCAGGCAGTCGACCGAATTGTGAGTGCAACCAAGCTCGAGGTTTACTGGAGGTTTAGTTTGTTTACTAATTGCCATTTAGCATCGACTGGGTCAAACGCGTCCCGTTACAACTGTGAAGCTCATCATTGAAAACTCTATTGAAGCACGGCTACTGGAAGTGCAACGAAAGAAGACAGCACTAGCCAATATGACCCTTGGTCATAATTTCAGCAAGGCTGATTTACTACAGCGACGCATGGAAGAACTCACTCAACTGTTTGGGACTGAAGATACAATACCAACACCTTAGAATTGTATTATTTTTACAACCTTACATAATAGCCTCGACAGGATACTACTATGTTGCGCTCATATGTACTTTTTGGTAGAAACAAAAACATATAATACAGTCGGCGCGACGCTAACAAGAAAGGCAGACGGACAGGGCATCAAAAAGCGAAATGGGCGGCATTCTTGCGATTTCCAAACAAATATACTTGGATGAGACGAGTACAGAGTGTGTAAATGGCTGCAATGTTAAGCGTTAGCAAGATGGACACACCTATAACCTGGCTAACGAATAGTCCGATTGTTACGCCAGCAGCCACTGATATCATCCTAAGCGCCAAGGAGAGTCCGCTGGAGTATTGCTCCGCTGAGCTGTGATACGTCTGGGTAAGACCTCCACCTTGGGCTATCCCAGACTTGAAAAGAAATTGACAACTCGTTTGCCCTTGAAAGACAAGCATGCTTACAGGCACAAGAAACAAGACTCCAGTAACCATTGAGGTAAACGCGGTTCCTCGGACGACACGAGAGTAGACATTCCCAAGAGAGCCAATGATGAAAGCGCCGGCGGCAGAAACAATATCTGTCCTTCCTGGCAAGACTAAGCTTGCGGCGTGGTTTGCTGCATAAGCGCAGCAGGAGAAAAGGACCATGACAGGCAGCTGCAGACTTCTCCAGTATTGCAGATTCGAAAGGGACGAGCAAATCGAGTATATCGGAACCAGAAGGAAAAGAGTCCACCAAGGCAAAGGCAGCATCCACCACGGCCAGGCTGGTTCTCGCATACATCCTGGAAGAGGTAAGACCTTCCTAATTCCACCAACCATTGCCTTTCTATTGCTGACCTTTGATCATATGGTCTGCGGCAAAGCCGGTGATGTTCCCTTGACCGAGTACGCCGACAAGGGGCACAAATGGCTCAGAACCATTGACCATCAAGAACTTACCATGTGTATAACTTAAATCTTCCGGTATCGAGCTGCGGTAATATGTGCGACGGGCACGCCGATCGACGACCAGATAAAAGTCAGACCCGATAGTTAAACCAAACCCCTGTAGTATCAAGTCAGATGTCGAGACCCACATGTGACAATGGGAGAGACTTACGAGAAACAGTGTGTAAATAATTGCATAGACGATTCTTACGGAGCCACAGAAGATGTTTTTTGACATGAGCTCAAGCGCACTGGTTACTAAGTCACTGATTTAGCCATTTGAAAGGCAATGAACTTGATTACTCACAAACCGTGAAACCAGGAAGAATTACGACGACTCCAGCGGAAGAGATCGCACTATAGCAGAAGATGTTACCTGGAAGGTTACTTAAACCCCGAGCAACGAACGCCACGACAATTGACACTGATATCCTATAATAGCAAGGTTATATAAATATATGCGCTCCATTTTCAAAGACTCACTCGTAGACATTGGCATACATCGAACTCTTATTGGCTGCGTTCAAACCCAAGTACTGCAACACACATGCACAAGCACCGCTGATCCACATGTCAAGAATTGAACCTCCAAAAGACAATCCGCAGATAATCGATGCACAAACGAAGGCAAGGAAACATCGAAGTTTAAGAGAATAGATGGGCGGAGATCTCAATATTTTTCTGAGTGCCTCAGTGCCAGCTTCAGCACCGATGACGTCGTGCAGAACATCTCGGTAAATCTCATGAACTTTGTGAAGCGAGGTCAGAGCAATACGTCCCCGAGATCGTACAAAGTAGGTTCGTGTCGCACGCGTCTCATCGTTTCGGATTGAAACAATGATGATGTTGGGGAGGTGAACGAATTCTGAAGTTATGATATATTAATAAACAGCATCTAACAATGAATGTGAATGGTACTGACCAGCCTGTGCATCTAGAATATCGGAGGCAGCAGAGAGCTGCGATTCAATTCTATGAGAAGGTGCTCCAAAAGAAAGAAGGGCTTTAGCAAGTTTTAAAATGAATTTCCTCCTTTGCGTTATTTCTACGGCATGAAGTCAGTCGGGAGCAATATGATATGATATATGCGGCAAACACCTTCAACATTTTTTGTGATGACAGATTGCCTTCGAGGTCGCTTAATAAGAGAAGAAACTGAGAAATTGCTGTTGGTTCTCGATGACTTCTTATTGTCGGGTTGGAGATGAGTTGCCAAAACAGGTCGTGCACCCTGCGGACTGGAAGGAATTCCCGGGGCACTTTGGTTGGACCTGCCGTCTTCATCTAGAGCGTGAGTTTGTGCGTCCTCCATGCCTTCAGCGATGCTAGTACATGGAAGGATCGAACAAGGCGTTGTTGTTATGTAATCGATTATTACGACATTCTTTGCGCTCAAGCTGCTCCTTGATATTTTGACACTTTAAATTTGGACTTTCCAATCTAAAGTAACAGACCGTGCACCCTACGCACTGGAAGGAACTCCTGGGACACTTTGGTTGAACTTGCCTTCTTTCAAAGGTTTATCAAGAGCGTGAGTTGGTGTGTCCTCCATGTCTTTGGAGATGCTAGTAAAAGAAAGGAAGGCGATGTTTCATGTAATCAAATTATTACTTTTTGCATACGTCGTATCCTTTTTACTGGTACGAGATTGATTCCACTGCACATAGGACAGGTGAATGGGTTTGAAGTAAGGGAATAACAGGATACACAGATCAGGGGGAAACAACATAAATATTACCAGATTTGAGGAGCAGCAGGCACGTATTCGGTGGGCATGATGAAAGCATCCATGCCATGCTGCGAAAATGAGGTTCCTCCCAAGCTGTGGTCGGTCATCCAAACAGGAAGTCGGTCCGATGACGTTTGTTCAGTACCCCGCCATATTTGGTCGATGTCTACAGAATGAGGGTATGGTAAATGAGGATAGTGCTGTGGCATAGGATGGTCTGTCGGCTCCACGCTGTGCCCAGTGTAATCTTGAGAAGGAAAGGTACCCTCGTAGGGAGAGAAAGGTTCAGAACTTCTGTGTTGCAATGTTGTCGTCTGAGGCGGAAGGTTGTTGGGTACATGATCAATGACCATAGCTACGGATCGCTGAGGATCGCGAGAGATTTTAGGGGAGCGAGAGGAGGAAGAAATTCCCTGTCTTCTTTTGGACCGTTTGAGCATCAGCTGCAAGGTCAACGCATATCGTTTTCCAGGGACTGAAACCGAAATTAGTCAGTGACGAGAGTTTGAGCCCAAGAATCCATTTACTTTCAGCCATCAAGCTTGCAAGACGTTCTACTTTGTTTCGAATCTCGACAATGTCACAGTCATTTGGACTACAGTTGGTGTCAGTACGACGTTAGGACTACAAAGTTTGACTTACAAAAGTCTTCCAAGGCGCAGCAGGAACGAAGCAGCAAACGTCGCAGTAGCGTGGGTATAATGGACGGCTACATTCAAACTTTTTAGGTTCGAGTTAAATGATCAAAGCAGTGACATACCATATTTCATCCCCTCTCTGTAAGCGGGGGAGTTGATTGTAATATCCAGTCCTTGGCGAGCGATCTTGATGGAACGAATAGCTAGTTCTCTTTGGGTGGCTGGCATCTTCTGTACATCCTCCGGTCCATTGATGCCTCTCAAAGCCGTGGCATTATGGAACAGCTCCGCATGAAGATGTTGGATTTCTAGGCTTTGTCGGTAAAAGGCTTTACAAATTTCAGAATAGTTTAAGCGAAGAATTTCATGTGAGACAAACCTGCGTCTTCATATTTTCGAGAAAATGCTGCATCCCAGGATGCGTGCCAACTTCGGAAGTCATGGTCCGCTCGATGCAATTCTTCAAAATGTTCGGGCTGCACAGGGCCATCAAATGGTGCAAGTGCATTATGCACGCGTTCTCGGATGGCGATTAGTTCCACTGTAGAAACCAACCTCATATCATCTTCTATCGCCATAGGATGATTGAGAAGGTAACGACAATCCTTGATGCTCTGATCATCTTTAAGGACGGCGGGTCGTCCTGTACCATAAGACAGTCTGACAGTTGGTCGAGATCGTCAGTAAAGGGCAGAGACAGAGTATTGGAGAAATTTGACAGACTGATGCTCGAACAAGTAGAGACAGAACCATATCCTTGAGGCAACTACAAGCTGTCGATCATCGGCATCCACTTTGTTAGCATTCATGCGCTTTAGAAGTCTTGGCCACGCCTTGTGCATTGCTGCAAGTGATTTTAGGTTTGAAAAGCGAACGATACATGCATACAAAGGGAGGACAAACATAATTCCATCGCCATCCTTACTGCATGACCTCCGCTTAGCCATCCATTGTCAGACCAACCAGACACAAGAACTAAGAGAAGTAAGGTATTAATCATTAAAAATTGGATGCATTCAAAAATTGACAAACTCATAGATTGTACCGCCTCGCATCGGACTACTGGTGCAAATAGGGTGGCAGAGGAGATCGCCTGAACTTCCTCAAGACACTTAAGATGTATTTCACTGGACTTGCCTGAAATAGTGACGTGAAGTGAACTCAGTTCACAAAAAGAGGTATCACGTACCTCCTCCATCACGCACTCGTGCGGCTACCATACAGATACAATCAACGGCAAATGGGGAACGTTCATGCAATGCTTCATACGTATCCACGTTGGAATCGAAGACGGGCCTTTGAAATTTATTGAATACGCCTATTCATAGGTGGAAAGGTGCTCGAGACTGAAGACTCACAAAAAAGTGGAGCATCCGTGATAAAAACTATTTGAAGAGAGATTAGATGAGATGGGCAAGTAACATAAGCAAAGCGTCCAACATTTTGAAAAGTTCACGGGCATCCGATTCACTAACGATGTTTTTCGTAACAACTGAAGAAAAGGAGGTCAATCAGATACCTTTTGTAAGATAGAATCTGTTGATTACCATCTGGGAACGTTAAACCTTGCGGTAACCTATGACGTATTTTTCTTCTCTTAGAGGGTCTTGAGCGTCGTTCTGGTGAGGGAGTCCTTGTCCTGCTATGCGATTCACTGCTGTCGCCAGTTTCCTAATGCCGAATTGACATCGGGAAAACGTCAAACAAATCAGAAGTCATCTCACTTTGGCAGCGCGTTCAATAGCAACATCTGCTAAACCGCGAAGAACTTCCCACGGAGCTAGAAGACCCTGCGCAGGCAGTTCGCCATTGTCTTCATCATCAAGATCCGACGAATCGGCACTGGTCACATTGGATGACGGAGGTGCATGTCTCTTCGATCCTGAAGGCGGATATTTGCCAGGCATTCTCTGCAAGATCGGGTCAGAAGATGGGTAACGGGCAGATGATACATGGCTCTGGTGAGACACAGGAGGACCCATAGTTTGAATACTCGAGAAAGGGGGAAGAACGGGACCTTGAGAGGGCTGAGGATGGGGATGAATATTGAAGTTCTGTCCGCCTGGAGGAATGTTTCCATACACTGGAGAAAGCTGAGGAGGATGCAACTCTTCGGATGGTACAGATGGGGTCGAGTGAATCATGGGCGAACTCTGATACGTTGGGCCAGGCAACGGTGTTCGGGCTGGGCGCGCCTGCGGGCCATTAACAACAGGCCCGTGCGAAGATGCATATGTGGTCGATGCACTCTGAGGAGAAGCATGTTGGTGGCTTGTTGGTGTAGAGGCAGATGGGGATGCCATACTCGGCGACTGCTGGAAAGAAGGCGGAAAGATAGAGGGGGATCGAGTGGGAAATGCCCCGGAGCGCAGATGATGTACAAGTTCCGACAGACTGTTTTGAATGGCCATCTGGGTGTGACGAATCTCTACAACGTGAGCTTCAAGGCTGCGAATTCGTCTGTGAAATATTCAGCGACAGATCAAGGATACGTAAAGGGGAGTGACACTTACTCTAACCCAGCTTCCCCTGTAAGGGTAGCTTCGCGTGAAGGCTTTTCGAAAAGACATTCAAGTCCAGCATTTCGACAGCGTTTACATGGCGGGTTATCGGCGCCCTCGCACCTCATCTTCTGTTTTCTACAGGCATTCTGGTGATATGGATATACTTGAGAATCGGAAATGTTGCAGATCATGTCATTTCACTCACGCAAGCACCTTTGATTTGTTGAGCGGAGCAAAAATGAGAATTTTAGTGACAAAATTTTTGGATAACTTACGAGGAACCCGATTCAAGGTCTTAGGAACAGGTTTAATGTCGCGTTTATCATTTTTATCGTCATCTTCTTGTTTCTTGATGGTTGGGTTAGATGAACCCGCTGAATCCATTATTGATGAATGCACAAGGGACGGATGCGGGGAAATCGGATGGTGAGGATTCGGAAGTATTATCAAACAAGGCCAAACTTTGTCGGAACATACTTGTCCCATTTTTTTGGACATGTCTCTTTTATTATGTTCGTGTCACTCATATCCCGCTTGCTAAGGTTTGGCCTATTCCCTCTCAAATATCCACACCTTCTAATGCATCATACAGCGCTTGGTTTGCCTTCTTCGTTCCCTGCTATGCTACCTTCAAATCTCTGTCCAGTCGCCCCATCTCGGAGGTAGAGTTACAAAAATGGGCCATGTACTGGTCCGTTATTGGCGCTTTTGTCGCCTTTGAGTACGTCGCAGAGTGGTTCATAAGCTGGTATGCTTCATTTTATAGTTACCTCGAGTTAGGATCTCATTCACCTCACAAGGTTCCCGTTCTATTGGGAAGTAAAAACTTTGTTCTTGTTATTTTTATCCTTGCCACAGACACAGGTCAGTCGCCTAAATCCTTTCTTTCTGATTTGCTTAATGTTCCATTCTGTGTTTCAGGGCTCGACATACATCTACACCGCTTATCTTCAACCAGCTTTCTCACGAAACGAGGATCATTTGGACGCTATCCAGCGCAATGTGCTGACCTTCATTCAAGCAAAGTTGGCCGATTTATGGACGATGCTGGGCAACAAAGCGCTACAAGGAGATGCTGCAACGGCTGCTAGTTGGCCTTTTACACCGAGTGCTTTGTCATCAGTTCTCAACACATTTAAACCATCAGCACCAAGTATGCCACAAACTCCTTCAAATTCTCGCCACAACAGTGATAGCAGCATGCGCTCTACCGGTTGAAAGAACCAGGTATACTTTGGTCAATGAATCATGGCAATGCATTTCAGGAAGCCTGGTTAGTTTCCTGCTCCCCAACATTCATAGACTTGTAGTAGGGTATTGAATACCATCAATTTCCATCAAATATGTACGCCGTTATGGTCCTACCCTTTGCCTCCGGAAGGCAGTCTCGATGTCTGACGTTGTGTATTCTAAAGAAACACCGCTGTCCCCATACCATTGGGAGACTCGGTATGAAAATAATTCCGTCAACCTCACCAGCTCCTTTTCGCAGGCCTTCCACACCCCGACTAGAGCGGTGCCAGCTGCAATGCCACTGACCTCTTCTATGGTCGTCTTTTCCGAAGCCTCCGTAAAATGCTTCTCAACCCTCTTCGAAAGATTGTCTACGTGCTTTCGAATGTCTTTGGAATTATAATCCTTGATGATTCTCCGCAGCGCAGCCTTATTGTAGTTGCTGCTGTTAGTCACTTCAGCGGGATTGGAGTCTTTCACAGCGCGATCTAAAGCTTCAAAGAAATCCTGCACAGAATGAATTTTTTCAAGACAACCGGCTCTCGCAGTGACAAAAATACTCACAATAACCTTGCCGAAGGGTCGTCGAAACACAATCGTGATATATGCCGCTAAACTCTCGTCATAAATGGCTTCTGCTCGTCGAGATGAAGCAGTTAGTGACGGTACATCCAACTGGGATATTTCCGCAAAGAAATAGTGCATGTTTTCTACGAAGCAATCAATTATTGCCGTCCGAATCTTCGTTACACACTCACCTATCAAGATGACGTGGTAATTAAGTTGACCCTTATCCTCTCCCTCCCCGTCGAGCTTAGCAATCTGCTTCAGGGAGTCAAACATTGTTTGAACAATCCTTTCATAAGCCGAGTCCACGGTCGTTCGTATCTCCAACTCATTGGCCCCAATAAGCTGCTGTTCGATACGTGCTGTATATGTCGAGAAGTGTTTCACAAAATAAACGACACCTTTTCGTTTTTTACTTGAGAGTTTTGTTCGTTCAATGCTTTGCAATTGGTCTTTCTAAAGAAAACAACAGCCAACATCTATCAATACCATCGTTTATTAAAACCCACCAACTCACAATGTGTCGATCAAAGACAAGCTGGAGCCGGGAGTGTTGCTTTTCAAGAAGGCCGAGGACGAATGGATTGCCTTTCTCCTCTGCATCTATCAAGAATCTTTCAAGGGAAACTATAATCCCCACGATTTCCCTAAATAGTAGACGGTTCATTAAATCTTTAGAATAAATGAGAAGGACTCACATCTTGTCCCGCGCAAGCGCTGCATCAAGCCAAGACTTCAGCTCAGCAGGAAGGAATCCAAAGATCAGGTCCAAAGCCCCACGGACAAGTTTCATAGTCGCGGGGCTCAAGGAAGTTGATCGAGCGGCTTGTCTGCAAAAGTAGTTGTCTAAACCCATGTAATCAGCAAATGTGAGCCCCGCGTCATTGATTTGCAGTAAGTCGGTTATAAAATCATTTTCGTGGTATATCAACGACACCAGTTGTTCCAGGAATGTCCCGAAGACCTATGAATTGGTCAGGGATGACAGACAGGTTTGAAAGAATAAGATTTTACTTCAGATGCTCGTAAATCGCCATTGCTCTGTTTTTCTCTGTCTCTTTGGCGGCTTTCAATTGGAGACCGAATAAGAGTTCCTGCCCGACGTATGCCAACAGCGCCCTTGGCAGCCAGTGGGACCAGTACGGGGCTAAATCCTACTCTCCCACCTTGAGACGAAGATGGTTATGGGATCGAATAAAGACACATACCTTGATCAAGCTCTTCCTCCGGTGGTTTCTTGACAAGATTGAGATGTGCTGCCAACAAAGTTTTCATCTGAATACTGTGTAGATCACTTGCGGCAGAGAAGTAAGACTACAAATCATTAGCGAGAGAAATACGAAAATGGCGAATTGCAGATACCGCGCATAGCTTGCTATAAATGTTCTCGTCCATCTCTCTAAGATAGAGCATAAGGCCTGCGTATCGTCCAAGGTAAGATTCAAGGTCAGAGTGTGGGATGGCTATCGGTCGTGATTCAGGTGACTTTGCAAGGCCAGACGTCTCTCCAAGAAGCAGCTTAGACTTATCATAAGAAAATCAGACTCGTTAGGTAATACTTGCGAGTGTTTTCCGGAGCAACTTACTTGAGCGACAAACATGATAGAAAGGAAGTCGAACATCCTTTTGCAGAATTGTGAGTTGTGAGTTCGATATTCTTGTAGTCTTGCCATCGTGGCAGCCATATCTAAAGAACGTGAGTCCCAGGACAGCAGAACATAGAGACCAAAAAAACCTGTATCACGGCCCGCCTGCAAAGCTTTGTATAGCTGAACAGCAGCTTCTTCCAATTGCTGGATACTCTGACTTTTCTCAAGAGATTGCTGAGTCAATGTGGCCAGAGCATCTTCGTCAACGTGGACCGTCCGCTGATGAACCCCGTTGCGTCACGAAGATTGAAACAACAGGGAACAAGCCACTCACAAGAAGATTTTGTAGTTCTCCCAGAAGTGCTCTCTGATTCTGCGTTTGTACTTGTAGTCCCCTGTTCTGGGACTGGATATAAAGAATATCGTCGTTGACTGTCTACTTAGAAAATGAGGAGAGTAGGTGCAAACACTAGGGGGATAACGCACATTCAAATGTATTTTGTATGTCGAAATGAGGCTCTCCATGTTGTCTAGTTCAGATATGGCCTCATCCATACATTTCATAACAAGTGCAAGACGATCATCAGATTCAAGAAACGAGTGAATGTTTGCCTTGGGAAATACATGAATTTTAACCTCATCGAACAAAGGGTTTTATTCACCTTCTCAAGAGCCATAAGTTCATTTAATAGCCTAGCTTCGATAAGGTCGACGGCGCCTTTCGCCATTTTTCTGCCGATAGCATCCTCACTTGCCCACTCATATCCTTCTATCATCTCCTCTACATTTGTCAATGTTGCCTGTGCATTCTCTTCTTCACCTTCGCCATCAAGCTGTGTTTCTGCGGCACCAGCTATTAAGCGGTCAACTGCTGCCTGATTCGACGGATCGAAATACGAGATGCGTGCATTGTGATCTCTTCGGTTGGCGACAACATCTAGCGGCGTCGAAGGGTTATCTCTTTGAAGAGCAAGACTTCGCGATTTGAAAGAAGGCGTTGGTGAATTGGTTCGGTTGGGAAAACGAGGTCTGGTTATAGCAGAGCCTTGCGGAGCTGCACTATAAAAATATGAGCAGCTGTGCCAAGGAAGGCTGTGCAAACATGAATGCTAGATGCTAACCGTGAAAGATTCATTTCCATACTTAGTGAGGGAGCATGGCTGGATGTTGATGTCGCATTGGAGGGGCGTCGAGGTTGTTGTGTTGGCAAAGCAGCGGCCGGATGGGGAACAACAATGGAGGGAGGTCTACGTTCACGAAGAGAACTTGCTGGAGAGCCTGAACGGGAGAGGCCATTACGAAACGGTGTTGGGGATGGATTGCGCCGTGAACCTTCCGTATTTTGAGGGGATTGGGTACGTAAAGTAATACTAGGACCGGGCGGACCATCCGAAGGTGAGCGCGCATGACCAGTGCGTCTTGAATCTCTTGGAACCGTCTGGTTATCGACTGATGGAACGTCAGACATCGGGTTTACTGGGTAATCATGACTTTACCTGCGGTAATATTGAAATCTTGGACATTATCCAGCTGTAAAGGAGCTTGGCCGTTTGTCACAGTGCGAAAGAGACGAACAAGATCCTCCAAGAATTTAGTTTGGTCTTCTTTATTTTCGGTTTGCCATCGATATGTTCTTGACAAGGTAAGATTGAAAGCTAAAGGCTGTCGGAACCAAAGTGGTAGTGAATCGTTGGTGCGATAATGCAGCGAGTACACATACAGAGATAACATTGATAGCGCGGAGCTCAGCTAATTTCCAAGTCTTGCCCACCGAGAATGTCCCGTTTGTATTTAACTTGGATTTGTGTATGAAACCTGATCCACTATTGGCTTCTACGACCAAGTTCGTTGCCGTCGATTATGACAAAAAGATATATTGCAACCTACGAGACAGAAGAATATACCGTGGCTTCCTTCCGCCTTCAGCATCCTCCCAGATTTTAACATGAGAAACATAGGATTCCTCCAAATTTCCTGACGCGTTGCGCCTCGAGAAGACCGAGGCAATTATTTTTTGACGTTGGTCTGCCATTCCTCCTGCAAAAGGACGGCCAGGCTTCGTGGTTACCAGGGCTGAAAGTGGACAAGAACAATATCGGTAAATGCCGAGCGATCAACAATTGACGGGTTGAATAATAATTAAGTTTATCAACTATGCCACTACTACAGATTTGACATATCCTTGTTCCTTTATATTCACGGAACAGATTTTTTAAGTCCTCAGCTACCATCCAACGTAAAGTCCCTTCCTTCCTTCCTTCCTTCCTTCTTGTATGCGCTAGTCGCTTTTAAATTTTGACCACCACTCTCATCGACTTCACGATTAATAATGACAACCCAAGGTCCTCTTCATTTTCTCGCTCATGTTATCTGCGCGACAGATACTCCCACCTCTTCCCGCAACAGTACACCAATGTCTTCATCCTTGTCAGCTGATCTACCATGTTGTCATGTCCCCTCCATGCCACGAACTCCATTTCAAGGTGTGGCCAGTCTCCACATCCCTTGCAAAAAAACCGAGGCGATGTCAGATACAGAGAAAAGACCCTTGAAGCGTTCTAATTCCTCCAATCAACTTTCAAATGTGGACCCACATTTCGTGCCGTTCATTCGACACAAGCCAGGAGGCAGGTCTCGGAAACATGCTGAAGTACACCTCAAAAGTAGAATGCAGATAAATGTCAAAAGGAAGGAACTTCTTCAGAAGGCTACCAAGATTAAATCTCTGGACAATTCGCCTGCCAATGAACATCAATTGCTCGTCCTTCGCATGGTTTTCGATGAAATAACGATGTATCCCTGTGAATCTTGGATGGTATTGATAGCAATTATCATTCGCCGGTCAGTTTTCTTTACATTCAAATCAACCTCAGCGTGCCAATGCGGATTTCAGTGCGTACAAACAAGTGAAGAATTGGTTTTCCAACGAACGTCAGAAAAACCGAAGCGGAGAATCGGCTACCTTCGAGACAGCAGATGGTGACAGGGTTCGTCTCCGAATGTCTGCATTATCAACATGTCAGGAATGGTCGGATTCGTTTATTGAAGAGGTCTTGATGATCCACAACTTCCGACTGCTTCGCATTTCACGAATTTCGGGCGATGAATGAGCCCATCTACTTTACGAGTCTCACATAGTAGGCTGATCAATATTCGATTGGACTCCACAATACTCTACAAGCAGTAATCATATAACCAACACTTTCTTTCACAACCCAGACAGTTACATCTACAGTACCAGAAATCTACTTTGCATCTAATAACATTTTTTGTGCTACTTGTGTTCGACAAAGCTAAACTTAGAGCTTGTCTGGCTCGCACACAACATAGCTTCTCCATTTTTAAGCACTTGATACTTTTGCCCGCGCCAAACTACTTCATCACCAAAGATCGCCAACAGCCAGATGGGAAAAGCCAAAATTTCTCGAGCAGTCCATGCTAAGATAAAGGCAAGGTCGATTTCCTTGTTGCTTGCTATCGATTCATATACATCAAGGTCGAGCGACAGCCAAAGCACAAAGTGAAGGATGATAAATAGCGATATTGGGATGTTCAACAGGAATCGACCACTCAAACTGCCGATGATAGATAGGGCAACAGATTCGGTAAAGGGCTCTAACAGTGTCGCAGCTAATACCATGTGTTTGCGTACGCGGATCCATCGAACACGTCGCCAGACATAGTCAGAAAAAGACATGTTGCCAACAACGTTGCGTGCAACGTCATACGATAAATCGTGTCGAAGACCTAATTCGTGCCAGATGGCACTGGCAATCATATTATCTTCGGCAAGATATTTCCCAAATGCGCGTAAGCCGTGTTCCCGTGGCTCAAGGGTGGCCGTTTGGAGACGGATTGGAATCAATGAAGCATTTAGACGCTCGGTGTCGGAACGACGGTAAAGATTGGACTTTCCAACCACGCATGACTCGATACCAAGAGTATTGATGGCAATGTACATTTTAGCGTGATTTGTGTTGAGGAACGCAGCTTCCAAAGTCGACCCAGCGTGTGGTACATTGACAACGGCCAATGGAACGTGATGCACAAGAGCAATCGACCGTGGTGCACGAGATGAGGATGGAAAAGTTGTTAGAATATCAACACTTCGTCCCAGAGTTCCAGGATCAACCATGACACCGGAATCAAGGACCCATAGGATGTCATGGGCGGCTGCTCTGAACGAGCGGATTAGGTTGTTCACTTTTGGATTAACGCCCACGATTTCCTCTCCTAGAAAATCTGAGAAAAGACCCGATTCCAACATAGAGAGTTGATCTACCTATTATCACAGTCACCTTGACGTCGGGGTATCGAGAAATTAGAGCTTGCACTACTGGTAGCGCTTGGTCGCGTTCGTCCGCAACAGAAAAAATAATTTCATAATTGGGATATTCTTGATTGAATGATGACTCGAGGTTCTCATATAGGTTGGTATCAAGCCCCTTCAACGGCCGAAGAATGGAAACACCAGGAGCAGCTGAATTGGTTGTGTTTAAATTAGAAACCTGTGATTTCCGCCGCCAGCGATACCTTCTCCGGCTGCTCAACGATTCAGCCATAACTCTTTTTAATACAGGGATAGGGGATACTCACGCGGCGACACATCCAAGAATACTTATTGACCACATTGCAAGATACCATACAGAGCCGACGATGGCGAGACCGTGCGCAACACCATTCCGATCCATGAATTTCGTGACAAGATATAGCCGTGGGTGGTCTGTTGGGTACCTGCTGAAACCAAATGTCAGACCCAGTGATAAAGCTCGACGTTGGCAACCTTCAGTTCTTCACGGTAGGAACGAGCTACTTTATGTAAGCAAAAAATACGCCCGACAACGAGCTCAATAACGCCCAACAACATGACAATTTGGTAGTGTTGCCACGGCTCGGCTCCAAGCCGAAAGCCGTCCAGCCGAAGCGAGCCGAGTCATATTACTGTATTGGGGTTGGCAATCCCCGATATACTATTGGTGATGCACAATCCTCGGTAACGCCGTGGCCACGTGACGTGACGTTACACCGGCTTATCCGTCACAAATGTTGAGACAGTGCAATTTCACAATGGCTGCACCGTTTTCCACCATTCTTTTTGTGAATTATAATTTAGTTAATGTATGTCATGCATTAAATCAAACATATGTAGCATAAAATATCATAATTATTGAGAAATGAAGAAAGACCTGTTTACTCAGCATCATTATCACTTGTGTCACTATCTATGCCTTCAAAATCAAACTCCTCAGACTCAGACTCCTCCCAGTCTTCAGCCCTATCAGTGGCCCACACTCCTTTCTCATAAAGTTCCACTGCATCCACAAGAGCCTGTCTTTTATCATTGGCATACTTTGGTATGGCACCCTGAAGATTTGGTGCACCTGCCTCCTTGAATACTTTGATTTGGTCAAGCAAGGGGTTTCCTTTAAGACCAGAGACAATCCTCTTATCAAGGATTATGGTAACTCCTGCAATTCACTCTGAATTTTCTTGTGCTTTCTCCTGTGCCTTCTTCCTTTTCTCAATTAAATGGCGCTGCTTCTCATCACGGTGATCCACTCCTGCCTTTCTCCATGCCTGCTCACCACTCCCAGTCTCTCTTGCTAATTTGTGTAAGAACTTGTAGTCCTCCTCTGTGGTAAATTTTGCCTCCATAAATAACTGTGTGTTGTTACGGAAAAACATGGTCAACTCATTATAAGCTTGCATTGTTAACTGAGGTTGTTGATGGATAAGCTTGCAAAATGATCCTAAAGCACCTTCATTCTCATCATTTGTGGCAGGCATCCATGCAAGTTCACGTTCTTCTGTAGTAGCCCCATCAATCAGACCACCTGGTGCAAATTCTGATGTAAAATGTGTCCATGTTTGATCTGCACCAGTGAAAAATGCAACCAGAAGCTCCTTCAGATAAGGAAGATTAAGATCATGGATGGATTTGAAAATATTGGGATTCTGCCACTCATCTCCTCCAAGAGAGGCTGTGATATTGGAGGGGTTTTCACAAAGAAGAATAGAAGGATTGGTGATAATGGCCTGAAGGTGCATGGGAACCTTCTTGTGGAGTGGTCCAAGATCAAGCATATTCTGCTTTTCCCCTGACTCAGATGTGGTATGAATTGCCTTCACATATGGATAGGAGACTGCTTCACCATAGAGAGCTAGTATGGCAAGATCAGAAAGGGTAGCTGGATCATGAAGAGCTTTCCAGAGGATGGCCTCCATGTGATTAAGCATTACACTCTGTTTAGTGATCCGAAGATGTTCTAGGAATTGTTGGAAAAATGGAAGATAGAGAAGCAGAGCAGCAGCTGCATAGCAGTATGACTGAAAATTCATTGATGTGGCTTGCTGAACAGCCAGCCTGGAAAAGAAGGCAAACAAGATTACAGGTCTCCTCTGTGAAGACACCTTTGTTTGTAAGGTGATGAACAGATGTTTTCTGCATCACCTTTGCCTTTGCTGTCTCAATAGCATGTTCCTTGACTTGAGTAGCTCGGTTACATGCTTTACAGAGCTTGGAGACCTCTTTCTGAGCATTCTTCTGTTACGATTTTTATTCCTTCACACACTCTTTTTCTTTGAACTTGGATCTTATCTTATAGGAACAACGATCTCTTGATCTCTTGATCATATCTTTTGATCTTATCTTTTGATCTTATCTTTTGATCTTATCTCTTGATCTTATCTCTTGATCATATCTCTTGATCTTATCTCTTGATCTTATCTCTTGATCTTATCTCTTGATCATATCTTATCTGACAGATGATCTTATCTAACAGATGATCTTATGTTTCCTTACATTTCTTCGACATTTGCTAGACGCATACTTTGGATATTACTTACATGCTTTAGACATGTGTTACATATGGCTTACACACGCCATTCATTTCCGATGCTGCGCATCTCATGCTTGCAGCATGCTTTACTTATGACTTACGCATGTTCGCCTTACTGCTTACATGCTTACTTTACTATATAAACCTAGCATAGATGATTGTACTCTTTAGACAATCTTTATTAGCAATAATATCGAAGTTAGCCATCTGCTTATCCTCTCCGCTCTCAAACCTTTAGACAATACTTGACCTTTACCGGTTAAGCACTCTTTAGGCTCAGCCTTTAAGGACCCAGATGCAGAGAACCGACTGTTACAATCACGACTGTAAAGTCTGAATTGTTCGAAGTCGTAACAGTGGTGGCTGCCAACTTAATTCCAGTAGCCGGTAGAGTTCCTGGGTGAATTCCGCTACGAATTGTGGACCTCTATCGGAGACGACTCTCTGAGGGAGACCGTGATGTTTCCACACATGGTTGAGGAAAAGGTGTGCGGCTCCGGTGGCAGAGATCGTAGTGACAGTGGAAACAAAATGTGCACACTTTGTGACAGAATAGACGACAACCATGATGGAATCATGTCCTGCAGATTGTGTTAGGGCAACTGCGGATGACTTCCACTAACAGATTGTGGCAGCTCGACAATGAAGTCTACGCTGATGGTGTCCCACGGAGCAGATGGAATAGGAAGAGGGTGGAGTTCTCCAGTCGGAGGGCATCGGAATGATTTGGTCTGAAGGCACATGTCACAGGTGGAGATGTACCTGCCAACATACCTTGACATCTGTGGCCACCAGTAGTTCCGAGACACCAGTTCCAACGTCTTACATCTTCCGCTGTGACCAGCCAACTTAGAGTCATGAGAAAGCGCAACAATACGACGACAGAGATCGGAGGTGTCTGGAACATAGATCTTGCCTTGGAAATACAGAAGTCAATCGGATAGGGACCACTCCACCGATTTCATGGAGCGAGCTGATGAACCTTGTAACTCCCTCGCTGCTCTCGCCACTGGCTCCTCTTTCTCTCCATCTTGCATCCCCTTTTGAATGTCCTTCAGGATTCCTCGTTCCTCTCCTGCTGCCTCTAAACCTTCCAATGCTCAGACCGCGAAGAAATTCAGAGTAAGGAGGACCATGTTGTTGTTGTCTTCCAAACCTGTTCCGTGATCGGACCGATGGGACAGAGTGTCCATCTTCCCCATGCTCTTACCGGGATGGTGATGCATGACGAAATCGAATTGGGCCAAGAGTAGGGACCACCTGTTAGGGCAACTGCGGATGACTTAGTCAAGATCTAGCAGGGGATCCTAAACATATATATATAATCATAAATACGGCAGGAAAGTGCACCTAGCAGGGGATCCTAAAAGAAAAGGATAAAACCCTGCTAAGGTGGAATGCATGCCTATATACCAAGAAATCGGAGTCGAAATCATAAAATGATGAAAGATAATAAAATGATGGAAAAAGATGGAGAATGGTGAAACAGTGAT
>Ga0193743_1000026_pt1 | contig 101094 bp, 109 predicted proteins | sample L2c2metaG_FD_143038 | JGI IMG/M metagenome (GOLD analysis project Ga0193743, IMG submission 143038) | Soil microbial communities from a riparian zone of the East river system, Colorado, United States - L2c2 | ecosystem: Environmental > Terrestrial > Soil > Riparian zone | place: USA: East... | reverse complement strand
TAAATCAGCACCAAGACAGAAAGGGTACAATCCGGGAATTCACCGTCCATGATTCACCACCTCAGAACGGAACAGCTGAAAGGGGCATGCGAACACGTATTGAATGTGCACGAGCACTCCTAATCGTGTCCAGCCTGCCACGCTTCCTCTGGGAGGAAGCCATGAAACATACCACTTGGCTCCAGAATAGAACCCCTACTCATTCTCTAAACGGGAAAAGCCCTTATGAGATGAATGTTAGGGGACGCTCCGCATCGTCCGATGTCTCCTCCGATATTTCTCCGTCGCCTCTGTATATTCCTCCTCATCGTCGCTAGTCCAAGACGGAGTGCCCTCGCGGCTCCGATACTGGAGTCCGATGATCACGTGACGTAGCATTCCTATCACTGTTTCACCATTCTCCATCTTTTTCATCATTTCATTATTTTTCAGCATTTTATTATTTCGACTCCGATCTTTGGTATATAGACATGCATCCCACCTTAGCAGGGCTTTATCCTTTTCTTTTAGGATCCCCTGCTAGGTGCGCTTTCCTGTCGTATTTTATGTTTATATATATTTAGGATCCCCTGCTAGATCTCGACTAAGTCGTCCGCAGTTGCCCTAACAGTTGGGGTCTTGACACGGTGGGGTTGTCGACGCTTAGAGAAGCAGACACAGAAATAGTTTTGACCTTTTGTTATGGGTGTCACTAGCTTGCACTCATGTTCAGTGCTGGGCAGAGACAGTAACAAAGAGCTAAGTTCTATTCAAGCGAAGAGCACTTCCAAAGGTTGTGAGCAAAGCATAGTGGATTGGACCGTATAGGTACTAAGGTCAAAACTAGAGAACTACTACTAAGTATGGGCTCTTTATATAGGTAGCTATGAGGCAGTGTCTAGGGTCAAGGGTTTAGCAATACGAGTCATAGTATGAGTCACGAAAGGAGGCAGTGTTCGGGAACAGGAATGAGTCAAAGGTAATAGCTAAGCAAAGTGTGGGATGGAGTCGGGTAAAGTGTTGTTGTCCGCCCAGCAGATCCAAGAAAGGAATTGATCAGGGGTGACTGTAGTTAAGTAAAATGATTCACGTTCACGTTCATCTGTAATCATTCATAACAATTGTCATTTTGTGATGTTGTGCTTGAGTGTGTGTGTGTCAATTCTTTGTCTATCCCGTGTACACACCAGTAGATAAACAAACACCATAGTAGCAACACCACCTGACCAACCCAACCAAAAAGCTGGTTGTTCTTTTTACCTTTTTGATTAGGTAGCACTCGAATGACGTATATGTTAGAATAGTTTTGCAGCTAGAACAGATTCATCTCAACTTCAAATAGAAAGTTCCTTATATATATAAATATACCTAACAGATTCCTAGTTGAAATTGTACTACTCACGTCTCAACTTCAAATAGAAAGTTGAGACTCCTAAACAAAATACGTGACGGTTTTGACAACGTGATTACATAACCGAATCAAAACGAATAAACAAAAAAGATAAAAGATATAAAGAGAATATAAACAAGCTCGTATATACTCAACAGTATATAATCGTGGACGATAGAATTCCAGCAGTATGCGAAAATTTTATTCTTCCGGAAGCCTGGCCGGCAGTTTGGCCGCTGGCAGGCTCTCCACCCACTATTACTAGCGCGCTTCCGGTCCCGATCGTCATTGGATAGCTCACTTCGCCACTTTTTCTCCTCAGTTGTCTCTTCCCGACACTGAGGATGTGCGTATACTTTCTCGTTATCTACTTATGTTCTATTGTAGCTAACTCGATGTCTAGTAGTAGCACGCCCTGTCGTGTCTAGGTAATAAATTAGTTGTCACCTTATCTCTTCCCGACACTGAGGATCACGCCCTGCCGTGTCTAGATCCACCGGTCTATAAGAACATGAGGGGTAGTCACCATCTAGATGATCTACCAATCGAACTATGACAACGCGAGACTGCGCGAGACTGTAACGGATATTAATAAAGACGGATAACCGTTTGTTATCATCACGGGTCTCCGTGAATCTGTGTCATGTGACATTCATTTTCTCAATATTATTAATATTATTAACTTCGCGCTGCAGTCTGAACTTTGCCTGATGTCAGGTGCCAGTGCTACTCACTAATACCCACCTTAGCTTGGCTATTCCTCAGACCTCAAGTTTACAAGTCCAAGGCTGGTCAATAGAAGCTTCGGATGCAGTCTAATTTTCCGTTTTGGTGAGCTGCTGGCATTTTTCTGTTCGATGAGATCTGAACCTTCGGCCAGGCTTGGAGGTATGGGACCAGCTCTTGATCCATGGCTCCAACATTTCTTACATCCCCGTTGCCTCCTTAGGAGTTGCGGCATCGAGTACGTATTTTCACTGGCGAAACATTTTACAGAGCTGATCTGTGCTGGCATTAGTGGCTGCATGCTGTACCCATCCCCTCGATGTTATAAAAGTGTTCGTTCGAAACTGGTACAGGCTCAGAATGGAACATTTACGCTGGTTATAGCCGTATGCAAACACTGGACGTAAATGCGGGTTCAAAGCGTCCTTCTACTGCGGCTGTGATACGCGCCTCAGTATCGCAATCAGGATTCAGAAGTCTTTACGCTGGATTGAGTGCCTCTTTGATGCGACAGATGTCATATTCACTGGTTCGCTTGGGCGCATATGAGAAAATGAAATTACACTTATCAAAGGAAGGTCTGCCTTCTAATATGAGCCTCCTCTTAGCAGCGAGCGTAGCTGGCGGCCTTGGTGGCATAGCTGGCAATCCTGCAGGTATGATCAATGTGAATATTCTCTGTTGTTCAATTTGCTGACCTCCAACGTTGACTAAGATATCATATTGGTTCGAATGACCAGCGACTCCATTCGACCTCTGGGGAAGCGATACGAATACCGGAACGCCGTTGTCGGTGTGATTAACCTCATTCGAACAGAGGAATTTCAGGGCCTTGCACGTGGCCTTGGGACAAATACAGTACGAAGATCCTTGTTTTCTTATCCTCAACTTGTTGGTTGATTATTGCCCTCAGTTGCGCGCAATGTTGATGAATGTGTGACTCACTGTTTTGCTCTTGCTCGACATAATCTGAAATCTCCCCTCAGGCCTCTCAAGTAGGATCGTGAGTGTTTTTGCCGCTCAAAGCATATCAAGCATATCTAAAGATGTGATTCAAGATATGACTTGTTCAAAACATCACTGCTTGCAGGACCAATACCCCTCGTTGACTATCAATTACAAGACAATCTATTGCTCCACTTAATCTCGAGCTGCCTCGCTGGTACCTTTGCAACTAGTAATTTGCTGGCCCTTCGTTCTTCCTTTTCGCCACAATACTCACAATACCCATCAGCTGTTTGCTCACCCGCGGATGTCCTCAGATCACGCCTGATGGCTTCTGTGCGTTTATCAGCCATTTGGGACAGACTATAAATTCAATCTTGATTTAAGTCTAGCAGTACTACAGTCACTCAAGTTCTAAGTCGTTCCTTCCGGGAAGAAGGCATTCGATTTTTGTTCAAAGGGTGGACACCAGCTTTTATCCGCTTGGCACCTAATACGGTTTTGCTATTTGTTTTCTATGAGGTGAGCTTTGGAAGAATTTGTAACGCCCCAGACTGATCACTGGGTACAGCAACTGAAGGAAACTTGGAGAACCACATTCTAATAGATTACTAACATATCACGAACTTAGATTTTCGCCCGGAACAACTATTATCTGCCATGGATATCTAGAGTTGATGTATCTACTTCTACTCAGTGCAAGAATCGGCTACAATGCGCCTTTTTCAATCAGGTTTGATTTATTTATCTACATAATTCTCTCCCGTCACTTCCATAATCACTGCTAGTGTTACTTTAGACTTTTGCTAGACTCGTACATAGATCCTCGTACCTATATATAGCGCGGTAGAGTGTAAGGGTTACATCTTGTTCGATTTCAAAAAGGGTTGTATATTTGGACGAGTGCTATGCACCCATGCTAACTTGAGAAAGTGCATTATCGAGTGCCTGTCCGCTGTCATCTATAGTGCGTAAGAATCGAAGTAACTCCCGGCAGAGCTGCCAATCCTTGCCCTCTACGGCACTTCTGAAGAGTCGAACAGCTTCAGTACCACTCTCATCCAGTTGTTCGAGATTGTGGAGCACCAACAAATAAGAGGCAGCAGTCTGAAGGCGCTTGTGCACAAGACATGCCTTGAAGAAGTTTTTTTAGTAGGTATTTTAAGCAAAGATGACCATGAATCTACCTCAAAGAGACTCTTCGGCGTGCCTACAACGCTGAAAAGGTGAGGCCAGCGTGTCATTTCCGTCTTTCTGGCACATCCGACAACAACATCTAACGAAGTATCGAAATGATCCAAAAATTCCACCACCGTAGGTAGTATCACAGTTGATTTCTCGGTGTTTTCTACATCATTACTGACCACCTCAAAGTCTGATTCCACCACAGTATGCAGTAGAATCTCCAATGAATGTGCAAAGAACACCAAGTTCTTGTAGTATGATGCAAAGGAAACCGCTTCGTCAACTTGATCATTTTCTAAATGATGCAATAAGATATGCTGCAGAAAGAGGTAAGACTTTGGCAAAGAGCATCAGTGGTCAGAAACTATAAGCGGAGAAAATAAAACACTACACTGGTAGCATGTCGAAACAAAACGAAAGGTAGATTGGACCTGATGGCTGACTCATGTTCTACCCCAATGATTATACCTTTGTCCATGAGAACAGCTGTGCACATTGGGTCAGATCCCAACCGAATATTCAATCATCTAGGATAACTCACAGAGTGGGTAAAAATCTAGTGGAATCTTGACACTCTCTTTAACGTTTTCAGGCGATGCGTCAGACAATTGTGGAGATTCCATTGACAAAGCATTGAGCCATACTCTCATTCCATCACCATCATATGCCCAAAGTGAATTTTCGAGTGCGCCTATACCACGTAGATGAATCCAACAGAATTCTATCCGATCTGCAAATACTTGAATATCATACTTGACCTCATCATTTGCAGACTGCAATTATGAACGTTTAGGTTTGGTGAACATAATACTAGAGCTTGTATACCTTTCTTGGGCGTAGAAGGATAAGTTGTCCACCAACCACCATCAGGACAGTGGCAACTGCAAGATCATCGACTGGATCTCCCAATTCTATATAACATATCAAATGGCTGTCTGAAAAGTGGGTGGACTTTCCTACGCTTTTGCATGCCAGGTATCATCCAACTCAGCATCCTAACAGCCTTAGGTGCAGCAATTATGCCCGTAAATGTTATACTTCCACATAAATGCAACGTGATCGAATCCACAGTTGGGACAATTAAATAATGCTGCAGGGTATTGTCGGCCGTGTATACCAATAAAGAATTATCGACAATGGATAAGATTATAACTGGAGCTGCCAGCATTTCATGGTGGAGAACATTCTGGCTCGTTAATTCCATATCTCGTGAGTATAGACGAATCTTGTTGCGCCACATAGTCAGTTCGTGACCTATCATATAAAATAACACGAAAGAACCTGGAACGACTTCGCAATTTCCACTGCGGCAACTAGAACATGATGAAACCAGATTAGACCACCTCTAACGGTGAAGTTTTGTTCTTGCTCCTCGTTGGCAAACAATTTCCATCTTCCGGACGTTGAACTGTAGTGAACTAAACCTCTGCGTCCTGCAATACCAATCAGCCTTCCATCACTGCTAAGAGAAGAGTATCGGATAGGCCAATTTAAGGCCAAGTATCTTTGTGGAATCTTTGTGGGAGCATTAGTTTTCATTTGATCCGAACATGAATACAGACCTTGATATGTTGCCAAACATCAGATTCAGGGTTGATGACACTCAAATCAGGTTGATCGGCACCACGGTAAATAAGTACACGATCATCCATTTGCAAAAAGGCATATCTTGTGTTGTCCTGTATTCTTTTAAAAAAATGATTTGGTGAAACAGAGAAGGTACTCACAGGAGAATGTTGGCCAGTCGTCGCGCTTTTTGCAAAGGGTATCACAAACACTTGTCCGTCGCGGGCTACAACGAATTGTACGGTCTAGCGCGACAAGAGGAAACAAATACTTACTTCGATGCATTGACGTGGAGAGAAGAAAGAGCTCAAAATTTCCTGGACCCCAAAACTACAATAAGAGGGAAAAGGGTTGATTGGGTACAATCACTTTGTCTGTTATGAAAGACCTGCCAGATTTCGAACACCATACATGAAGACGTCCTGAAATCTAAGCTTTGGATGAGTTTTCGAAGAAGAACATAATGCATTGTGCACCTCTCTTCTTCAACAAACTCGTTGACGCCAATTCCAGAAGCAAGACATTTGCCTCCGACACTGAAGAGACCCCACCCATGCCTCCATCCAACTGCAAGGACATAACCATCCGAGCTCCACTCTAAGGCTGTCACTTCTCCCGTGTGTCTATTGAACGGGTTAGGGACATCAATCTTATGAGACTTGGGAACAACTCCTTCTGCTGATGGGAAGTTAGTAAATTGTATTCCACCGCTAGAGCACCATGAGAATGTTAACATCGAGGAGAAGGTATGTCCTACCTACGGGTCCCGAATGCAAATAATGAGAATTTTATATTGATAGCCACGCAGGTAGCGCGCCTTGGGTCCTGATAAATGTCCTCGGATTCTGGTGTTTCAGATTCAACTCGTTGCTTCTGAACCCATTTCGGTGTCTGAAAATCATGGATGCAGGTCCCATGCCATCGTAATAGGACGTTCGAAGAGCCAGGATTGGGGAAGACATTCTGATCTCCGATTAGCAAGAACTCATTTGACGAAGACTTGAGACAATTCTGGTTACCTGAGGAGCTTGGGCTCCGCTCAGACCGGTGTCCGCAGGCTCCGAATTACCACGAATGTCGACAAGGTATACTCTGCCGTCAGAGGTGATCCACGTTTCCCCGTCCATAGCTCTGGAATGTGATATTTGGGTAACAAAGACTGAAAATGATGTCATGTATTTGCCAAGTAGTTAAAGGTTAACTTACCATCACACTCAACAAGCCAACCGAAGTCTATATCGTTCACTAACCAAGTATCATAACTGAGTGAAGACGGGGACACTGGTTCATCATCCTCGTCGCTTGTGGGCCATGGCATCCGTTGAATAGTAGGTGGATCCTTGGTTGAAAACAGGAGATGGTGTTTCCGGGGTGATACACTACAAAATCAATACCGACAGCGAATTCAATCAGGAGGCTGACCTCATAAGTGTCCCTTCGACCCGAATCACGCCTTCAAGGTGCAGACTGACCAAGTTGAAAGGTAAGCCCTCACCAGGACCCGAAAGGAAGTTACGCTGGGTATTTGAAGGTAATAATAAAGAGGAGTCATAAACCACCTGCTCGGTTTTGAACTCTAGGGAAACCAAGACGAGGAACGATTGAGAAGTCTATCCTTTCAACGTTAAGAGTGGTTTCTTATCAGAACTAGTTTGATTACCCACTTTTATGACAATTCTATTGCCGTCGGGTGACCACCAAACGTCGACGTTATCCCCATGGTTGAGAATGGAAGTCGGTGTTCGCGTTAAGATCGAGAGAAGGCAAGATGGCTGCCACGAGGTCAGTGATGCCCAAGCATTTCAGTGAATACAAGCATACCCTGCCCAACCAAAGACCAACGACAGTTCGGGTAAGAGTACAGAAAAGTGACTTGCGTGGATTGGAAGCGAGTGCTATGACCAATTCGGTTGGGATGTTAGGGAGGGCTGGACTGGTTGCGAGCTGCCTGGCTGCCGATGTAGGAAAATACATATCCTAAGGATGGTGAGGGAAAAAGATAGAACTTATAGATACGGTAATTTGTGTTTCAGTGGCGGGCCGGTTGGGAGTGTGAGCAGCATTACATTCATACATACACCGTATTATTTAAAACAAATATAGTATCAGAGAGCAGGTTAATAGTACAAATGACAAGGATACTCTTATGAGCCTGGCGGCTCAAACCACGATTTTAATTTTGTCCATGCATTCGCACCCTTCTTAGCCTCATTTGTTTCAGCATTCATGTCGACGACAGATGGACTTTGATGACAAGTTTCCACACCCATAGTCATAGGTTGTAGCCGCGATTGCCGCAAGAGGTTAAGAATAAGGCTCACTCCTTCACGAGACTAAGAACAGATGGCTGAGTATGTTCCATCACGGCAAATCATCAGATGAAGCGTACTCGTTGCATATGGGCCTTGAAACGCGATAATCCATGATTTTCGATTTTTTTGGTGAGTCCCCATCCAAACCTAGACACAATTCTTGCCTGGGTGTGTTGCAGAGTTTTCCTGTATTGATGATAATGAATATGCCACACCTAGAACTTTTTAGACAAGACAAGCACAGACCCTTCCATAGTTTGAGCAAATTGAACCGACTCCTCGACTTGCATGACTTTGACGTGGTCTAGATTCTTGGTAACGCATCTCACCACCTTGCCATGCGGATCAACTTCGCTTTCCTCAACGACCCACGATTCAGCTCGTGATACAATGCCCTTGGGAAACCATCTCGGCATGGCACCTTGCTTGAGTATGAGTCGTGTGGTGACTAAAGAACCTGAAGGTGTTTGGTCACGAGAAATGACATCGCATGATATAACATGAGAAGCATAAGGATTAGGATAGCGGAGGAAGAAGGCTAGGGTAACAATTGACCAGGAATCACTATGTTCAGGCGTCAGTGGATATGTTCATAGGAGAGCTGGAGAGACACGGACTCGTAGAGGAAGGATTGGGAGAAGAGCCTCATAGTCCTCACAAGCTGTGAATGGCAATAAGGAGTTGTCTCGAGGGCATGTTTACCGATGTTTGTGACCATGATGCCACCTTCAGCCTCAAAATCACTTACAAAAAAACTCCATAATGCACATCACTCTCCAGGACATCGATGAAGAAGAAGTTGGCACCACTTTCTGTTCCTACTCTCTTTTTTAGAGATGGTATTCTTTCGATGCCAGGATATACTTTCGAGAAGGTTTCTCAAATGTTACGTTTGCTCGTCAAACTCTGCTAATTCATTCAAATCCAACAGGCCAGTCCATGGCACGATACAGGAGGAATGACAACCCTTGCCGAAGGAAGCAGCCTGAAAGATGGTTCCAACGTTTTAGCAAAAATCGCACCTGCTCAGTCCACTGGATCAATGTTTCTAGAACGGGAAGCGCACATGTATGTTCATATATATTATACGCCTCAATATTCTGACCATTTCCAGCTTGGGGAAAATGGGGTCTTCTACTGATGGTTACAACACAACTTTACGCATGATAGAGTTTTGCAAAATCAATCGAGAACACGGAGATTGTGTTGTACTTCTTCTCGTGCATCCTGGCATCAACATTCTTGGTCGTTATCTGCCACCATCAAAAGTGAACGACCTTTTGCTTGCGGATGTGGCTCGGACGGGGTCTGTAGTTTCACATGGCGACGTTTCTATGATAGGTAACGAAGACTTGGACCTGACTGACCAGATGGAAGCCTTTGACATCATGGACCTTGCATCTTTTCTTGAGTAAATTATTCTTTGCAAAATTACTTGATATATTCAATTCTAATAAACAGATTTGCAATACAAGCTACACGTTGTTTGGAAGCTTTACACAAGTAATATTATATCCTTATCTGTCCTTGCATCCTTCTGATAAAATCACAGAGCTGGGATTGTACATCGTGAAGGTCAGCCTTGAGAACTTTCCATAGATGCATATAGTTTATTGGGTGCAGTTCGGGCCAATGCATTCCACTTAAACTCACATTCCGGTTTCGTTCGTCTTGTACATTTTGGGAACAGAGCTATTTCTCTAGAAAACTTTGGTTCGCCTTCGTCCCTTGTATATCGAGCTTACGGGTCCGAGGAGCCCAAAACAAAGGAAGCTCTTTGCTATCTCGCGCCAGAGCAGACGGGAAGCATAGAAACCATGACACAGGACCATAGGACGGATCTATATTCCCTTGGCATCTTGTTCTGGACGTTACTTGTTGGTAGAGGGCAGATGCCGTTTGAAGGAGGTGCATTGGAATTATTGCATTCTATCGTGCAAAAGCGGCCGATGCCTGTACATGAAGTTAGGCGTGATGTACCACAGGTACTAGCAGATATTGTGGATAAAGTAATCTATGATATTTTCCTCGTCTGAATAATCTGACGTATCGTCATCCAGCTGTTATCAAAAAACCCAGACATGCGGTATCAGAGTGCACATGGATTGAAAACAGATTTGATTGAATGTCAAAGGCGACTTTTGGCCATGGTTTCCTCTTCGTCAGAAGATTCCTCTGAGGTATTCTAAAAAAACTCGTGAATTTATTATGAATCCTGATGATCTCACGAAAAGCTTATACCGTCCTTCGAAATAGCACTCGAGGACCGATTTATGGTCTTTGTCGCCTTGCTACACTAACTTTTTCAATGATTATGCTGATCCTTAAGTTTGGCTGTAGGAATTTACCATGCCTATTGCTTTGGTATGCAACCGTTTCAATTCAAAAATCAAAGTTTACCTTGATTCTCTTATACTTGTCATATAGTTTGGCCGTGACAAAGAGCTTGATTTGATCAGGAGCGTTAGTGAGTGAATATATTTTCAAAGTATGAACCTTTGGCAACTGAATGTTATTCGACTACCCAGTCCAAAGCGCTTCGACAAACTTTTCCGGCCATTACTCTGCTTCTAAGAGCTACAATGAATTGGCAGCTGGTGTCACGCGAAGTACAAATTCGAGCCCTGAGGACCAATCTCGATCAAGTCATTCGCAGAGTGAGTCTCCAGATAACACTGCCAACACTAATGATTTTAGTCCTACCATTATGCATAGCGTCAGAACCAGCTGCTCACGATAACTCGGTTTCAATGTCTTTGGATCCTCCTCTACGTTCAAGCGAAAACATACGCAAAACTCTGTTACCTCATCGCAGTCGCTCTACTCGTACCCAAGCCGTTTTTGTCGTTGGACCCCCGGGGTACCTTATTATTCTTTTCAATCTGCAGCATCTGACGACAATATAGCATCGGGAAAAGTTCGATGATTCTCGTCAACCAAGCGCAGTGGCGATGTGAGTCTCTGTGTGTCTGATTATGTATAACCAGCTAAACCCCTGCAGCTCACGGTCTATGGGGTCAAGCCAAATTCCAAAGTGCTGATTCTGCACCCTTTGAGGCTCTGGTATGTTTCCCTGGATATTTTTTTCTCAAAATCCTGACCGTAGTCAATCAGCTGGGTTGTCTATCATCTGTTCTTCGTCAATTAAGGGTTTTCCATACAGACTTAAATCGCTTTGTGGCCACTTTACGTGAACGTCTCGGACCTCAGCTCCAAAACGTTTCGCTTCTATACCAAGGCACCCCAGAGCTCAGGGAAGTTCTGGCGGATTATGGTATCCATCTCAACACACCCGAAGTGCCTTTGAACACACGGGAACTGAGGGTCAGGTTTCAGTCTCTGGCGGAAAATGTCTTTTCCGTAATAGCAGAAACTAGATTATTTGCTCTCTTCCTCGACGATCTACACGAGGCTGACCCATCGTTAAGTGATCTGGGGCTTGATTCATATCTGCGGCGTACTTACTTCATGTCTTCAAAGAACTTTGGATCTTGTATCAACGCTACTAAATTCAAGAAGCAGGATGGTATGAGTAACCTGATTCCTATCCTTGCCGGTGGATTGACATGAGTTAATAGCTAATATTTGCAACATTGCGATTGGACAGAGTGTACGATTTTCAATCTGACCAACTGCAAGAAATTGACAGTATACCTGCAGCGATGTCGTGGAACGTTTCAGAGACATGTTCACTGCCAGAACACGGCCGACGTGGATTACGCTTGAGCCACTATCTTACGAGGCTATATCTTCGCTTGTATCAGAAACACTTCATCGACCAAAAGAGGATTGCGCGACACTATCAAAATTTATTTCCGAGGCGTCCTCTGGAAATGCTTTTTCCGCGCGAAGCATCTTGACCACGCTCCAGCGTCAACATTATGTATGCGATCTTTATTCCATTTCTTTTAACGAGGTATCGATGCAAGCATCATAGATCACATTCGATTGGGGGCACAACCACTGGGTGTAGGTTTAAATTTAACTCCTTCTCAACCCAATCGCGCCCAATATATATCTGATAGTTACGATATGTCCTCTATCGACGGAAGTCTAATAAATCAGAAGGTCTCCGACCCTATCGATCTCACATTCTTGATTTCGCATATGCGAGGATTACCAGACGAGGCACGGAAGTATCTGACATGGGCAGCCTTCTTTGGCGAGACGTGAGTAATCATCACTTGTAGTAATTGGCTGTTATTGTTGATCTTTTCCCCTCAGCTTTAAAGTTACAGAGGTTGGATTTATGATGGATTGGGAAGATTCTAGTGGTAACTGCGGAAGTGAAGATGAACCCGACGACATGTGGAATGTTCCCAAAGCAGTCTCGAATCTGCGTGAGACAGGATCAAACAACACAGGATCGATGCGTGGACTTCAATTGGCTGTAGCAGAAGGTTGGCTCATTACAAGAGCCCGCGATATGTGCAGCTTTGCCCATGACCGCTACCGCCAAGCTGCTCAGGCTGAAGCAGAAAATCTCCCCAAAGACGTCGCTGCGAAGATGTCATTTAGAGTGAGCAGTCATAAGCGAGGAAATGGCAACACAACTCACGACTATTTACTAGATTATTCTGACGAGACTACACGAGCGCCCGCTTGATATCTATCGTATCGCAGAACATGCGAAGCAGTGAGGGGTTCCCTCTAAGACTTACATCTATGTTCTCATTCACACACTACTGTCAAATCAGCTGCCTTTCTCTCTTGCATGATCATCCAGAGAGAGGTGCCATTTTAGATGTCTTAATTAACGCTGGTGAATCGGCCTGGGCTTGCGGCGCACACGAAGTGAGAGTCAGATCATTGAATTGTTCGGTGTTGGACTCTTTATCCTTTTTTTTTTTTTACCATAGCTCGCGATACAATCCTTTCTCAATGCCCGGGCACTTCTCCAGGAAGATCTCTGGACGGAGAACGCGTCAAGAACATTACATCTGCTATCTCGACTTGCGGCGTGAGTTATTCGGACGAAGCAGTGGCCTTTTACTAACGCATACATGTAGATTATTTACTTGGAAGGGTGAGCAATACAAGGCACCATATCTCAAGTTTCCTTACAATGATGTTCAGGCGATTTGGATGCCTCTAGTTCTATTCTGCACGAATGTCTCCTTCACTGTAGCGCACCAGAAGAGAAGAGTAACATCCTTCGCCTACGTTCGCGAAACGAATGGCTGCGCGGAAATTTCTTTGATGCTTTGAATGACACTTTACTGGCTCTGAGGGTGTTGGGCATTAAAATCAGTCCTTCTCCTACTCGAAGACAAGCTGATGTGATGTTTGAGCAAGTCAAGAACGAGGTTATGGCGCTTACTTGGGAAGAGATCCTCTTGATCCCGAGAACGACAGATTCAAAAATAGAACTAGCCGTGACATTGTTGAATGATGCTGGCAAGTGCACCCGTATTCGTGTTCACGGGCATCTCCATCAGACAAAGGATAACTTATTGTGATTGCAGGCATGAATGCGTACTGGAGTCCCTCACCATATTTCTTTGCCGACATCATTGGATTGACGGTATGTGACAATCCTGTCCGTGAAGACAGTTGATATATTCCTTTTTTCGAAGACCATTCAACTAGCCTTAAAGTAATGAACGAAATCTCATACTATGCAATCAGTTGATTGTATTGACATCCTTTGTTACCAGGTCCGGCATGTCGCCCGGGATGGCGCTAGGTTTCTTCTGGGCGTTGGGAGGTTTGTTCTTTCAGGGGCGTGTTTCTGTCGTTCTGACGGTGTCTAACCAGCTGCCGCAGAACGAAGAGAATTATATCGATTTTCAGCCGACCTTGCCAAGGTAGCTCTACGTATCGCAGAGCGATATGGAACTTCCGGAGAAAAATGGTCTGCATACTTCTCTTGACCAACGGTGTCGAATATAACAAGCGATAATATACAGTCGCGCTCAAGTGCTTTTCTGCTCGATGGTTTCCGGTTTCGATAATGTACACATTCGGGCAAATCTGCCCCTTCTTGATAAAGCCATCAAGTATGGCAACAGTTCCGGTGATAGGTGATATGACTTGGCTTCTCGACTGTAAATCACATTCTGATTTGCATTTTAGGATGTATACCAATCTCGCCAACATATACTCTATCGTAACGAGGTTATATGTCTGTGACCATCGTATGTGTAGATACTAGGCCAAATTTTGGATTATTTCAAAGCTAACTGCCTTCTCAAAGTCAGCGAACTGGTGGTATCCGCCGAAGAGGTTTGTCTTCTTGATTTCGGAGGCCGGCCAATGCGATCTCACACATTGCTTGTAGTGTATCAATGATGTCAAGTTGTCCGCTCCTAGAGCAGAACCTATCATTCTGGCAACGGGTATGTTGCCAACACAATATCTTCTTTGCAAACTCTTTGATTTGTCCATGATAGCTGCTTTGAATTGCATTCGTGTTTTAGGAGGATACACCCATGCAGAATCCGTAGAAACTGTCTTCAACACTGATAACTTCATCGAGAGCGAGTTCCTCAAGCAAATCCACGAAATTTCTGGGAATATATCAATGTCACTCAACTGGTATGAAATCTCTATCTTCTTCTTCTTTAACTGATTCTTTGAACTAAGGTATAATTCCTTCAAGGTGTGCCACTAGGTATCAGTAAATCAACAGGATTTACCGTCTTCTATCTAGATCGTTAGTTATTTCTCTGTTGGATATGTTCAAGAGGCGGCCAAACTTGGTTTCACTGTATATGAAACGAGAGACTTGCATCCAAAGTATGTCACGAAGCACCACTCTTCGCAAAAGAAACTAAGAACCCCGACAGCCACCGACACGTGCGATTCGCACTCTTCTTTCATAGTCTAGCCATGATTGCCTGCATCCGCAGCGAACTCGTAACCGCTGACGAATGCTCCGTCTATTTTACGCAGATCAATGCAAATCAAGCTTACCTTCGAAAGTAATGTAAACAACTCCGACCGTGAAAATATCACTCATCCAACAACCATAGATGGTTGTCCCCAAGCCCTATCAATGCAAGCACATGGATTGCACTCGTAGTAAGAATTATATCATCTATAAATTGTTGTTTCAGTGCTCAGACTTGACAGGATGCCGAGTTGGCTGCTTTGCATGGATCCCCAGACACCTTCAAACTTTACGACATGGCCGTTAAGTACGATTACAATTTCTTCTATAGGAACTAAGCTAAGTGTTGTAGGCTTGCCGTGAACAATGACTGGCGACTCGAAGAAGCCTGGGGGCTATACTTAGTCAGTTTTCCAAGCCATTCATTATGTTACTTGCATATCTGACAATCTTCAAGCAAGGATCACACTTTGAACGATGTGGAGTTGAAGGCCTTGGCAGCGAATTGCAATGTCGTGGGATATCTCTTCATGCTCAATGGGGTGCCCAGGGAATCGTGTACGTGATTGTTATCATGTCTGAAGTCGAAAGCTAATAAAATATGGAGCAGACATCATCTCACCTTGCTATCTGGAGCACGCTCCCGATATCCATTGAAGCGCCCAGTTTTCTCATCAGATGTCTCGGTCCAAACAGAAACTGTTGCAATCACTTTCCATTCGCCCACACGCATTGAAAGCAACAAGCTAGGCCATCTCGATGATCAAGAATCTGCTCTCACCGCCGCTGATCTAGCTGCCATCCTGAAATGGAGCAAGGATATATCGAGTGACATTAATTTGTCTGCTGGTAATCCATTTCCAGTTAATGAGGACTTCGTCTTTTTTTCTGAAATCAAAATTTCTGTTACAGCACTCAAGAGGTTGGCAGAGATTGCAACTGGTGGGATTTCCTCAATATTTTGGATCGACATATTAATCAATGGTTTAAAATCTAGAAACATCGGGCTCCGAAAACACTTGTGGTATGCCAGTTTTGAAGAATGAGGGAGTATTTGAGCTTATTCAGTCGATCACAGTGGCTATTGCCCGAGAAGCAGGCGACCATATTGTGTCGACCAGCATGATACATCCCAATCCATGCCAAGTACACGAGTACGAACGGTTTTCATAAAGGATGGACTCTGACTAAATGATACTGGTACAGAAATCCAAAATCGATTCGGACAATCAATGATCCTCTTCAAAAAGCGATTCTTCAATATAGTTCGTCCACCGATGCAGCACAAATCTTCACTCTAGCCTGACTGAACATCCCATAGCTTTAAACTCAAAAGAAAGAGTCTTCTATGATGATGCTTCGTTAGACTCCCGATTTTCTTCTGAAGCTGGCCAAACACCCCATCGCTCTGTGGTCTGCCTCCCGATATTCAGCAACAGGGGCCAGACATTTGGAGCTGTTTACGTTGCATCCCGATATACTTTTTCTCCAAACGTTGTCACAATCTTGACTCTTCTTTGTCAACAGGCCAGTATCAGCATTTCAAACGCTCTGTTGTTCCGTTCTGTTCAGACTGGGACTAAGGAGAACTTGAAGATGATTGCCACACAGCGGGAAGCTTTAGAGACTGCTCGGAAAAGCAGGGAGGACGCATTGAAGGCCACTAAGGTTGGCCAAGATACATGAACTCAGCTTGTGCTAAATAATTTGTCTGCAGATCAAGAGCAACTTTTTGGCATCTATGAGCCACGAGCTTAGAACTCCTTTCAGGTGACTTTTTCTTTGCAACTCATTGGAAGTGTAGTGATTTCGTTTAGTTCTTTTTATGGCTTGTTGGATCTATTGAGTGGCACCGAACTCAATCCTGGACAAAGCGAAATCGGTGAGTTGCCTTACTTGTCGGGATGTATATTCCAACTCTTCGCCACCAGTGCAGACGGCTAAGCAATCATGCGAACTGTTACTCAAGGTCCAGCGTAATGGTACATGTCTATCCGGCCTTAAGACTAACTTTCCACAGATCATCGATTCTATTCTAGACTACAGCAAACTGGAAGCGTCAGGTGTGTTGTCAAGCTAAGAGCTCCGGAAGAGCCGAAATCTGATTTTCCACTTATCCCAGCTGTAAAATTGGAACCCAGTGGTTTTATGGTCGAAGTAAGTCATTAAGCGGACCAAAATTCAGCCCATTCAATGATCTTTTCTAGAATATTATAGCTGTAGGTGTCATATTGGCCAGCACTCTTGACTTCAACTGAGTTGTTTCTTAGGACTGCATGGAGCTACTCCTACCAATGGCAACGAAAAAGCTGGACCTATCATTCAATATCCAACCTGATGTTCCGCCTTGTATGGCCATATCCAATTTCTACCTACCTTAATGAGTGCTGACCAGTAGTAGGGGTGTATGCGGACTATGCCCGAATCCGACAAGGTGTTTAACACACCATAAAATTAATGCCGTGACTCATGACTCGCTTGTAGTGTTGATGAATCTTATCGGTAATGCAGTGAAGTTTACAAGCACTGGATCAGTCCGGGTGCTCTGCTCCGTTGACGCCGCTCCCAATGGGTCGCATGAAGAAGTCAGTCTAAAATTCGAGATAACGTGTGTCCAACTTCCTAGTCTTCCTTGTCCTTTCTGACCCTAGTCTAGCGATACTGGCATCGGTCTCTCAGCCACCGAGATTGACCTCCTATTTGTGCCTTTTCAGCAGGCTGATGTAGGCAAATTCATGCTTCACCTGGCTAATAAGTTAACAATGTATACCCCAGAACTCCTCAACGCGTCGCTTCGGAGGCACTGGATTAGGATTATCCATATCTCGACAACTTGTCAAACTTATGGGCGGTGCAATTGGAGTGACATCGAAGCCGGGGCGTGGTTCCACGTTTTGGTTTACCATTCCCATAGCAATCTATAGCTCGGAAGAATCAAGAAAGGTGAGAATATCACGAATCAAGCCTATACCGACCCTCATGCGCCTTATATCAGTCCTGTGAGGAGATCGAGAGAATGCGACTTTCTTTAATGAACCCAGTGCCTATTCGCACTCTTTTGTGCTCACCGTCTGATTCGACACTGGCTCTCCTTAGAACGATGCTGAGGGGTTTTTTTGTTACCTCGACATCTTCCATACAAGAAACACTGGACAGTCTAGGTCGTTATTCGACCATTGATCCGGGACTCGACTTTGTTATCCTGGACGACCAGTCGGAAGCCCACGCAGACGATCTCGCCCGCTGCATAAGTTCGTTGGCTGTGCAAGCATTTCAAGAAACGAAGGTTATCCACTTGTACACCCCGACAACAAGTGATTCCGGGCAAGCTGTATTCGCTAACAGCACACTTTCGGGAGTCGTGAAGATGACCAAACCACCCAGAGAAGCTCGACTACTGCAAACGCTTGCAGGTCTCAAAAATTTACCGAATTCCATTTCCTCAAACCAAATATCTGATGTATCTAAGGCAATGGAGGATCTGGCAGCTGCGCAACGCACGCTCTTTGGGAACGTTCTTATTGCGGAAGGTGAGTGCTTAAGCATCCAGGGACCTAGCAAGTTCTGATGTAGAGTAGACAACCCTATAGCTCAAAATTTGTTGGTTAAACAGCTGCAACGGTATCACCTCAATGTAACGGCGACTGGAGATGGAGAAGAAGCCATTCTTGGTACGCTATCTCTTCTCCCATTGGCCACTTGTGCTTATTCACCATCGCAGAATGGGAGTCACACGAACCAGGATATTTCAGTGTCGCTCTCTTCGACCATCGCAAGTCCAAGAACCTTTTGCCTCATTTTTTTCTGACGATGTTATCTAGATATGCCTTTGTGCGATGGTGTGGAAGCTACAAAGCGTTTGCGTAACCTGGAGGCCAAACGCAAGGCTCAAGTGATCCTTCCGAGTATGGTATTCTTTTGAAAGGCATACTATCCCTGATCACCAAATTCCTTCCCTAGTTGTTGCTTTAAGTGCAGATTGTCAAGATTCTACCAAACAACTTTGCCTCAGTGCAGGAATGAATGCATTTTTCAGCAAACCACTTCGAAAAAGTAGGCAAACCAGTTCATACACGATTATCGACTAATTATTTTGGGAGGTGACTTGGTATCCCTGATGTCAATGTTTGGACATACCCCGAGCAGGTAAAAGGGACTGAGAATCTATGATTTCGGCGCAATTATCCTCGTTTCCAGGTCGGGGTACAATCCATAATGTGACATTCATTCAAGTTGGAGAAACACATCTGTATAGCGATCATTTTTCAGTAACATAGGAATTTCGTGACCACTATCCTTTCACTGAGATTGTCTGAACATAACGTCTGGATGATCTGAGCTATGAGACCGTGAATTATAAAAGTAACTTGACCGATTTTACATAAGGCTCTCAGCGGGCTTCAGTTCTGAGTTCAGTGATAAGAAGACAGGAACGTCCGTTTTTTGTGCTTTACTAGTAATTTGTCCATACCTCCCCAATCTATTTCCTTTAAATCTAGTCCAACATACATATATCCATATATACTACTGAGATGAACTGACTACAATTTCGCGTAAGTCTGAGGTCGTGAACTAGTGGCGTTTACGTGCAAGAACCGTACTTGATAGTAGGTAAAGGAAGGTAACTGCGAACTCCATTAAAACTCCTAGGACTAGGTATAGGATCCAATTGCCCGTGATGGGGTTAAATCGTGCTAGGGTAGTATTTTTTGATGGACTGGTGCCGAAAAAATCTGAAGAGGACCAGGTTGCCAGAACAAAATAGGCAATTCGGACGCCAAGGAATGGAAGGCCTGCAGAAATCCCCCACAAGAGCTACGGAGAAGGAATATGTCACATAAGGAGGCGAATATGAGGCGGGCAGAGCATTTATCTCACACTTCGACGATAACTTCTTAAATGCCAGCGGTATGTCCAAGCACCGATATGTACCATGAAGACTACAACGTAGAATCCAGCATAGATGCCGGCTGCAGCCTCACGCAACGTAAGTCCAATTTTGCTATGGGAGAGGGATATAGATGACCCCAGCACTCCACCAGCAATCGATAATGCCAGGCCCATCAAACCTAATAGTCCAAGCGTTCTTAGAAGAACGACAACTCGTGGATTTTCGGAATAGGTGTGCTGTCCGCTATGGAGGTCAATTATAAGCCAAATTTACATTGAAGTTCAGGAGTTACACATACGCCATACCGATGAAACCTAGTGAGGACAGTAACAGAGGTACTATGCCGGCATATTCCAAGATGTGTGCGGCTAGTAGCAGATTAATGTTGGAGGGCACCAATTCTCCTGCTACAACGAGAGCCCCGCTTGCAATTCGTACTTGGGAGATTCTGTTGGAAAACCAACCAAAAAATATAGAAAAAAGAAAAATTTACCTGCAGAAAAGATAAACAACCAAAACCATCCCGCATCTCGTCTGAAGGCATAGCGAAAAATCAGTAATAGATTGATCGCTGCGATAGGAGTATAGAATCCAATTTGTGCTGCGGCTATTTTGCCTCTGGTATCTAAGGTGGACATTATTCAGACAAGCCGATTGTCGTTATTAGAGGGTATCTTGGGGTCGTGAGGAGTAACTTGAAGCACCGCAATGCACATGAACACTGCAACCTTTTTGCAGCTTCAACTTGAACTGTGCTCACGGGATTGATGCCGTAATACATAACCACAATGAGGCTCCCCCGACGCGTCCCATGGTGCCTGGCCGAGCTGGAGCATATATGCTCTTGCATTTACAGTGATGAGAGTGATATTTCATCCCAAGTTGCTGCAATAAACAGAGTGCGCTTAGCTTTTCTCCGTGCTCCAAGACATAGCTCTCATCTCAAAAATTAGATATCCGCTTGGAAAGCAATAACCACTTTACCTCATGCAATCGAATCTACTCTTGCAATCTTGGTCGTGATTGTCCAGGATAACTCTCAGACCCCTTTCTCTTCTCTTCTTCTCCGACAAAGTTATTCAACAGCGATTCTAAGACTTGTCAATGGACTTGTTGATCCTCTCCAGGCCGGTACCTATGCCAGACCCATCGCAACATTAGCGCAACAGCTGGGGATTCCGCCATGGTTAGTCGAGCTCAGGCATGCTGCTACACATGAAGACCTCCCGAGTTTGTGTCTTTTGCGAGAAGCAGCCAGACAGGTGTGACCATCGCTTACTGGGGAGAAATTGTCTCACTTTACTCTAGTCAATGACATGGTTACTTCATAATTATTTTCTGCCTATCATCAGCCCACCTACCAGTAATCCAGAAGAGGTGGTGCCACTTCGGCCTTTGACACCATGTCTGGTAGAATACAAGATCGCTATGAAAGCCATGATTCGCGACGTGTCTTTGGCCTCGCAACAGAAGCATAAAGTTGTAACTCTAATAAGAGATCTGGAGAGGTGGATCGCTGAGAGCAGGGTAGCTGCTAATTTTGCTGCCGAGCAGTCGTGGACACATATTCAGTCTTCTGGCTCTCCCATGGCTGCTTCAGATCCCAAAGAGATATGGGCATTGGAAAGATTTTGCGATAAACTTTCTGAGAAGGGAAGGCTCGTGCCCCTGTCTAAAAAGTTTGTGCATTTTGTGCTGTTAGCTTACTTCACTAACATTTTTCCAGGAAGAGACAACCTTCCACCGACTCTATGGTTCTTAACAAAACTTCTATATCCTTATGGAGTCCACTTTTGCAGCATATACAAGCTCTTCATACAGATTTCCCTTTGGTATTCTGCAGATTCTTCGTTTCTTTGATCACTGTAGCGAAATCAATTGAGGGATCAGGCAAGGTCAAATGTGATCCCTCTTACGATGCTTACATAGCTTGTTGGGTGATGTGGGCTATCGAAAAATGGCAGGCTGCCTCGTCTGGTTACTTCAACTTACGGAGAGAAGTCCTGTCACACCTCTTACAAGAACTGGGGTGCTATCCGTCGCATAGAGTTCCTACGTATGGCTACTCGATGCTTTTCAAGGGACTTTTTTGCTGATGTTTCTAATCCCAGAGCCATTTCCCTCCTCAAAGTCCTGTCCGTTGGTCGGTCAGAATTTGAAGCGGTGACCGCGCTGTTACTTCGACCACCTTCCCAATCCTCTCACACGGTAATTATATCTCCCGGGATCGAGTTAAAATTTGACACTTTTCACCTCAGGATTGGAATTCAACCGCCTTGCTCATCATGAGTGAACGGAAAAATATCTTACAGTCGACTGAGTTACCTGGGACTCCTTCATTCAAATCCATAACAGACTTAGAGACTCGCAAGCAACAGGGAATCTCAGTCTCAATACCAGGTTGGCGCCTCTTAAAGGAAAATGAAAATTGGACTCAATGCCCGATTGGCCATTATCGTTCAAAATAGCTATATATGATTAGTTGAAGTGCCCCCAAAGAAAAACGAAAGAGATGGAATGTATCTGAGAGTATGGTTCTAAATTTGAGGAGAATGTAATCCGATGCTGGAAATCATGAACGCGGAGGCTTCCCTACTCGCATTGGCTTGCGTGGTTGGTCTAGTAACTGACTGCCATAAGTGCGACTTCCGTCGCTTCGACTATCTGTACGGTTTCGACCTTCACTAAGCATATCGCTTTGAGATGCGCTTTGAGATGCGTTGTGAGGGTATCGAGGTGGAAGTTCTACGATTTCTGTGCCACTCCCATGGAAGATAGTAACAGGCGGAGTGTTACTGTCGTGATGAAGGACGTATACCTGACTTTGTTGCTGTTGCTGAGGCGCAGGGGAAACAGGCTCAGGTGGCATTGTCGCAAGACGTCGAGTACCATCATACGTTTTTGGAGATCTAGCTTCGTTAGCTAAACGTCCATCTTCATCTGCCATGACGAAGGGTTCGATATGATATTGCAGTGAACCTGATCCCATTCGGTGCATAACAGTAGAGGGAGACGTTGTGGTATGAGTTGGAGGACTGATTCCACTGGTTGACGTCGTCGGTATGGACCTGTATTGAAAATCATGTGGCAAGTGGGCATAAGCTGTAGCTTGAGGCGAGTCATGGGAAAGAGCAACAAATCGGTCTGTAAGTATCTTCTTTTTATAGGACCGTCTCATGAGCAGATAGGTTACTGCAAGTCCGATCAGAAGGCCAACGACCAATCCTCCAACTCCAGATCCGATGGCAATGGAGGGTTGGACGAGACCAGATGGGCTAGAAGTAAATTGTATTAGGCACTGTGATATTATACTGATTTTGTCACCCTACCTCGAAGATATGTTTCCTGCAAGGCAGGCAATAGTACCACCGCCACCGCTATGAAGAGGCCCATTTGACCACATGCTACCACCAGAATCGAGGAGACTGATGAAAAATGGTGACCCCCAAGAGAGACTGACAGTCCAGTTCATGTTGTTCATATCAGGCGAGGTGATATTATAAGGAGGATGTAGTGCTGGAGAGATCTAGCAGACGAATTAATCGTGAAATCATGAAACACAAGGCGAGTAGCGACTTACGGTGAGCGTGTACGGCGCCGTTCCATTTTTTGGCAAAATAGAAATATCAGTGCACTTACCAACACATTATTACAGTGTCCAAAGAGTAGTTGCGGTAACTCACTTGGTCGACCCAGCCAAACTGGGACATTGGACCGTTGTCAACCGTAGCTTGGACATCCAAGAGTGGTGGGAAGGTCACATTACTGCAATTTGGGATCGAAAGTGGGGGAATCATTGTGTATGTTGCCTGACACCCCCCTGTATTGCCGAATTTATCAAACTGTGGCCAGCAGAAGAAAAAAGACATAGTCTATCGAAAGGTTTTAGCTCACCATGCATATTTGGTACTGATGATAATAATGGATCTATTAAATGGATATTCATGATGATCCAACACTCACTTGTGTACCGGGAGCAAATGGTACTGCCCAATCCTATGATCATGTAAGTGCCATAAACAGCGCTGGAAATTTACCAGCATAAAATCATACGAAGGTCAAGCCGGGTCCAGCAGGAATGACGAATGGAACTATAGCGGTGCTTCACGGTATAGAGATCTTTAGTCCATCATCGACCTTTTGGATTTAATATGGCGGGAACTCACGAAGTATACACTTGGAGGAAATACGGCGCTGTTGGATTTGGGCTTTTAAGTCGGAGGTCTCCTGGGTGAGATATAAGTCATTAAGAGTATTGCTAGAGCCCACGTACCCAACCGCGGTGCTACGTTGCCATTTGATATGAATGGTCTCGCATTGCTCTAATTATGAGTAGAAAGTCAATGGAGAGGATCATCGTGGTGGACAAGACACTGACGCGTTGTTGGTATTGGAACCGGCTGGTTGGGTGTATTCCAGTCGAAGAAGAAAGACTGCTTGATCTCAGTTTGAGGATATCACCAGTCATTTTCACGTACCTGTGGTAAGAACGGCGTGACTGTGGCACTTGCCCCCATAGCAAGGATTGAACCCCAGAAGATATAACATCTCTGTGGTAGTAGCATAATTTCCTCTAGTCAATGAGAAACAAGAAACTGGATATATTTCTATAAGGACATTACTCGTCCGTATTCTCTGTGCACCTCACCTTTACTTGTAGTAAGAGGCGATGCCTTGCCTTTGAATCAGAACTATAGCTCTCCTAGCAGGTGGGGACTTGGAAGATGAGTTGGACAAAGACGACGGGTGGTTGGCAAGTCCGACATCCTACCTAGGCATTATATAACCAACACATGTTCAATCCACTTCCATTGATTGACAATGCCGGGATGGGCGTCAGGTCCAAGTCAAAGCAAGACTCCTGAAAGTGCCATCCTGGGTTTTTCCTCGGTGAACTCAAGTAAATACAAAGTTGTACCTGAAGATGCCCGAAATGGAAAGAAAAAATAAATGATACAGTTTCAAAAAAAAATTTGTCCTCCAGGATCAGGGGTCCTATCGACTGATTTAGAAGGCAGTGCAGGCCCTGGTATTGATTTCTCCGCCAACTCCATATGAAGCTCAATACTCCATTGCCCCAGCCTCTAAGTAAAGAGTGCATCAAGGCCGCTAACATATGTTAGAGAACTTTACTTCTCTTAAAACCTCGCCTTTTTTAATAAGAGTCTCCCACAGTCAAATCATTCGTTGATAACGGAAACAACGGCCTTGATGGCGTAATTCCTCGCAACATCTTGGAGAATGCAAAGGGATTTGCCATCTTCACAATCTTCAAAGCTGGTTTTATCTTTTCCGCAAGGGCTGGGAGTGGCATTGTTATCGCAAAGCTCGATAATGGTTGTATGTGACACATCCTTCCGAGTCGAACCCCTTCTATTCATCTCATTTTATGATCATTTGGAGCTTGGTCTGCCCCCAGCGCAATAGGGACTGCGGGACTTGGTTTAGGTGGTCAAGCAGGTGCAGAAATGACTGACTTCCTTGTTGTGCTTAATTCTCGTTCTGTGGGCACTCTTTTTCTCTCTTGTATCTGTGGTTTCACTGACGTACTTCGTGTGAAAAGGCTATCGTATGTGGCCATGGATTCAGCGTACCCACAATTTCTAAATATGATTCCTATAGCGCTCATTTATGGCAGCAGGGTCATTGACCCTTGGTGGTAATATGAGTTTGGCTATTGGTCCACTGGGCCGCAATGGAGAGGCCTCTGGAGCTTTGAGCACAAATGGTAAAATGGCGGCTATGTGTGTCCAAAATACCTTTGTCGTCTCCGAATTGTTCTGATGGGTGGTTTGTTTGCAGGTACAGTTACTCCAAAACTCGTGGGTTGTTTGGAGGCGTTTCTGTCGAAGGCTCCGTAATTATGGAACGTCAAGACGCGAATTTCCAGGCATATGATTCACCAGTAACAGTCCGAATGCTCTTAGGCGGCACTGTTGACCCTCCAGATTGGGCATTGCCATTAATAAAAACGCTGGAAGCTTGTACAGGCATGCCTGGTGGAAGGGAATGGATTAACGATGGTACCACTGGCAGTGGGATTAGTGGGACTTCATACGCCTTTGGAAGAGACATGGCCAGTCCCGGTTCTCGTATAAATACGCCATCATTCCTCCAAAAGAAAAAGAAGCCAGACAGTCTCGTCTTTCCTCTTCCATCTTGGCAGTCAGATTATCAATCGGACTCGTACCTCAGCACTGCAGGCCACCAAACACATTCAAGAAACCATACCTGGGATGGGGGCGACAATCCATTTTATAGCACCTCTAACGCATCCCGCATGTCCGACTTGGCATCACAACAGAAATCCTCCAAATCACCGGGCAGATCGTGAGTTCCGACAAATCCCAGTTTTGAAAGTCTAACGAATCCATTCATCTCCAGCACCAACCCCTTTTCCCAGAAATCCTCAATGTATACTAACCAGGGATTGTCAACTTCTGCAACCTCTAGCATGTTGCTTGAAAAATATGATCCTGTTCACTCCCTGATGCCATTTGTTAAGCCAAGAGAAGAACTGACAACCCCCCATGAAGGAATTGGCCGTGCAGTGGCATTGTATAATTTTGACGCTGTGGAGGTAGCAAATTTATTCTCTATGTTCTTGCGCCATCATTTAATAATCTGCCTTGCCTTGTACAGTCCGGAGATTTGTCCTTTCTCAGGGGAGACGTAATCATCATCACACAAAAGAGTGATAGTAGCAATGATTGGTGTGATTACTGAAAAATTCAACGAGCTTTTCTAATCCTCTTTTTTAAAATCAGGTGGACAGGGAAGATCTGTGACCGTCAAGGAATCTTTCCGGCAAACTTCGTAGAACTTGTTTAAAAGGTGAATGATGATCGATCTTGTCGTATTGATCATTCTTCCCGTCCTTACCTCCAACAATATCTCTATAAGCTATCACTGTGGAGAGGAGGGAAGATTTGGTGCCTCTCTTTTCCTCCCACATCTAAAGCTTGGCAGATTACAGATCTTTCCTGGAGATTTTTGATACGGTTACGAGCAGTCTGGTCGCTTAGCTTTCATGATTTCGTCGAGTACATACGTACATGTGAACTGTTATAGCAATCAATCTGCCGAGGTCGATCCATCTACAAACTGGGAACTGTACACAGTTCGTTAATAGTTATGTGTTCCAAAGGAATGATTTTGAACGTTTTACGTATATAATGATACGAAACGTTCAACGAAGGAGGCTTGGTTTGCTGCCTTTGACTTGCCTTGGTCACCCAGGTCCTACTGGTTTCATGTAAGAAGAAATGAATGAAGAGTAGTGTCACATAGTGCTACCTACTTACTATTGAATGGTATAGCATCTGTTTCATGGCAAACAGCAAGAGTTGCAGCCGTATCGCTCATTACCTAATTAACTCGTTTCTGGGCCACTTATTTGCCATTTATCCGATAAAAATCTTTGTTAGGCCTTGCCAAAGTGGTACGTGAAATTTTCGGGAACTCAGAGGGGCACACCAGGGCCAAATTCTTAGCGAGATGTAACGAGGCGACATTCTATCCGTATTCACAATCCTAAATTAACTTGCTAAGTCAATCTGAGTTTGAAGTGGGAGTGTTTGATTTAGTTTGAATCCCTTCCACCTATACCAAGCGCCGAACACCCACCCCACATCCTTCCTGCTGCACATACCCGCTTCTTGGTCTCCATGGGCAATATCTCCAGTTGTTGCGAATCATGCTGTCAGTTCCTCCTGTTTCTAAGACGGTTCTAATTGCTTACAAGTGTCGCAGTCCAAGGGCGCAGGTCGCAATCCTATGAACCATTGCTACTCGAAAACGAACGAGAAGCTGTGGCAGATCTTCTTCAGTACCTAGAAAGTGAGTGTTTTTTGAGCCTTGAACCATCAATCTCTCTCTCTCTCTACAACTTTGAGGCACAGATCGAACCACAACCAACTTCTTCAATGGCTCTCCATTGTCCGCACTGACAACCTTGTCTTTCTCCGACAACGTTGATTTGCAACGAAGTGCTGCCCTTGCTTTTGCCGAAATTACAGAAAAAGAAGTTCGGCCGGTGGGCAGAGATACTTTAGACCCCATTCTATTCCTTCTCAGTAGTCACGATACGGAGGTTCAGCGGGCAGCGAGTGCTGCATTAGGCAATTTAGCAGTCAACAGTAAGCTAATTTTGTCACTCTTCTGCAAACGCTTGACTACCTCGTTGCCAGCCGACAACAAATTGCTTATCGTAAAACTTGGTGGATTGGAACCTTTGATCCGTCAAATGCTCAGTCCGAATGTGGAAGTACAGTGCAATGCTGTTGGTTGTGTCACAAATCTGGCTACGCATGGTGAGTTCAACATCAAGACATATCACAATCGTCATGGCCGATAAATGTATTAGACGATAACAAAACTAAGATTGCCAAGTCGGGTGCTTTGGTGCCTTTGACTCGACTTGCACGCTCTAAGGATATGCGGGTGCAACGCAATGCGACCGGTGCGCTTTTGAATATGACACATTCAGGTGGGAAAGATTCTATCATCATTTGCTATTCGATATATATATATTAATTTCTTTCAGATGAGAATCGACAACAACTTGTCAACGCTGGGGCGATACCGGTTCTTGTCAGTCTGTTGAATTCACCAGACACGGACGTGCAATACTATTGCACAACTGCTCTAAGCAATATCGCCGTTGATGGTAGATCACATTCTTCATTCGTAACCCTTTCTTTCCTTCTGAACCTTGGCTTTAGGTGCCAACCGAAAGAAGTTAGCGCAGAGCGAACCGAAACTTGTAACAAGCCTCGTAATGCTCATGGACAGTCCTAGTTTGAAAGTTCAATGCCAGGCTGCTTTGGCTTTGCGAAATCTTGCCAGCGATGGTCAGCATCTCCCCCTACAATCAATTTACTGCTCATATTTTTTCAGAGAAATATCAATTGGAAATTGTCAAGGCCGATGGATTGCAATCATTACTTCGACTTTTGCAGTCCACATATCTTCCCCTTATTTTGTCTTCGGCCGCATGTGTTCGCAATGTATCCATTCACCCTCAGAACGAATCCCCAATCATCGAATCTGGTTTTTTACAACCCTTGATAAACTTGCTGTCTTTCAAAGACAATGAAGAGGTGCAATGCCATGCCATTTCAACCCTACGAAATCTTGCCGCGAGTTCTGAAAAGAACAAGAAAGCAATCGTGAAGGCAGGGGCAGTGCAGTCAATCAAAGAACTTGTTCTAGAAGTCCCAATTAATGTGCAGAGCGAAATGACAGCATGCGTTGCTGTATTAGCACTAAGTGGTTAGTGGCTAGTGGTAACTGTTACACAAGGAATATTCACTATGCCCGACCAGATGAACTGAAAGGCCAGCTTTTGGAGATGGGCGTTTGCGAGGTTCTCATTCCTTTAACGAATTCTCCTAGCTCGGAAGTCCAAGGCAACAGTGCAGCAGCCCTTGGCAATCTCTCATCGAAAGGTATCATTCTCAGCTAGATTTACATCATGATTGCATTTTTCATTCACTATATTATGTAGATGGTCGTGCACCCACAGATGACTATTCGGCATTTAATGATGTATGGGACAAACCGGATGGCGGAATGCATAAATATTTGCATCGCTTCTTGACAAGCCCGGATGCCACATTCCAGCATATTGCCGTGTGGACCCTCGTTCAATTGCTCGAATCTGGTGGTCAGCTTCCTTTACTTCTGTGACCGGTCAAGCACTCTACTAAAATATTGTTATTATAGACCCTCAACTGATCAGTAACATACGAGCCTCAAATATCCTGATTCCAAACATTAGAACTCTTGCTGCTTCGAGGACCACTTCTGCGGCTTCGTCAGTTGGAACACCTCGATCCCACCACTCACAGCCTTCATATCAAGAGACGGAAATGAACGAGGGTCAAGGAGAGATTCAACTGCTTTCGCGAAGAATTCTAGACTTCGTTGACCTCGACCTTGACGGTCTAGTTTCTGCAAGTGTGCCAGGGTCTCACGTTCAACCTGGGTCATCACTAGGTAGTTCGACGGGCCGTGATGAAGAATTAAGACGGAGCGTGCGAGAGGCTTTGGCGCCTGGATCACATCGTTGAAATTTTTTTCCATATGTTTACGATATAATGGACGAACACTTGTTTGGTTATTTTTGGTTTTTTTTTTTTTTTTCTTGGCTGGAAGGGGTTATTACCTTTTATTGATTTGTATTGCTTTGTTTATGTTATAATCTTACTTCTTTTTGTTGTGTCTAAGTATAGATGTCACGAGGGTTGGCCTCATTGTCCATTTGGGAGGCCAGCCGTTGTCTTCTAACTTCACTCTCCTCTCTCCCTCTCTTACTTCTCCACCACCACTTATTCACTGCACGGGCTGGATCCGACCTTTCCTACATTCATCGGGTTATTTAAACAACAGCGGTTTTATTTCTCTATATCGCCATGATCATTTATAGGCTTCTCTTTCTGCACGTCATCTTGCTATCGGTCAACCTTTCGTCTGGCCGCAAGACACTCGTTTCTCGTGCTGTACATGATATTCATCAGAGGGCTGTTCGCCACACCCACAATTTGGCTCGCGATCTCCGAATTGCTTTCGGCGGCATTTTGCTTGCTCGTGCAAGTGGCGATATTCAGCAAGTCGTGTATTGCAAACGAGGGAACCAGTCACCTTTGGTAAATGGAAACGGAGGCTCTGGAAATGTCTCGACTACAACAAGTGGCAGCACCTCCCATCCTGCGACCGCCACGCAATCCGGATCCAAACCAACAGCAACCACGACTCTGACTTCGCCCTGGAAATTAGCCAATTCATACGTATGTTATAATGGGTCGTTGACGTCATTCTCTGCATAATTCAGTCTTTTCTTCCTCCCCGCAGCAAGGGAATAATTTTTACGACGGTTGGGACTTTTATACGTCCCCGGATCCAACACATGGTGCGTTTCAGCCAAATATTATCGACCTTTTTCTCAAAACAGTTTGTAGGCATTGTGGATTTTGTTGATGAAAGCACTGCAGTATGTTCTATAATCTTTTGGTGTCCAGGAACTCAATTTCTGGCTCTTAGCGGTCAAACGGGTTGCTGGAAGTAAATGCTCAAGGAAACGCTGTGATGCGTGTAGAAACGACCGGAACTGTCTCGAATAATAGGAAAAGTGTTCGAATCACGACAAAAAGCCAGTTTAATGGGGGACTTGTCATCATGGATTCAGTTCATATGCCCACAGGATGCGGTACCTGGCCGTAAGACGTATCACTGCCCTCATTGGTTTTTGACTAATTGACTGTTCGCGCTGATAGAGCCTTTTGGTCAAATGGTCAGTAGCCTGTGTTCACGCGCATTGAAATACTGTTAAAGCTTTATTCTTATAGGACCCAATTGGCCCGATGGTGGCGAGATTGACATTGTCGAAGGGGTTCATGATTACACCAACAACCAAGCAACCATTCACACTAATGTAGGCTGCACGCTACCTACATCCAGCTCGAACACACTTGCAATATCTGGAAATGTTATCGGCGGAACAGACTGTGCGGCCCTTACGACGGGCAATCAAGGGTGTGGAGTTCGCGCAAGTACAAATAATTCGTTTGGGGCTGGGTTCAATGCCAATGGCGGCGGAGTTTATGCTAGTATGTTGACGGAGTACCCTATACGCCTCTTTTACCCTCATCAAATTTCTCTTAGTGAAATGGGACACGACTGGTGTTGCTGTTTATTTCTTTCCTCATGGTTCTGTGCCTGCCGACATCAGCGTGGGTGCTCCTGAACCAGACTCTTGGGGTAATGCACTAGCGCGATGGCCTGCTGCTTCTTGTGCTCCATTCAAATTCTTTAATGATCATCATGTTATATTTGATACCACATTATGGTGCGTAATGTTGTCTGGTCAGTCTAATGCGTTGACGCCAAGTTATCTTCGTAGCGGCGATTGGGCTGGAGCTGTCTGGGATATTGCTGGTATCCCGGGTCAAGAGAAGAGCTGCGCTCAGAGAACAGGTTTCTCGACATGTGAAGCTTTTGTGCGAGCAAGTGGATCCGCTATGAGTGAAGCATGTGGGTAGCCCCCCCTTTTTTTTCACTTTCACATATCGTACTGACATTTACTTTAGATTGGGAAGTCCAAAGTGTCAAAATATATCAACTTCAAAGCTAAGGAGCAGCCAGAACGCAAGAAGTTTACCCAGGATTGCGACCTCCATTAAATATTTGAGGAATGCATCTCGCCATGATTTACGATTAGAATAATGTCCTTTTGTAGCAATATTTAAACCCTTTTATGATTCTCTACTGTTATGCACACTTGGTCAATGTAAAAGAAGGTTTTAAAGATGGCACCCAGCCTCGTACCAAGGTAAGACGTTTAGATGGCTCTTTGGACCAGCGCAAGCAAAGATCCGAAGTATTCCGGCCCCTTCAGCGTTATTGTTATGTTAGTGAGGGTTGGATTGTGAAAAATAATCTATTTCCCTAAGTAAAGCCTACAGAAAGTCGCCCATTAAGTTGATTATTCACTATCGTCTTCATTTTCCTCATCACTATATTCTTCATCGGCTTCATCGTCAACGAATGAGTTAAATACTGTCTCATCCCCATCATCATCACTCTCACTGGACATATCATCATCGTCCTCGCTGCCACCGTCCAGCTCAACTTCCTCGATGTCGTCAGCGCCATCATGCTCAGTCTCCACGACCATGTTCGTGTCTTCTTCGTTACTGGAGTCGGATTCCCCTTCAACATACCGCATAACAGTACTCTTTTTATTGGCCTTGTCCCTCCTCTCTGCTGAAGAAGTGAGAGTAGCAGGTGCCGCGGAGGAGCGCAAGTCTATCTGGGAGAGCACCATATCTAATCGGCCGCTTAACGACAATAAACTGTCATGGAGGTTTAGCCTGGCTGTTAGCATCGCATGAAGGTTGGAAAGGCGAGTAACGAGATCTGGAATCTGATTAATGTAATTAAAACTTCCACCACACAAGCAATATAGCAAGTTGTTGGAACATACTGTCATCAAATGGCCTGCATGGATTACAAGCACCGTCTTCACCCAGGCTACAAGGGAAGAACCACGTTGAGAGCTTGCGCCGCCGCCGCCGCCCTTCATATTGGTAGACCTATTACCTCTTCCCAGCCGTTCCACGCAAGACGTGATCAGAGGTATTGCTAGTTGAGGCGGCAGTCTACGTACTGTGTTACGAATCAGAGTGGGATCTGAATGCGTCAAACACATCTCTAGGAGGCGGGAATCAGATGAATGCAATGCCTGTATCAGGGTTCGTGTCAGGGAATTGGCAGCAACCACTGGTATCTCAGCTCCAGTTTTTTTTTTGAGAGGTTTTGTTTGCGTCTTGTTCGACGTGTCATCGTCAATATCGGAAGCAAGATCCTGTCCTTTTTGTGAAACGGCCTTCAATCGTTGACCCAAAGAAAGCTCTGCGAGATCAACTTGTAAAGAACCATCGATTTCGGCTTGCATTTCGGCATCCTCGTTGCTCTCGGCTTGGTCAATATCAAGGCCAGAAGCCAGACCAAGGGGGGCTGGTTCTACATATCTTTTGGTTTGTACTGACTATGAGATGATTAAGCCTTGCCAGATCTACAGCGAATTTTGACAAACCTGCACCACATTATCCCAGTCCTTTTCCTCAATAGGACCGAGTGAGAGATCTTGGATGAAGTTACCATTGTCGTCTAGATAGCGCTGAGAGACTAATGAATAAATTTCTCTGAGTCAGGTCAGGGTATAAAGGACTTACGACATCCTGGAAAACGGGATGGACGCCTTTTAACAAACGAGCAATGCGAATTGAATGTGAATCTCCCGGCACACATACGATATCAATGACTATCGGATCAAGTGGGCGGGTTTTGGAAGAACTGGCAACAGCTGAGCGAGGTAAGAGCGAAACCATCTTATTTGTCGTCTCGCGTGCATTGGTAGGTGATGCAAGGCTTTCAGGTATCGGAATAAATGATAATTTGCCCGAAACTGACAGAGTGACCAGAGTCTGTCGAGAAAGGTCAGACGAGCTGAGCTCAATCGTCTGCACATCAGAATCAAGAGTCACACATGCCACTGGGTTTTCACCAAGTGACGAATCCTCCGAGTCGACGGCGTCCCAAATGTAGACAAACCGATCACTGACTGCCGCTGAAAAAAATCGATGTGATATTTTTGGAGCATGTGCCCAGCGTAGTATCATGATGGAAGACGCGTGCCCAGTGAATGAACCCAATTGCGTTGGTGTGCTCTGAGTAGGATCGTGGAGAGTCGTGTCTGAAAATAGCCGGATATGGTGGTGACCGACAAGTATGTTGGTTTGACTACTGTCGGATGTGGGTCGGAGAGATAATGATGTATAAGGTATATGTTCTTCATCATGCCAACTGCTCAAAATCTCGTGTTTTTGTACATCCCAGAGGCGAACAATGCCGTCAGCACTGGAAGTCCAGAGAATAGGTGTATCAACCGTCTTAAGGGCGAGTGCTATAACAGAGGAAGTGCTCGAGGGATGAGTCAATGTGTGTACAATTCTCGAAATCGTTAGCGAGAAGAAAACGATTGAGCCATCTTGGAGCCCCAAAACAACCACATCTACCGAATCTGCGCTCTGTTTTTCATTCTGAGGAGTGTCACTGTCGGTTTTTCTCTTCTTCCTCTTCTTCTTGGGAGTGTCGAGTACTTCTGTATCGAATTTGGTAGAACCCCAAGTTAAGGCAGAAACACGCGATGATTCAAATGTATGCTCTGCGACTATGCCCGTGGATGAGGTGTTATAAAGACGAAGACGATGTTTGTCAATAGCTAGTGTAATAATAACAAAAAGGGTGCCGTCTGGGGAGAAAGATGAGAGAATGGATGTAAGTCCAGAGGTTGGTCGTGAAAGGACTGAAGTAGTTAATGGTCGACTTTTGGGTGGTTTAGGTTGACTTTTTGAGTTTTTCGAAGAGGACATCGCAATGCGATACGACCTGACAGTTGCAACGCCAAAATTTGTCGATTATTTGGTTTAGGGCAGGCTCCTCCTTCATCATCAAAATTTCTGCCCATAACAAATGCAGCTGGCTTGCATGAGCAGAGTGTACAGGTTCTCATCAGCGCAGTTGTGCCAACTCAGATTCTTTCATACTCGATTCATCGCGAACCAGCTCAGGGAAATGTCTCTACGGAACTCCCCCATGTCCCGCATACTCCCCCCTGAGAACTTGAAGATCGATCTCACTCAAATTGAAACATCTGTCTGTGAGCTGCTGGATGGTTGTGCGAATTTTCTACACGAAGAAAAAGGCATTTCAATAACATGTAGAATTGCTGGAGGTTGGGTTCGAGATAAGGTTAATCTGAAACAAATTGTTGCTACGCCCAGATCCACAATCTCTTCAACAGTTATTAGGGTCTAAAAGTAACGACATCGATGTGGCTCTGAGTGACATCATGGGATTAGCGTTCGCCGAGCATCTGACTGCCTTTGCCCAGGTCAAGGGGGTGGAGATCGGTACTATCACGGCAATTGAGCAAAACCCAGAACAATCAAAACATCTCGAAACTGCTACTTGCAAGATCTTCGGGTTGAACATCGATCTAGTTAACCTTCGGAGCGAGGAGTATGCGGAAAGCAGTCGGATACCCACTGAAGTCGTGAGCATTTCGGCCTTTTTTTTGAAGAGTAGTCGTGCAATAATCACTTTTTACTAAGTCTTTCGGGACGCCTCTCCAGGATGCTCTGCGACGCGATATTACTATTAATACACTGTTCTACAACGTCCATACCCATGAAGTAGAGGACTTTACAGGGAAGGTAGCCCCTATTCTTCTACTGAATTGTCCATCTAAAAACCATACTGAAAAGGGATTGGACGACTTGCGAGATGGTGTTATCCGGACCCCTATGGCTCCAAGAGAGACATTTCTGGATGATCCTTTACGGGTGTTACGTTGTATCCGATTTGCCAGCCGTTTTGGATTTGACATCGTTCCTGAATCAAAAGAAGCAGCTCGGGACACAATTGTCCAAGTGAAAAAACTCATTCTCAATTTGCATCTCTGCTGACTTTTTCTAACATAACAGAATGCTTTGGCAACAAAAGTTGCACATGAAAGAGTAGGGGATGAAGTTGTAAAGATGATAGAAGGTATCGTGGGTTCCGCACCTTACTTTCACGACCAGGAGTAAGTCAAAGACCAGGGCGCGATCCCCTTCATTCCGTCAAGCTGATACAGGAGCTGTCATTGTACGACACAATTTTCTTCAATATCTCAGCCGGAGTAAATTCAAAAATCTCAAGATATTTTACTCCGCGTTCTGACGATGGGCTCGCCGCAGTTTCGATCCTCCACGCTCTTCTGAATTCCGGAGGCTCTACACCTTTCTCCCTCCACTGCAGTCTACAAATGGACCCTACCTTCAAAGCGCGCCTGTACCTTGCTGCTTTCCTGACCCCATTTCTGAACATTGAATATCGAGATCATAAGCAAAAGGATCATCCTCTAGTCGAGGTCGTCATACGTGATTCACTGAAACTTGGGACCCAGAACCATTACGTAGACGGTATTCCTGTGCTGTTTGCTGCTATTCCACTGATCAAAGTTCAAGTCTCGGAATCACAACATTCTCTGGACCGGGTGCGGCTCGGACTACTATTGCGCCACAAGCTGGTTCACAATCCGAATACCGGAAGTCATTGGACCGCTTCGCTTCTTTTTACTCTCGTGACAGAATTGATCCCTTTGTATGATGTTGAAAAAGATTCAATGGATAGTGAGAATCGGTGTTTTGCGTGTGTTTTGGCTCATCACTAATACAATCATTCTCAAGTTGAGGTTGCCTCGAGAATAATTCAATCGTATAATTCCTTTGTAGGAAAAATCCATGAGCTGGATTTGCTAAAAGATGTGGAAGCTAGACCATTATTGAATGTCCGTTTTTTTTTTCTTTTCATTGGACATGCCGTACATTAATCAGCCTATGGTTTTAGGGTCACGAAGTTATTACAGTACTTGGGGCCGATAAACCTGGCCCATGGGTAGGGAAGGTCCTTGACGATGTGATAGAGTGGCAACTGGGACATCCGCGACAGTCGAAGGATGATTGCCTACAGTGGCTGACGAGTCGGAGAAACAGTTATCTCTCAACCATCGATTTCACGTCAGGACCTGCGTCTAAACGTCTGCGCACAAGGTAATTCAACAAACTAATAAATTTGTATTCTTTCAATATGATATGCCAACATACACTATCCCGATTCACGTTGAAGAACTTCATCTGCTACGTTGTTCGATTTCTTTGGCTTTCCGACGTTGCGAACCTGTTATCATGTCCCTAACAGATTGCGGAATGGAGTTAGCAGTCAAATTTGGTGTACATAAGTAATGTTTGCAAACCTTTTCTTCACTGCGTCGCGACGGCCGAGATATCGAGCTGGATTAATGGTATCAGCACGTTTAATCTTGCCCATCTGTTTTCGCCTCGTTTTTGAGGGTTTGGGTAGTCGGAGGATCCAGTCAGGTACAGTAAATCCAGATTGAAGAATGACATTTGCGATCCTACCAAAGGGTTAGTTACTGTTGGATAACATTGGTAAACGCACATTTTGAGATATGGGGCGTCCTCGTCGGTGAAAAAGGTCACTGCTTTTCCCTCACGACCCGCCCGACCCGTTCGACCTACAAACATATTAACAGGACAAAGGCCCAGACTCTGACGCTTCACTAACCAATTCGATGGACATAACTTTGAACACTTGTTGGAAAATCATAATTTATTACTTCTCGCACTCCTTTGAAATCCATGCCCCGTGCCATGACTTCTGTGCTCACCATGACCCAGCTCTCTCCTTTAAGCATTCGACTAATAGCATCCTTTCGCTCCTTTTGAGTCATTCCTGCATGCAGACAATCGACGTTGGAAATGCCGTTGAGAACTAGTTCTTCGGCAAGCGATGAAGTTCTGGCTTGAGTCGAGGTAAATATAAGAACAGGGGGATTGTAAGGTTGGGCGAGATATGTCAAAAGACTTGGGAATTTAGAAGGGTCGTCAGCAACATAGGTCAAAGATTGCGTTATCGAAGGGAGAGGTGTATCTCTGTTGAAGTTTTTTGTCAAGGTTAAGCGACCAGCACGAAAGGGTCAACTTACTTTAAACCAACCACGACACGAATTGGATCTCGAAGCATTGCCATGGCAATTTTTTCTACTCCTGCAGGAAGTGTAGCACTGAGAAGTGCCTTCTGCGAATTCGGATGCGTGCAGCTCGCCACAATTTCTTGGATCTGAGGCAAAAACTCCGCATCAAGCATGCGATCAGCTTCATCAAGGATGAGGTGTCGAACACTGAATTGGATATCAATGTATGTCAAAATGACGGCTAAACCACCCACTTATTAAGTTCCAGACTTCCGTCTTGTAGTGCAGCCACAAGCCGAAGAGGAGTGCTAATGATGATATCTAGTCCTATTGTAATAGTACTTCGAAGTTTAGACGATTCACTACGCACCAATTTTGTCTCTGACAGCTTTGTCAGACAACGAGTTCAATGTGGCTTTACTGAGCAGAACAAGCTTCCACTTGCGACCTTGAGCAAGTTTCAAGCATTCATTGTGTATTTGGTGGGCTAACTCCCTAGTGGGCACAACAATTACCGCTCTGGTACCCGAGCCAAACCCAGCATTGCCGCTTGAAGACGGTGCCAGGAGTTTCGAAAAAATGGGAAGAAGATATGACAGGGTTTTCCCTGTCCCTGTGGGCGAGATAGCTACTAGGTCGCGACCCTTCAAGTTGTGAGCTGTAAATCCCAATTACTCCATAATACTCACCGATAATAATATAGGAGCGCAATAGGCCTGAATGCTTGTTGGTTCATCGTATCCACTAGAGCACAGATTTGAAAATAGATGTGACGGCAATTCGTAAGTTTTCTTCAATACTTCAAAAGAATCGATGTGTTGGGGTATATTCGTCCCTCTTGTAGAGACGCGGTGTGTATTCGGAGGCCGTGTCGGGTTAAGCCGCAGTTCATCCTCATCCTCATCCTCGTCTTCGTCTTCGTCCTCATATTCATTTTTCGATAAATCTTCAGATCCCGTCTTTTTCCTCTTCCCTTCTCGGTGATCAGTTGTATCAGAAGTTTTGCGCTTTCCGAGATCGATTTGAGCGTATTTGAAGAAGTTAAGCTCTAGTGGTATTTCTCCGCTACGAGGTATCAGAGATGCAGCATTTTTTCCATCTGTGGGGTTTCGTTTCTGACACATGTAAACAAGTTCAGTGCAACTTGAACCACTCTGGGAAAAAACCGACACCAACATTGAAGAGATGGGCCTCATATTTTGAATTCGACCTGTCGAAGGCGACTCCGCCTCGGGAAAGTAGTTGAAAGGCCTCGCTTGACATGGGCTAGTAGACCGGGCGAAATGTGTGCAATGCAGCAAAGAAGTAAAGTCAAAAGTCGCAATGATGCGTTACGTAATCATTCAAAAGGCATTTTGATACTTTTCTACATTAACTTGCGTACCAGTTTGCCCTGGTCTTTGGAGAGGTGGATTGCGAGTCCCACGTCAGTAAATTTAGTAACCTTGTATCTGGGTCAGGGGAGCCGGTGAAATTTTGTCGGTCCTGCAAGCTATTTCGAATGATGCTGATGCATTGAAGCCGATATTGCAATAATTGATAATTATCATTGATATACCTCCGTGCCAGAGATATAGGCCAGTTCAGATGAAAACTCGAAATGTGACCGACACCCCAAGGGTGTTTTTGCTGCGGTTCGTCCGGTTGCTTCCCAACCATGATGAAACATAAAGGCGAATTTATTATTTACGCTCACTAGTGCTGTGGTACTCCGCGGAACAACTGCCTCCTCATCCATGTTTTGAAAGCTCTAGAACATAGTCGTACGTCAGAGCGGCCGCAGGATCCATCAACATATGGTTTCTCCGGCCGCCTGCGCTCCAATAGGTTTCCACTTTGGGTAGGGACTCGTAGGTGGTAAAGACAGCATATGGCGACAATTCTCAAACTAGGGGTCCGAAAAGTTGCTCTCAGCCCGAGAATACATTTGAAATGTCGAAACTACAATCATGCATCCTATTAGTTCAATCAGCTGCATTGGGACCTTTCCAAATATCTCATGGGTGTAAACTTCATTTCTAGCGCTAGCGTTAAAGCAACCTTGTCTAAGGAGCGTCAAAGAGCCTAAAATAAATGGTACCACATATCTTTTTAAATTTGATCAAAACTTCATAATTTTGTATAATTTTTTAGTCCAAATTCAAATGTTCATAAAACTTTATTTAATTTAAAAAATAATGAATCCTTACCAAAAGCTGCTAAGGTTTTCCGAAGGCAGTTTTGCCAATTGAGATATTTGAGTTATATGAAATAACCCACTATAAATACCTATACCTGATCCAATTGCTCTGATTTGTCTGAATTATTTAATAATTTTATTGATAATTATAGAGAATTTTTAAGTGGTTTATCTCCTTATTTTTTCATACTTTGATTTTTATTTGAAACTTGGCTCTTTTAATACTTTTACTTTTGCTTCTATTTGGACAGCGATCTCTTACTATTAATTAAGACAATTTTCAGCAAAGCTGGTATCGATATTCAATCCATCTAAATTAAGATGAAATGTTCATTGTTTCAGGTCTCCTCAACCTGCAAATATTAGTTATTTATGGAATTTCGGTTCTTTATTTAGCTACAGATACAGCATTCCATCCACTAAAAGCATCTGGATAATCAGGTATTCTTCTAGGCATACCGGCCAATCCTAAGAAGTGTTGTGGGAAAAAAGTTAAATTCACCCCAAAATTTTTATTTTTATTGTAGCTTATTCATTTACCTTCCTCCATTGGGATTCCTCCGGATGGTGCTTGATTTCCTGACTTGCTCAACTACGGCTAACGACTCTGCACCATCGACTGACAGTCTTCCTAGACTGCGGAAGCCATTGCATGAGGAAAGGCCTCTCAAGATCATTTGAATCTAGCGTATAAATTGCAGCGTTCCTTCGAACAATTTGAACTCGTCCTGTATGAGAGAAATGATGCATTCTCAGGGACATGGTACAAGAACAAGCATCCAGGGTAAGCAAACACTGTCAAGCTGGTATTCACATGTTTCTGTTCGTCACAACATAGACTAGCTGCGCTTGTGATGTACCCGTACATATTTATAGCTAGAGCTTTGAACCTAATCCGTCATGGTCTTCAGTGTATGTCAAATGAGGAATACGACCTTCGCCACATATCATTTGGTATTCAAACTCTGCCAGCGATATATTCCCAAGCTAGCAAAATCATGACCTTCATTCGCAAACCCACCTGGGTTGGACCTATTCAAGGGCCTGAACAACCTTATTACTCTGAAGAGGAACGCCAAGAATTTGAAACCGACCCTGACGCCCTCCTTAAATACAGGAAGCTTCGGGAGTCCACTCTCAACTCTGTGTTTCCCTTGTTTGTCTCCGATTCCGACCTCTAAAAGAGGTATTTCAGGGGAATAGTTGAGATGATGAATGCGAGCAATTTGTGATCCCAAGGAGTGTCGGCTGCAGGAGACTAACTTCCGGAATCAATTACCTCGAAACGCTGGTACCAGAGAAAGTTAGCGGCAAATCCGGCAGAGTACAGAGCGAGGATGCCTGTGCGACGATGGCAAAGAGTATCCTGTTGACGTTTTAATTGGCGTAACTGATTTTGATACTTCTTACCTCCCTCGCTTCCCTATCATTGGCTCTGGTGGGAAGGATCTAGCTGATGTATGGGCCGACGAACCCAAATCTTATCTTGGATTGGCGGCACCCCAGATTTCCGAACTATTTCATGTTTATTGGCCCCAACAAAAATGGACCCCTTCTGTCTGGTGTAAGCAAGTCTCCATTTAATACTTCCTATATTGACCTCCTTGTCTGTTATCCAGAGTCCCCAAGATGACTACATGCTCAAGATGATTGATGGCTGGCAAACCGAGAATATTCGGTTTTTCGCAAAAGATAGAAGCCGTGGAGGACTTCATTGCTCACAAAGACCAGTTTATGAAAGGCATGACCTGGCAGCACGATTGTCGTTCGTGGATCATAGTTCAACTGGGCTCTGTGCCTTTGCTTTGAAGATGATACTAAATACCTAGTATGAGAAAAAATTTAACGTTTCTATTCATACGTGTGTACTGCGTAGTTCATGATTTTTGTTTCTTTCTTAAATTACATGTCATCCATGAGTTCATCGAGAGATATTCATTTTCACCATTCGAAGGTAGAAAAGAGAATGGCGCTTGGGCTCAGATAGTAATATATAATGCGAAGTGGAAGGTTGATTCAGAATAGCCAGCAATAATAAGAGGGCAGAGATACTTTGAAGCCTAGCCATAGTCTCGCCACGGGATTCTGATCTATAATTTAATAATAGCCAGCATCGTTTGCGTGTGTACCTCGAAGGAGAAAGAAATTTTGTCTTTAAATCAACAGGAATATCAATTGCATCCTACAAGCATGCTAGCACCTGATTTTTAGCTGCCTTTTAAAATGTTCAGAAATGTAGACTAAGAAATAATAGAAATAGTCCTTAAAGCGTCACTGTAAACAGAGAAACTGTCTGATCCTTTTAGACAGAAAACATTAAACTAAGGTCCAAACGGCGCCCATCACGCCGACGATTGCCATCACGCTCATTCCAACAACCGCATCGAGGCTGCCAACCAGACCGACTGAGCCGCTACCTTTCGCGCTTGATGTCGACGAGGACCCTGCGCTAGTCGTTGTCGGGGTAGTTGGTGTGAAAACAGCAGCCGGACTAGCAATGCATGAACTTGCAGCAGCGGTGGCAGAAACAGAGGAGGGAGCCAACTTATTGACGGTCCCATTCCCTGCGAAACTGCACGATTGGGGATTTCTATTGGTAGCTTCGTAGTATTGGCTCATGACATATGACAGTTTGGTGCCTAGATAGGTGTTGAGAATGCAAAACGAAACATACAAAAAAAACGTACTTGGGTCACAACCAGAGACCCGGCCGTATACGCCGGTTGAAGCATTGCCACCAATGTCATTGCACGATCCGCCGGCCTGCGCTAGGAGACTGCAACCGACATCCAAAAGCTGTCCGACAATGGCCGTGAAATTATTAGTTGCCGGGGTGAATTGGCAACTCAAGTTATTCTCAAGACAGCTGCACGCGGGATCATTTGGGGTCGGCGGAAGAGTAGTCGATGCACCAAACGCTGCACTGGAGGCAGGACAAGACGGATAGACCGCTGGGCCGGCAGCAGATTGCGCAGGAGAATTAATGAAGGTAACCGCGCTGTATTCTGTTTGGAGATTTTTAAAGTCGTCTGAAGTGGTTATAGTCGATCCATCCGCCGAGATTGTGACCATGCCGAATTGGCCTTGTGCGCTTTGTGCAGGGAAATACGAGAAGGCGATGCCTCCTGACCATACCGGTGCCATGTCAGAACTGAAAAGGGCTACAGCTTCTGTCCAAAGGCGAGGAGGGGATGTGATGCAACCATATTCGCTGAAGTAGGCGACAACATTGTATTGTGAGAACTCGCTGGTTGTACCGGCATAGGAGGCCTGGAAGGTCGAATTTCCACACCACTCGCTGCAACAAAAGAAAGTGAGCGGGTGAAGAAAAATGGCATAGCTTGCATACTAGTCGTTTAATCCGTAGAGGTCAATTGAAGTGCTATTGGAATTAGAATTTGATGGATCACAAGATAAGAAGTTGGCCAGGGGTACAATGAAATCAGAAGTGCCGTCAATAGCTGCGTATCCTACGAGTGCCGAAGAGCCTTTAGATTGTCTGTAGCTAGATGAGAAACGGAATTAAAGAATGTCTTCAACTCACTCACAAGTATGCTTTGGTGTCTCGCGCGGCAGCTTTGACATAAGGTGCAACGCTTGTAGTATTTTGTATGATTACTTCATTTCCAATATTGTAGGCCAACACGTTGTCATACTTGTCAAAAGTATTGATAGTAGCAATATACTGGTCCAGAAGATTTGTAGACCATGACGGAGAAAGACGATCAATGGAACCATTCAAAGGAAGAGTAAGATCTATGCTAATTGCACTTTCAGTGAGATGACTGAAGAGAACAATAAAAACACTTACATGGTATAGATTCCGGCTTGACTTAAGAGATTCATGCAAGTATCGTGATTCAAAGACGAGTTGACGCTGTATACGCGGAGTACATTGACACCAAGCTGTTGAAGGAAAGGAAGATCCCGCTGGCATGCAGATCCCACGGCTAGGGGATCCGTGAAGCTTGATGGCTCCCCGAAAACATTGTCAGCAGAAGCTACAACATTGCCTAGAAAAATAGATTAGGCATTAGAAGCGCGAAAGCATGAAAGTAGCCTGTGACCTTGGTTTTGGTAAGCAATGCCTTTGATATAAAATCTAGTTCCTGCGTCGGTATAGAGATATTTCCCAGAGCGCGTGACTTTGGGAATTGCTTGAATACCAGAAGCGAGGAAGACCAAGAGAAGAGACAAGAGCGCTGGGGCTCTGAAGTAGTTCATTGATAATGGTATGATAATAGTATAGTGCGAGGAATAAAAAAGAAAGACGAGTTATACTGGTGATGGTAGTAAGAAGACCCTAATTGACTATTACTGACAGGTTTATGTAAGTCCTCGCCTCACCCATATCATGCATCATGGCTTTTGCTTACACCAGTTTCGAACCTCCCATTAACTGAGCTGACCCAGGCCTTCCGTGAAGCAGAGTCACATAGTTTTTTCATGCTTAGACAGAGAGAGCATGATAGGATTGTTTAGTAGTAGTAAAAATAAGGATACTCGTCTCCGCAGCGGTGCCGCAGCAGTTGGAGAATAACGGTATATAACTAAGTCAATGCTATGTGAAGAAATCCATGTAAGTATAGCAGGTTGGAGGGTTCATGATAGGCCGTAACATTTCAACATTATATGTGAAGAGATCGTCTTCGATTTTTGAGCTTCAACCTCGGTACGTGCAGCAACTGAGTAATAAGGATGTGTTCATTCGAGTGACTGAAATCTAAAAGAGAACAAACCCACCTGATACCGTAGGGGATAACCGACACGGCAAGGCATACAAATGCAGCCCATGCAATAAATAAACCGGACCCTCCTGATAGAGTGATGCCGAGTGGCTGCTGCGTGACGGCGTTAAGGGTGGTATTTATGGCTTGCGATTTTTTTATCATCACTGTCCATAGGCTTGCTCCAATCAAGAGAAGAACACTCCCAAAAACAGCAAACGTGGAAGAGACAAAAAATGTCAGGTTGTTTTTTAATATTCCTCTGCCAAAACCAAAAGTCAGGCTCGAAATGTGTGAGTAGACGGAGGCACGGACGTTAGGACTGTCAATGCAGCACAAATTGCCCCAAGAAGAAACATCCAATAAGCAGCTTTGGATGACTGCCCAAGATATTTTGAGTCACGAAATGTCGAATTCTGTATAAATGCAGCAGATAAAACACTATAATTTCCGAGCATATCTGCGGATATCGTGTCAAAGGGTCGGAACTGTTCTCCAATTGTATGATTTCCACAGATGCCCGTCCCATCTTGAACGAATGCACAGTAGGAATAGAGGCCGAACTCGTACGTTTGTCTCACTCCAGCCTCTGCCTGAAGGGACGCACTCCCATTTTTGGTATACAATCCTTGTACAGGGTTCAATATTGCCGCTTGTATAGCTGCACTGTTAATCCAGATGAAGTCAGCGTGTTAATAGACAAGTTAGGCCTGGAGGGAAGAAAAGTACCCGTATGCACTCATGTTAACTTTAACCTGGGGAGATAAAATGAACTAGTAAATGTTGAATCACGACACACTCTTACCATGGATATCTTGCGGGGTACAGTGGAGGTATTTATCTGGCCAACCTAGAAATAAAATTGGAGCTATTTAGGGAATTTTAAACAACTTTCAGGAAGATACGGACATGAAGAAAGATAAGAAGAATCAAGGAAGCGAACCTTCAGGATATAAGAAAGATTAACTCGAAGGGAAGTTGAAAGTTGATGGGAACATACGATAAGATGGAAGCAAATCCAACACATAGTTCTCCGCGCATCGGTATAGTGAGTATCTGGGTTAGAAGGAAGAAGGACAGCCAGGGCTCAGCTGCTAACAAGCAACCTTATTTTTGGGAGCAGAACTTGCGGTTTGAACGTGTTCTATAACAATACACTTACGTAATACATGTATGCGCTAATTGGCCGAAGAAGACCACTGGGTGCCTTCCATCTTCGTATCATGACAGACACAGATAAAGAATCCACAAATGTACCACGGAATCAAAGGGATAATAGTCTGTCCCAGTCTCAGTCTAGAGTGCGACGTTTATCCAGTGCAGTCGAGAAAACTGTCGATAAACTCAGCAGGAGTGTTAATGTAACCTCATCTCCTTCACGAGCCTTCAGCATCCATAGAAAGTCAAGAAGTCCCCAGTACTTATCCGAGAGTGAAGGTTAGTAAGGTTATTCGACACCTTTTGACATTGATTCAGGGGACCCTAGGTTCACGGTTGACGCTCGATTCTAACCAGGCTACTTCAGGCTCAAGAGCTGCGCCCCCGACCGAGGATTCTCCCTTCATTCGTCCAGCGTCTCCACCTCTGCGCCCAAAATTGGCCTCCTCGTTTAGAGGCGAGGGATCAGTACGATATAGTTCTCCTTGGTTTAATTACATGCTGATAACTGCTCCTCAAGATGCGAGCCGGTACTCAGACACTTATACAAGCACTTCAAGCATTATGGATGACCGATAACGACGGTGAAAACATCAACGATCCTGGTATACAATCTGAAAGTGAAGACGAGGGGAGACCTCAATGTGAGATTTCCTCCTTTCTCTGACTTTTGTATGTACCGAACGCTTTCAGTGGAACGACTATCTTCTTCTATCCATACTATCCACCGGCCATTGGCACGATCAAACCGCCGTAATATTCCAATTCCATCGAAGCACCCTTCTAAAAAGGACGGAGAGGACTTGCTGGAAGACATCTCTATGTCAGATGATGAAATTGAGAACGATTTTGAAGAGACCACTTCATCTCCTGATGCCCTTCCTTCGCAGATACGGCAGAAAAGTAGGATGTATCTCAAAGTCGATGCACCCCGTGATCCGTTCGAACCCATGCGTGAGCGCACAAGCAGTGTGGCGACTATTAGACTCCATAGAAGGACTCGACTTGCAGAAAAATTAAAGGAAGTTTACGATTTAGAAGACGTTAAGGAGGTGTGGGCCGGTATGTCATGAAATGTTCATCTTGCTAGTTCTTCTGATAGTATATTTCAGAAATGCCCTGTTGGCTCTTACGTTCCGTCCGTGAGTTCTCTCAGGGCTGTTCGTCGCTGTACGCCTAACAAGATGACCTCCAGTCTTACAGGGATACATGTATCTCACGAACTCGTATCTGTGTTTTTTTGCTCATATGCCTTTACGAGAGGCAAGTTCTACCAATCCATTTCATCTGAAGACGGCTATCCTGACGACGACATACTTTCCAGGACCAAGTTCTCAAGTCTGGTTCTCTCAATAAGAAGGCTCAACGAACCAAACGGTGGATTAAACATTGGTTTGTGCTCAAGAATGATGCCCTTTCTTGGTACCAATCGTCTTCGGTAAGACTTTCCGCATGCTTTCTTCAAGCGCATCATAACCTATGCCGGCAGGATCCATATTTCCCTCATGGAATAGTTGACCTGCGGTACGCGATATCTTGCGATCCTTTGGGTGAAAGAGGGTTTCGCCTCCGCACTAACTCAAAGACGGTCGTACTATCTGCGGATTCTGTCCCCAGTCGCGAGGAATGGATGAAAGCGATCAGAAAGGTCATCTTCAAAGCCCAGAATATGGGTGATAGTGTAAAGGTAAATACCTCCCGTGTTATATTATCCCTCGTTCTAAATGACTTACAGATTGCAATTCCATATTCTGCAATCCTTGATGTTGAACGGTCGACTGCAATGGACTTCAGTGAAACAATTGAGGTCAAGGTCGTAGACAAGGAGGACCACTTCGCTATTGATTCCTACTTTTTCGCTTACTTTCATGATTTACCTGGAGCTCTCGACCAGATTCGGGATGCTGTGCGCACTTATCGGACCTCCCGTAACCTTTCCGAGAACGCTTCTCCCCCAGCAGTACTTGATACCACTGTTTCTCGCACGCCCATAATGCCAGACCGTGCCGTGCATACTCTACCCGAAGCTTCCTCTCCAAAGGCTACGTCAGGCTTCAGGCTGGCGTCAATATTTCGTCCCTTCGCAGATACCCTTGCAGCTAATCGTACAAGCACGTTACCTTCAGAATTGCAAAATGATGACTATACTCATGTATCGCGCAAACCTGATTCTACCTCGTTCATTCCGATAACTACTTCACCAAAGCCTATGGCAGATGCTCCGAGCTCCCGACAGCCCAATGAATCGAATTTGACTTTGAGGCATTCAACGCAATCTTTGCCGCCTCCCGACCACACGTACCCACCGTCCATTCCCTCTTCGTCAATAAGTCCTAATCATTCTTACTTAAGCAGAGATAATAGTTCTTGGGCTGTTGGTGTCCCTTCATGGCTCAAGAGCTCGCGAAGAGTGTTTGGGCCGTCATTAGGAGTGGATTCTATGGCACCTTTCAATTCAACGCTAGTCAAAGAGGTTTATTCATCAGCAGCTTCGTCGCCTGGTCCAATGAGTCGTCCGAATAGTGGCGGAGAGATGGCTTTCAGCATTTTGGAGACGCCTGATATAAAACCTGATCAAGAGACGGCAGAGAAATTTCGCGCTGCGTTCGCATATGACGAGAAAGAAACGTTGCTGGGTTGTGCGTCTTATGCAATGGTTTTATTGCACTGATCAAAACATATTCACTCCTGAACAGATTTCCCGGGGTATATCTATAGGCTCCTGCCTGTGTTCGGCAAGCTATACATTTCAACAAATCATTTTTGTTTCAAGTCGAGTGGACCTCTGGCCGCTCGGACTCGAGTTAGTAACATCCATTATTTCATTTCGGTGAAATTAAAAGATACGATCATTAACAGATGACATTACCCATACGTGATATACTTGCCCTGGAAAAATCCAAGGCATCGCGATTCGGTCACCACGGTTTAGTAATCATAGTCAAAGGACATGAGGAGTTATTTTTTGAGTTTGGAGCGGACGATAAACGTGATTCATTTGTCCAACTTCTGGAACGCCAAATGGAAGATGTGCGAATCCGTCTGGCCACAGGCGAAGCATCGATACCTTCGTCGGGAAAACAAGATGCACTTATTCTGGGAGAATTTGAAGCAAGAAATTCAACGAGCAGTGATTCCGACCCTGCACCACCAGCAGACAATATGGCAGACTCTCTTCCAGCAGTCATGTTCACATCCGCTTCGTCAACTTTTCTGACTTTCAAACCCAAGAAGTCACTCCACTTTACTTTCTTGACAATTGGATCCCGTGGAGATGTTCAACCATACATAGCTTTGGCCAAAGGGTTAATAGCCGACGGTCACAAATGTAGGATTGCTACTCATGGTGAATTTCGTGAGTGGATTGTGTCCGTAGGTCAAATTATCTTTGATATGCAGTGCTCTATTGTTGATATTTGCTTAGCATGGGATCGAATTTGGGTTTGTGGGTGGTGATCCTGCGGAGCTGTTACGCATCTGCGTTGAAAACGGGTTGTTTACGGTTTCATTCCTCAAGGAAGCCTTGCAAAAGGTCTGGCCCTAGCTCCTTATACACCAAATAATATGCTGACAGTGTGATAGTTTCGTGGATGGCTTGACGATTTGCTGAAAACGTCATGGGAGGCATGCCAAGGAACTGATGTTTTAGTTGAAAGTCCCAGTGCTATGGGTGGATACCACATCGCAGAGGCATTAGCAATCCCATATTTCCGTGCATTCACTATGACGTGGACTAGAACAAGGCAGGCTTCTAGTCAATTGATGCACGAATGTTTCTCTGAATAGGTCTTGTGTTTAGGGCATATCCTCATGCTTTCGCGGTTCCAGAAAGGAAGGTAGTAGACATTTTGTTGCTCCTATTTTGTCAAGGTACTGATGATGACATGCAGATGGGTGGAAGCTATAACTACATGGTCAGGTTTATTCAAGTTTCCTGGATGTTTCTCTAAAATTTCTTTGTGCAGTCATATGTTATGTTTGATCAAGTCTTCTGGCGTGCAATAGCGGGTCAAATAAATCGCTGGCGGCGCGACCTGTTACACCTTGGGCCAACCAGTCTTGATAAAATGGAACCACACAAGATTCCTTTCTTGTATAATTTCAGCCCTCATGTAGTTCCTCCTCCATTGGATTGGCCGGAATGGATTCGGGTGACAGGTTTGTTCACTCCAGATTCCCAAATTTATTTTGAAACATTGAGTGATCACTATAGGTTACTGGTTCCTCAACGATGCTGACGTCAGTGCCACAAAATGGACACCCCCACCTTTACTTCTCCAATTCATTGGAGATGCACACAAGAAAAATGTCAAGGTGGTGTACATTGGTTTTGGTAGCATTGTCGTTCAGGATCCCAAGGCGATGACTCGATGTATCGTCGAGTCGGTTATACGCAGTGGAGTGCACGCCATTCTTTCCAAGGGGTGGTCAGATCGACTACAGGCTAAAGCGAGTGATGTTAATGAGCCAGAGGAGCCTTTTCCACCAGAGATTTATCCCATATCTTCGATCCCCCATGACTGGCTGTTCCAACGCATCGATGCAGCTTGTCATCATGGAGGTGCAGGTACAACCGGTGCTAGTCTGAGAGGTGATCTCGCTTCTTTCTTAGGTTCTGGATTAGCTTATTAACGCAACCTCCTTTAGCTGGAATTCCAACTATAATCCACCCATTCTTCGGTGATCAGTTCTTTTGGGCGGATCGTGTTGAAGCCCTGGGTGTTGGGGCTAGCGTTAGGAAATTGACGGTTTCGAATCTGTCGGAGGCGCTGATTGCAGCGACGACAGATTATAAACAGGTTGATCGTGCTAAGGTCATTGGAGAACAGATTCGAGGGGTAAGTATATCTTTGAGATATCGTTGTTGCTGTATGTACTCATTATGCACACAGGAGGATGGAGTTGCTACCGCTGTCGAATCTATCTACAGAGATTTGGAATATGCTCGCTCATTAATCAAACAACGTCATGGGGTCGACGACCTCGAAGTTAGTGAAGTCGATGGTGAAGACTCCACGATTCGGAATCACGACAATATGACTCCAAGCTCGTTATCAGGCTACAGTTCAAGCGGCTCCGTTCGGGGTGCACCGAGCGAGGACTGGAGTGTTATCTCTGAGCAAGATGGTCGACGGTCATCAGTTGGATCTCGAAGAAACGAAAGGCGGACGACGAAGAAACGTACGAGCCTTATCAGTTCAAGCCCGCCCATTTCACCAGATTCTACCGCAGAGTCGCCGTCACGCAGATCGCCTTGTCAGTCTTAGATACCGTTAGAAAAAACCACATAGATAGAATTACATTTCATTTCATTATTGTAATTTGCTACATTCCAGTAGCACTAATATCATAATGCTCATCGAAAACCCTTTTACTGAATGCCCCAAAGGTGATGGAGGAGGAAAGGTGTTGATCAGTGTTAGGCTGCATGAACAGTGCAAAGGATTCTCTTGATATCGTGCCTGGGCCCAGGGCACCTGCCGCAACACAATGGGGTGTAGCAAGTAAATGACCATTAGTAGCTATTTCAAGAGCCTCTCCAGTTTGAAAAGCTACACAATCCTTGGGTATGGACACTTTGACCACATTCCCACCGCGGGTGCGAATGTATAAGCCAGATGTAGAAGGAGGACTAACGATTTCGGGTTCCCCATTTTCGATGTGTCGCAGAAACATTGCCTTGTTGAGCCGCATCAGCTAAATGAATAGTGATGAAATTTTTAACCTACTAACCGGACAGAGGCCAGTCAAGAAAGAGTGATCCAAATGGAAGCCACACCAGTTATCGATGGGCTCGTCTTCGGTAGAGAACGCGCTGTTCGGGTCCCGTGGGAAATAATGCAACAGACGCCCCTTTGTGATTTGCGACTTGCGCAACAGGTCCTCTAACGAAGTGCTGGAATCCAGCAGATGAGATGACGCTAAGGTGCTCGTGAGTTTGATATTTCGGGGAAAACGACTCCGGGAGACAAACCAAATGGCTGGCAAGCAGCTGCTACCATGCATCCTACATTGAAAATAAATCTGGATAAATTATGTAAGTTTAAATAGTTCAATGCTACATTGACACATACAGAGATAGTTCTTTGAACACAGTCTCAAAATCTTCCACGCCCTTTTCATCTTTCCTAGGCCCTAAAAAGTTTCATCAGGACTTAAAGCTACGCCAGAGCAGTTTGTGAGCAATCAATCACATATATTTTCCCCATAATACTCTGGAAACGTATGCCTCTCTTCGGGTGAGGCTGTAGGATCGCCTTGAACAGGATTGGCATAGAATGAGCCCTTCAGAGTATCTGCGACGAAATGTTTCAAGCTAATCGTTGAATACGGAGAAGACATGTTTACCTGGCCTTCCATTCATTATCTCCTACCATGAAAATGAGGTAGTGCGAATGGTGATAGTTGAGGGACTCTGTACCTTTCCGTGGGACCATCCAAAGCTGAGAATTAATTAATTAATGATGACCTGACGATCGAAAGCAATATACAGACCTGTATTTGCTAAAGGGATCGGAGTAACTTTCACGAACACTCTCAGCTAAATGGGCAAATTTGTAGGAGAGTTTGAGCAGCCGTTCCCGACAAGCTGCATATTCTGGTGGTAAGTCACGAATGACTATGATACCCAAGGAGGATGGATGCGACCCAAAGGCCTCCTCTAATAATTGATCAATAACAATCGTGGATATGTTATAATATATGGTTTCACCAACGGCAGAGGTCAAAGAGAGGGGTGCAGAGAGCAGGGTAGTATATGGCACTGTTACTACTGAAGACATAGAAGTGGTCAATCGGAGTCTCAAAAACCACATTGTATGTATGTGTGTGGTTTTTGTTTGACTTTTGACTTGTCATCTCTTGCTTCCAACCATGGCTGCTTCAAACGCCATAGGCGATCCTTCAATGCAACAATCCGACAACTGGGGTCCTCAAGACGACCAGTCCATGGGTCCTGGGGGCAACGGTCAACCCATTACCGGAGCATCTTTACCTGTCGACGACCGCAGCACTGGTCAGGATCCAGAAAATCCAGATTACCCCCATGGTTCCAGTGTAAGCGACACTGAAGCATTCCGCGAAAAGCAGGTCAAGGTGCTTAGGTTATTTCTGTCCGTCCTTTGCTTTGCTCGTTAGGAGCTCTTTCTGGGTTTGGCATTCCTATGCTGGGCTATACATTCTTGACCTCTCCCTACCCTAGACATTAACTTCTGTTGTTCTTTGGGAGGCTATTCTAGACTCTGTGTCCTGACAACTTCTTTTGATTTCTTGTGTCTCGACTGGTGTTTACTTTCCGCTGTGCAGCCGAACAAAGTTTACATTGGTGGTCTTCCTGAACACACACGCCAAGAAGATCTTCAAAGTTGTTTTGGAAAAATTGGAAATATTGTCAACATTGAGCTGAAGTACGTATTCATCCGCCAGTTATCTTCATCAACTGACATATCATCCAGAGTCGGTTATGGATTCGTGGTATGTGTCGACATTCACATTAAGAGCATTTGGTCATGGCCACCGAGCAGGAATTTGACAGTAGAGAAGCGGCTGAGGAAAGCGTAGCCAAATATCATGAAGGTTATTTCATGGGCAACAAAATACGTGTTGAATTATCCCATGGTGGAGGACGAACTGCGAAATATGCTGGCGATCCAGGAGCCTGTTTCAAATGTGGACAATTAGGACATTGGGCAAGGTTTGAATTCCTGTCCATGTTTTCTGCTCTATGGGCTCATTCATAGCTCCAGAGAATGTCCGAGTAACACTGGGATGTGAGTTTGTTTCATCAAGTTTTCAATCCATGTGCTCATTAACGACTTGCAGTCCGCACCGGCGTCACCACCATTATGAGCCTCCCTTAATTGATCGCATACAACAGCGGGAACACCACTCACATCCTTCTCGAGGTCTGCCCCCGTCTCGTGATGAGTTCACTCAAAGACCAGCTCCCCGAGATAGTCGGTATGATTATCCCGCACCTGTTGGAGGAGTGCGAGACTATCGTAGACCCCCTTCTCCCCGGGAATACAGGGAATATGGACCACCTCCTGGTGCTCGTGTACGTGACTATGATGACTATCGAAGAGGACCTCCACCACCTGCACTTGAACGAGAGAGGTTCGCCCCCCCCTCAGATTTCAGGGGCCGTTATCCTCCTCCGTCGGAACAGCCCTATCGTAGCTATGGGCCCCCCCTGCCACCTGTCTATGACCGTTACGAAAGAAGGCCAAATGAAAAATATTCGGCAAATTATGCTCAGCCCGCCGGGCCAAGACCTCGTACCCCTACGAGGGCAAGGGAAGATTATGACAGGATTCCACCCCGGTAATTTATCCGCTTACTTCTTTCAATGTTGTCTGTTCATCTCAGAGCGCAGCGATTACCCTGAATATCGTCGTCCCGTGACACCGCCGCGCTATGCACCTGAGTATCCTCGTATTACAAATGATTCTCCAGCTCCCAGATACAGGTTGGTGTTGGTGCTGTCAAATCGGAAAGGCTCACATGTTGACGTTCTTCTACAGGCGTCGCTCTGAAAGCCCTCGTCCTTCTCCCACATATGATGGCTATCAGGCGAATGGCTACGTCTCTGGGTCAGCCGGACCTCCATCTGTCGCTCCCCCTCGCTCTAGAGATTATCCTCCACCTCGTAATAATCGCGACATCATTGAACCAGTTGGCAATTACAGACGTACTTAAAATTATTCTTTGGTTTCACGTATCAGCGATGTAGCAACTCATGTACCTGATCTCTAATCTCGTCGAATCTACTTCGCCTCTATAAGCGAGGAATCAATATTATGTTTATTTTGCTTATGAGACTGCCTTCACGTCCAGTTTGTTTGGCTTGAGACTTCATTACTGTATACTGTACTGTTTTTAACTAATATAAATAGATCTGGGGAGACATGAAGCCATTTCTACGCAAGTACCGAATATCACATCGACTGACTCTTCTTACGTGATACAATGACTTGAGGTCCGAGAGATTGGTGCCGTACAGAACTTTGAATATGTGGGTTATCGTATCCAGTGGCTGAACCAACTGGCCAGAGCAAGGGTAGCTTTAACGACCTGCATGATTATAGGGAGGAGCGGCAGCAAATTGCACGCCAGTGTACTGAGGTTGGCCCATGGTTGTGGGATCCGGTGGGTAGGCCATCGAGGGCGGTGGCATATGTTGATTATATACGGGGCGAGCATATTGGGGTGCATGACCGTGTGGAGGATTCTGACTTCGCTGTTGCTGTTGGTGGAACTGTTGTTGTGCCTGGTGACCATGAGGATGTGGAAAGTTGAAGGAGGGAGGCGGCATTGATCCGGGAGAAGTGTTGAGTCCGAAAGGCGTAGGTGTGACGGCACTTGTAAAATAAGGATGGGATAGTGCCTCTGCAGCTGAAATCCGCTCAGCAGGATCGAATTTCAAGAGCCTTTCCAGTAGATCGATTGCTAGGATAGGTACGAGCACGATTACCAGACAAAACTTCAAATGACAACACATTTCGTACCTTGTAATGATGCTTTGGGTAAGATTTGCTGGAATGGCATCTTCACATACCTCGGATACTGTTTCAGCTGAAGTTCTGGCTATAAAGATCAATGAGGCCAATGTTCTGAGAGTGTCACACACGAGAGCCATACAGTTTCTTTGGCTATCTTCTGAAATTGAGCGTCCGACGGCGTACCGATGATTCGCATGATGTGTAGCAATTGATCTTGGTTATCTCGGCCTCTGAAAAGTGGGGCGCCAGAAATCATCTCGGCAAATATGCAGCCGCACGACCAAACGTCAATGGATGTACTATATGTTCGAGAGCCCAGCAGAACATCGGGTGCACGGTACCAAAGAGTGACCACCTGTCAAACATTAATAAATTGTGGACCACTGCGCCGATACTAGATCGAGGTCGTACCTCATTTGAGAACGTGTTCACGGGAACGCCAAAGGCTCTTGCCAGACCAAAGTCCCCAAGCTTCAGTTCGCCTTTGCGATTTATGAGAAGGTTTTGGGGCTTCAAGTCTCGATGTAGGACTTGATTTTCATGACAGAAGGCGGTTCCCTTCAACAATTGGAACATGAAGCTACGGACAGTGTTTGGATCAAGTGCGCCACGGTCTCCATGCTGATCCATGTACTTCTTGAGATCTTGCTCGCAGTATTCAAAAATGAGGACCAATTTGGTTTCTGTATGTATTACGTCGTGTAAACGAACAATGTTGACATGTTTGAGTTCCTTCATGAGAGATATTTCCCGAATCGCAGTGGATGGGGTCCCTTCTTCGGCATCAAGGTGGATTTCTTTTAACGCTACGATTTCGTTTGTCGTTCTCGAGCGACCCTTTAAAAACAATTAGAATAAATTCAGAGGAATATATAATATCTGACTTTGAAGACGGTTGCATAAGTCCCCTCGCCTGTTGATCAAATCATGAAGTGTTTAGCGGTAATAAGATAATGCAGAACATGCCTAGTTTTTCCAGCTGCAGAACATTCAGATTCGATTATGAAGGTTAACACGGAGAACTTGCCTGTATGTAATTCATGGTTCTTATCAATAAAGGTTTCGGGGGATGGGCGTTTGAGTCAAGGCTTGAGGCAGAGCAGGCAGGTTTAAAGTACCGTTATAATTGGCGGTCCCGCCAAGCACAACCAAACACTTGGAATTGCAAACGTTGTTGTAGCCAACTGGGGCGGCACAAAAAAGACTCTGTCGTCTTTATTTCAAAAAAACTATTTAAACAGTCAGTGGTCGTGTTATTTGGTTCGCTTAAACAAGGGTCAACCTTGTACCGACTTCTACATCTCAGGGTATGCGTCTTCGTTCTGAGTATTACATAGATTTCTTATGTTCAACAGTATGAGTGGGGTTCCTCCATCGGGGTCAATACTTGAACCTACCAGCTCGCCCGGACCGAGAACTGGTGCCCAGGTCACTCTTGATCAGGAGCACATAGAGACTCAACGAAGTTTGCATGAAGCATCTGCGGCTCTAGAGACGGCATATAATCGAATCCGACGAGTGCAAAGCTTATTACATCTCTCAGAATCGTTGCCAAACCCAGAGACTCAGAGACCCTTCGACCACGACCTGGACAGCCTCGGTCCTGGTCATAGAGCCCTTTTACTTTCGACGAGCCACTCAGACAATGGGAGGGATTATGAGGATTCACTGGGTGCAGATTTCTCCTCACTATCGATTGAGCGTCCCAACACGCTGTCAAACTTCGAGTCGCAACGTCGCAACGTCGCAATCGGGCCATCTCGCACAACATCTCCTGCCAATTCCAATCAACCTGTCTTTCACTCAGGCATTTACCAAAGCACGACCCAAAACATGTCTTCTTTGCGTTCCTTTCCTCCAGACGCCCCCAATGAGTCCCGCTTTTCCCAACGTTACGGTGCCAACGAGGATTCTGCATCAACGACTAGGGGGTTAAGGGTGGCAGCCAGAGAGGCAAATGCTCGAGCAAGTGTCGCTGAGATGGATCGAAATATGGAGATTCTTTTGTCTGGTGTAATCCATGGGCGACCACCACGACATCTCGAAAGGAGTGGCCCACCATATGTTGCCAATGATTCACCCAGTCGACTATCTCGAAATCCCGAATCTCGACGTACGGTTCCGTTATCACCCATCTTAACTGCGAGCCCAACCATTAATCCTCCTTCGGCCTCGTGGCGTGCTTCAGAGTCTCGTAGATGGCGAAACTTGCGTCAAGATGCCCGTCAAACAGCCCGTCCTATGTCTTACGATCGTTTAGATGCATACCCATCGTTTTCGAATACAGTTAACAACGATTTCATGTCGCAACCCTCATCAACAATCCCACATTCTTCTCTTTTTGCCCCTGATCAAAGAAACCGACGTTTTCCGACAGTTTCCGAACATTTTCGGCTATACCAGGAAGCATTAATAGAAGATCATCCACTTGCACAGAGGAATCGTCGGTTCGGTGACATTCCTGGTAACTTGAACGCTGACTGGGACACTGATTTCGTTTCATGGCTCGTCCCGACTCCACGGCATGATTTTCCTCAACAATATCGAGATCCTTTGCCTTTGCCTTCGCGGTATAATGGACAGCAACGCGATGATGCTATCCGTGTTACGAGGACAACCAATACTGCTATTTCTCCGTCTGAGGATTCCCTACCTAGACGCGGCTGGGGTGCGTTGGTTTTATGTTTAAGGTATCTTTAGCTAACTTTGTACTTAGCCCGTCTTGATCCGGATGGAAATGAAATTCCGCCTAGCGAAGAAGAAGAGCTAGAACGCTCCCGCACCGAGTATCGCATTCGAGCTTTGCACCGAGCAAGAGAGCATGCCAATCGATCCGACGAAACCAACGAGCATCTCTCTAGAATGTATCAACCCAATGGCATTCAACGTGTCGCGTATGGTAGTGTTATGGATGCCACACTGAACGTCCAAGACCGAAGACATCATCAATCAGATCCTGCTCATCGCGACGATCAAGTGCCTTTCTACGTGGACCCTCTACCGATGCCTCTGTCATCTATGGTAATGAAACCAGAAAAGACAGAACAAAGCGAGCCTTTTGTTGATATTGTCGTACCCAAGCATGCTTGCCTCGCTGGAAGATGAGCTTGGCGACAGTCTAACGGTACCACGCGCCTAATTCTTCACGTCTGCGTTACACACACACACACATCTTTATACCACGGTTAGACTGACAGTATATTTCTCATGTAGCGAAAACTTTACTCAAAATTTGTATTGTATATCAGGCCCAAAATTGGATCGCTCTGTATACACCATAAATTCTATTGCCATCGTACGAATGTAGCGAATTCCTTGAGAGTCGAGTGAGCCAATTAACCTTACTTAGATGGATAAACATATAACATAAATTCTATTTATTCCGTCAGTCTGGATGAGCTGTCGTTGTCTAGCGTTCTGGTGGCTGTCCACCCCAAGTCCATCTTGTTGCACGACTCAACCAGGCTCTGAGGCCTTGTGTACTTGACGTACTACTCTTGACGCTCCACATACTGCGCACACTTCTGGCAGCGGAGCTTTTGGAACTTCGAAAGCTTTCCAGAGATGATACGCGTCGTAGTGGCGGTATACCAGCCACAAGGTCAGGTGCTGAACCAGCAGCGGCGGCGGAATATGGCAATGATGCATTGGACTGCAGAAGAGACGTTGTATGGGTGCCGAGCGCAAATGGCATAGAGATGGCGGGTCGTGAGGATGGCGATCGATGGACAGTAGCTACACTTGTGCTTGTCGCAGTTGTAGCTACTGGTTTTCTAGTCAGACTCATGAGACGTTTCAAGCCTTTGGTCTTCGCCTTCTCTCTTTCAGGAGTTGGCGTAGTACATTGTGACTCGCGCAGTTTTGCAATATCGAGCATGCCTGAGGAGTCTTTTCGTAGAGCAACGTGAGTTTGATATCCATTGTAGGAATCATCCACATCCATAGCATCGACGTTGATACCCATCGTTGTTTCTTCGTTGTCAAAGTTTTCAAGGTCCCAGTAGCTGGCAGTGGCATAGTGGACGACGGGGACAGCTGCGAACTTGACGGATTTGTTGCCGGTAAAGGAAGAGTCTTTGGTTGAGATGGAAGACGTCCGTGTTAAAATAGATTTAGACGGTGGACTCGGACAAGACGATGACAATGGAGCTAATATAGAATCATTCTCGGGATGCTGGCGGTAGGGAAGTGGTCGACGGATTCTAGTATATAGAGAAGAGGAAGGGGATGCAGGCGTCCTCGGAGAAGATGACCGAGATGTCGATGTAGATATACTGGATGAAGACGAAGTTGAAGGAGGGCGAACTGACATGAGCTTTGGTGAAGAAATTTTGGAGCGGGAGGAATAGGGAAGAGTGTGTTTCAAAGCGGTCTCCGATTGGGATTTGATACGTTTAAGAGAAGGTGAAAAAGATTGCTCTGAATGAGGTCGTGGATGGAAGATGGTGGATGAAAAGGGATCAGGTGTATATAACGACGTGTTATTACCTGGCGAACGACCAAAAGACATGCCAGCCCTGACAGTAGAATTAGAATGAGATAGGGATGACGAGTCCATGCTACGTCCTTTCAAATGGTGTGGAGATGGGGATGGGGATGGAGATGGAGATGGAGATGGACTGGTACAGTAACGTTTAGGACGACGATAGATCCATTCGGGACGAGGTGGCTTTAAAGATCGGGTATAGCTACATGGGGAGTTAGAAGTGCCAGAGCCTGCGGGCGCCGGGCTTGCCATTGGTGAGGTCTATAGGTCACATCAGAAAAGAGCGCAAGCGGAGAAACGGGCAGGCACTCACTGGGATACATTGATGAGATAAATTGGAGTCAAAGGAAATACTGTTGGACAGAGAGGTTGAAGATGCAGAGTCGTTGAGGAAAGGGTTGTCATCCCCTTCTATCGGAAGCTGATAAAATATATATCAGTATATTCGCTAGACCAGGAAAAAGGAGTGGTCGAGGACATACGTCTATCAGAGCATTAGCTTGCAACCAAGTGAGTTCTTCAGTGGACAAGGACATTCCTTGCTGTACGGACTAGTAGCTCATTGAGTTCCCTGAAAAAGAAGAATATATACATAGGAAACTTACGAGCATGACAGGATGAAAGGAAACCAGAAAGGTTTAGCAGAAGAGGGGGGTCGATTTTGTAGGATTAAAAAGTGCAAAACGGATATATACACACATGGCCAAAACCTTGCCGTTCACACGTGTACAGGTTGATGGAACATGAGAAAGAAATTGGCCTCATTTTTTCTGGAAGACAGGGAAGGAGAAGGAAGCACGGCAGGATGCAGGCTGAAATGAATGAGGTGATGCTATCTATCACGTGACAAGGTAAAAGGTCAAGCTATAATGTGGGTCGATCTGCATGGAGACCACTCCAAATGCCCCTTGCCGCCTCCGTTGTGCTCTCTACCGTGCGACGTTTGAGTGGTCGTATTTTTGCGCCGGATGAGTCGAGAAGAAGTTGTACTTTTTTGTGGATAGCAGTGACCTCTAACGAGTTTAGGGGGATGACCTTTTCCCTGTTATTGACTGTATGTAAAAAAAAAAAAGTCAGGAGAGAGGTGAGTGGAGATAGAAGAAATAGGGATACGATAAAAGCCGCGGACGATGGGTTCCTTCTGATTTCGTTGTTTTACGACGACCTCTACATGCGGGTTTTGACGAGCGAGGGATTGTACGGCTGAGAGCAGATAAGTTGTAGTGTTTGCCGATGACGGCCATTTGTCACAAAACTCGAAAACAATTTTTCTTAGTTGAGGGAGAAAAGCTGTATGACCATTGGCAGGACGAGAGCGAAGCTGGGCTCTGAAGAGTATCATGGGTTGGGGTTGATGGTGGGAGGGATCGGAGTTTGAAACCATTTTGCTCTTGGATTTTCATGATGGCACGGACTGCAGACCTTAAACGAAAAAGGACAGCGGACGACGAAACGTACGACGCACCAAACAAAGTCGCTCGAATACTACACATACTGGAGACAGAGGATACACAGGGTCTTCTCGACCCCTCCCTACGCTCACTCTTGTCAAAATCAACACCAATTCCAGCTCTCAGAACGGCTATTGCTTCTCTTCCTCAACAAAACAATCTCTGCAATCTGGCTCTTTCTCTCTTGGATCAGACCTCTTCTTCACAGTCAAACTATGCACTCGTTCAACATCTGCCTTCAGGCGACTGGTGGTCATCTCTCACTTCTCTCACCTCCTCATCAAATCTACAAACAGCAAAAGCAGAACTGGTTGCAGTCCTCCCTTCACCCTCATCCATTGAAAATTCAGTAACAACTCTGGGTTCTTATTCCTCAAAATCATTTCCGCAGAAAAAATTTCACCACTCCCATCGCGTTGTATCAACAGGCGCATTTCTAAATTATGGTCCATTTTCCAGTTTCGCACCTTCTTTCGACCAGGACGGCGAACTCGTGGGCAGGCGTGAGCTAGGTCAAGTCCTCTACTATCAAGAGGAGAAGTTGCGTACTCGACATGCCATAAAAAGTTTGCAAGGTGCAGGTTCCATTCTCGAAACACCTCAAGATCGCCCAGACCCTTCACAAAATGATGATTTTGATACCGAGTTGGATCTTGAAACCTTGCTGCCACCTGATGAAGTCAAATCGCTCAAAGCTGCCCTTAATAGTCTCGAACTGGAAAATTCGGTGCAGAAATTGCTAGAAAGAAATCAAAAGGCTTTAGAGAGGTTGGAAGAGCTTCAGAGTCAGCGTTTGACTAATCACCCAACATCCAACGCAGAAGAAGGTTCAGAAGAATGGGACACAGGTTCGTCGCCACCCATCATCCAACCGACTTCTTTCCCTTAAATCCGTTTGCTACAGCCCAGGCCGTCCTTGACTCGCTAACTATTCTGGCCTCATTGCGTCCTCGGCCCTCATCTGAAGATAGTCACACCCTCGTACCTCCGCCTTCTGTCCTTCATAAGCTTCATCGTACACTCGCTGTTGGCCCTTCACCCGGCTGGTATGGTATCCTTCCATCTGGAAACACCACAGCCCTCCGGGATGACTCCACAGTAAAAGTTCGCCCAGGTGTAGTTGCCCCAACACCCGCTGCTGCTGCTGCTGCTACCACCACCACTACTACTATCGCCACTCCTGTTACAAACACATTCGGAAGTTATCCCTATGCCTATACTCAGCAGCAACAAGCATATCGCCCTCAGCCTGCTTCATACACCCCTTTCAAGGCTGGCCAAACTCCTTCATTTTACCAAGGTTACGTTGCCCCTGGTACTCAGCAGCAGCAAACCTACTACAGCCCGCAAACGTACGCTACTGGAACCGCCAACCAACAGCCTTATGGTGCAACAACTGCACAGCAACCTTATGCTGGCTACTCCTCATGGTACAGCTATCCCGTTCAAGGCGGCGCAAGTTCAGGTAGAGGTACACCTCAACCTATTGTTGCAACAACAACGACTGTGCCATCTACATACGGCGGTTTTTTCAATGCTAGTGGTGCTGTAGGTACTCGACCACCTGCTGTAGCCAACACAGTAGCGGGCAATGCAACTGCTGCGACTTCATATACTCAAACCACCACAAATCCAGTACCTACCTTGCCCATTCATCTCAGGCCAGTACAGCCTGTTAATGGTTCGTCTACCCCATACCAACAACCTCATCAGAACTATTACGGTAGCTATCCTGTTAAGTAGTAGAGATCATTAATTAAATTATGTATTCCACATAAATAGCATTGTTTTCTCTTTTTGTTCATCAGATATGTTGACCATTCGTGTGCCAGCTACTTCTGCGAATATTGGACCAGGCTTCGATGTCGTCGGCCTTTCGCTTTCCCTATATCTGACTCTATCAGTCTCATATCCTCTTACGCCGCCTTCTTCGACGCATTGTCCTCCTACTTTAACATACTCAGGAGAAGGCGCAGATCAAGTTCCTTTAGACCCATACAAAAATCTGACGACGCGAGTAGCTCTCTACGTCCTACGATGTTACGATATCACTCGCTTCCCCTCCCACCTCATCATCCACGTCAACAATGAAATCCCATTCGGTCGTGGGCTAGGCTCATCCGGTGCAGCAGTCATCGCCGGTGTCCTCCTCGCCAACTCGCTCGGACAACTCAAACTATCCACCGAACGTGTTCTCGATTTTGCATTAATGGTCGAACGGCATCCGGATAATGTTACAGCAGCCTTGGTTGGTGGATTTGTGGGTTCTTATCTTAAGGAATTGGATGAAAAGGCTACGGAAGCTGCTAGTGTTCCTTTGAGTGAAATTCTACCAGAGTATCCCCCGGATGCAGGTGAGGATTGGGGGCTAAATCCGCCGATACCACCTTTTGGGATCGGCCATTATGTGCGTTTCGGATGGTCAACGAACATTAAAGCCCTTGCTATTATTCCAAGATTCGAGTTGAGCACTGCGAAAGCACGGGAAGTTTTACCCACTCTTTATTCTAGAAAAGATCTTGTTCGTTCAGTTCCATTTTTATTTATTTTGCCATCTGAAACCTTATATTTCCTCCTCTTAGGTTTTTAACTTACAACGATTAGCGGTGCTGACAACTGCTCTTGGTCAATCTCCACCGGACCCCGACCTGATTTATGAGGCGATGAAAGATCGCGTGCATCAGCCATATCGGAAAACTCTGGTACGATTCTCTTGCAGTGCTGCGTTTGTCATCCTTAAGCTTGTTATACTTTTTAGATACCAGGTCTACCGGAAGTAACTTCATCCATTACACCTACAACTCATCCCGGACTGCTCGGGATCTGTCTTTCAGGAGCGGGACCAACCATCCTTGCTTTAGCTACAGGAGGATTTGACGCTATTGCTGAAGATGCTCGTAAAATATTTGATTCTTTTGGCATTGCAATAGATTGGAAAGTATTAGAGGTGGTCGGCGGTAGCGTTGTGTGGCAATAGATGCAAAGTGATAGCCGTTAAATAAGTTAGGAACGTTAGTCTACGTTGATGGTATAGGTATATGAGATATATCTGAGGAAGCTACCAGCTTTTAACCCCCTGCTGTCAAACAAACAGCTCTGGTAGCTACAAGTGGTCCCGAGGTGGTATCAAATGGCAGATCCACCGTGAAAAGTACATCGCCCCGATCATTGTTGAGATACACAGGCAAATTGACTAAACCCTGTTGGTTGGATTCATCGACTTGTACCCATCTGAGCTGAGAAGAGTTAAGCCTAACGGCATCCCCATCATTGAGAGCCAATCGATCATTAGTCCATGAGGCGCCCTCTAACACCAAGCCTTAAAAGTAAAACACGTGAACAGGAGTCAAGAAGAATTGTGAAAGCTCACATACCATCAACAACGAAGGCACCGGGATCATTAACGCGTTCGAGATCAAGTCGTAGATACAGTGTCTCCAAGCTCCACTTCTTGCGGTGAGCCACAGCTTGCCTGGTGGCGGTGATATACGCCTCAGGGTAGAATAAACCTCCGAGCCATACTTCCAGGTTATTTAAGTTGTCTAAACCAGCGATATGATCCAGCTGCGCCAATCGTCGTGCAAAGTTTGCAATCCACCCAGTAACGGCCATAGATTTGTTGACCTTGTACCGTCTCCAATGTTCAGGGATCGTGCCTAAATGAAGTTAAGACTTGTTTCAATGGAAAGTTCAGGCAAAACATACCTTTCGTAAGTGCACTCATGAGCGTCCGGAGATGATTTGTTTGCTTCAACTCTCCTTGGCAGACTTTTATTATGTCTTGAAGGTCCTTTCGCACATGATCTAGCAGTTTGCGACCAATGGAACCCTCGCGGGCGAACAAGCGATACAAAGGATCTTGATGTTCAGCTGCTTGTTTGGCCAAAGTATTAAATTGCTATAAGTGCACCCAAGTCAGCGGTAGGCCAGAGCGAACAGCGGTGAATATACATACCCCAGGCAACTCGCCCAGCCATTCACGACATCGTTCGAAGAGCGTCCTCATCCATGCGGGTTGTTGCGAGCCTTGAGATTTGACGGCAGTGGTTAGCAGTTCGTCGTCATCGTCCGCTAACATTCTCATTTTCCGAAGTTTCCCTAGAAGTTCATTGCCTAGAATTTATAATTGTAAGTAGGTATAAAAAGTGGTCGGAGAGAAAGGTCACCTTGAGCAACAGCAATAAGTCGTTCCGCAGTTGGAGGAAGACTTAACCAAGCTGGCGGTTCACGATCGGGTAAAGCTTGTACCCAAGTCAAAAAGTGTTCCATTTTGGTACCTTCTGGAGCCGCGAGCATTTGGTGACCAGCTAAACTTGGGACAAGATCGAAGTCGACGTTGTAGGCCGTTGGAGTAAACAAGTTATCCACAAATGAATCGAGAATTCTTTGATCAAAATCACTATCGATTCTGCCACCATAAACAGACTGCTTGACCAGGGTTCGTAAGGCATCCCAGGGGATGGTCACGGGATCAATATTAGCTCTTCCTCGCGAAATCGTGTTTAGCCAAGTATCGATAATACCGAAAGCGGATGCCATGTCAGAGTCGTTGAAGTCGTAGATTTTGCTCCAGCCAAGAGGGACATAGCGAAGTCGTTCTTGAACAACGGCGTGGAACCAAGCCAAAAGGAAGTATAGCCTGCTCTTTTCGGCCGGCCCTTGAGAAAGGCGATGCGATGGTATGCTTTGGAGTGAATCAAGAAGATTTGCCTTCACACCAGGAGGAGGTTCATTCATAATCAAGCGAGACTGTCGCAAGATATTGACTGGGATTGAAGGATTAGCTTCCATTGTCAAAAATAGGCGGAAATTCCGGTGTGGGTTCAAGGTTTGCAGCTTCTTCTCTAACTGACCTAACCAGGACGGCGCCAAGTGAACATTTTTGAGAAGTACCCATGATCCTTGACGAGAAGCCGCTGCGATCGCCTGGTCAGCCAACGTAAAGCCCTCCTGCGATCCCATAGCGACTGAAGATGCACGAGCCCCCGTATTTTTTATGAGATTTTCAACCCGATAACTAGCGTCATAACCAGGAACTGACACTAATGCGACTGGGATAGCAGCTGGTACCTCATCAACAACCAAAGAATGGAAGTCGTATGTTATTTCTGCGGAAATGTCAGTTTCAAAGACAGTCCGCACAAAAATTGCCGTCGACTGCAGAAGACGATCTGGCCTGAAACATTTCATTATCAAGAGGGCACGAATAGACTCGAGAGCAGCTACAGAAAGGATTAGTCAAGTTATTCGCGATTAACACATCAGCACGTACCGGTACTGGGCTCCCAAGGCGTGGGAACACAAGCTTCAGGAGTACTGGACTCGAGGAAAGGCATCCAATCTGCTTCATGGTCTGTTATATGCCTTTCCACCGGCTTGAAGATAGCGTGCTTGGCAAAGCTTTCCAGCCTTACCAATTGATCGGGCGATAGAAGAGGGTGATTTTGACCCTGTTGAGTGACTGCTGCAACCGAGGCAAGCCCGTCGCCACTGTCCAGGAGGAACTCCAGTTCTTCTGTTATGTCCTCTATCCCACGCAGCTTGACTTGCGCTAGTAGCATAGCCAACATTAAGTGGTCCCTATGTAGCAATGCACGGGAGGTCCTTTTAAATACCACCAAGAATAAATCTTTAAGTAAGATATCTCGTCGGATGCCGTGATCGGTGACGTTCCTCAAATTGGGATTGTGATGGAGAACATAGTCGAAGATCTCGAGGAAGAACCGAAGTGAGAATTGGTAGAAATGATTGACCAGACTCAGTTGCTCCAAAACGAAAAAGACCGAGCTACAAGCCTGAGCCAGAGGAAGGTATTCAGCTGTTACTTGCTCGACTTCTCGCATGACCACATCAGTCTCCTCGACTTTACGCGTAATCTCCGCAGCTTCCCGTTTTAATGTCTCCAGTGTATCAATTACTTTGTCGTCGTCGAGAATATTTCCAGTTGACTCATTAAGGGCTTGCAGAAGAAGTTTTTCCAGGGTCCTGAGACGAAGACGGAATTCGCCCTGCACTTTCATTAGATCCGTCCGTTTCCGCTCCGTATCTGGCCGTTCAACTTTCAGGACTTGATCAAGTGACTGACTTTGCAAGCTACTCCTGGTCATCGTGAAGTTAACGAAGGTCACTCGACTGCAGATGTCAGGCGAAAATTCCACAGATGGGTCTCGCGTGGACAAGAACATGGTAAAGGACGGCGAGAAATCAATGTCTTGACTACCGAGTCGCATAAGGACACGGCCACCAGTGCGCCTGATCTCTTTGTTGAGGACTGCATTTAGAATGGGATCAAGATGTTCGACATCTTGAATAAGAAGAGGATTTCCGAAGCGTAGGGCGCTTTCCAGTACTTTGAGGAAAGCCTCATCCAAAAAGCTGGTAACAGTAATCTTGCGTTCCTTGTATTCGTTTAGAAGGAAGGTAGTTGCTTGGCCAGTTGGATCGATAATAAGTGGGTAGCGATTGAATCGCTTGAGCATAATGGCATTCTCGGTTGTCAAATTATCGGCAGGCAAAGATTTCGATTGCCAGCTCAAGCGGTCGTCCGCAGTTGAAAGATAGTCCGTAAAGGACAGTTCGGGCTTGTATTTGATATTGGCTTCTGCCAGATGGTTAGACCATTCCTGCCACATTACCTCGCGATAATGCTGGTCAAAGAATCCTCCGTACGCTAGGAAAGCAGCAGACAGAAGAACATCTCCAACAATCGTACTCATCTCGGCTTCAAAGGTGCGACTTCCAGACTCCCATCGACTGCGCTCTGACGACAAGCTACCCAGCAACGTCATGCTACGGTCAACTTTGCTTTGAACGCGTTCCATTTCAGACTTGATCGCCTGTGTCTCGCTGATGAGTCGCGCGTATTCTTCTTTGTACTTTTCGATTTTTGATTCTAATTGAGCGATCATCTGTACCATAGCACTTGCTTGTTTCTTGGTAGTTTCTGCTCGCTGCTCCAGGTCTTGAACCTCATTCCTTAATGGTTCAACCTTGTCTAGAATTTCGGAGAAGTGGACTTGAGCTAACGCCCATTTGACAAGGGGCCCACATGCTTTGCTAGCCCTTTGGACCATTTCGAAATTATAGGATGGTCGACTAAGGAAATCTTTCCTCATAGTATCGCGGAGACTTTTGGTCATCTGTGTGGTGGTGTCAAAGTTGACGATGCGCTGGATGAAATCATCACGACGGATGATGCCCTGGACAGTGCGCCAACTGTCGATCTTGTGTCCAAGGATTGTGCAAACCGACTCCATTGCAAGTTTGACAGCTTCGGGCGGATTTGCCATCGTGCGGACCTCCTGGAGGTGTTGTCTCTTGATATTGCTAACAGCAGCTTGTGCATCAAGAACAGCAGGTTCAGCGTCTGCAAGGTCAGCCATGACAACCGCTCGACGTTGTTCGATATAGCGGTCCTGTTCTGCGAGCTTTGCTTGGATTTGGATAGATGCTGCTTTCTTTTGTTCAGCCTCCTGTTGATCTGCAACCATGCGTTTCAATTTTTCGTTAGCTTCTTGGTCCTTCGCTTCAAGCTGCGATCGCTTGATCGCTAGGCTCTTTCTAAGTTCCTCGACTTGGGTGACAGTGTCTTTCAGTTTATCCAGTCCGACGTGAAGGTGGCGCTGTTGTTCCTCGAGTTCATCTCTCTTTTCTGTGTAGAGTCGAACATAGTGGTTAATGCTAGAAAGTTGCAATCATCAACTGAGTAACTTAGGAATGACAAACAAATAAAATGCTCTTACAAATCAAGATAGTGACGAGGGGTGACATAATTGTAGCGACCTTGTCGACGGCTCAGGCGTTGGTTGATCTGGTGCAGGGAACAGTGAACGTGAACCAGGGCGTTAACAACTGCGGTACGGTGCAGAGGAGGCATTGATAAGCCTCGGTATGCAATTGGGAAAAGAGCAGGTGGGTTATAGGAAGGAAGATCAAGGTCAAGGGTATGCGTAAACTCCATGCCAACTTGATAGAATGCTTGATCAGACCAATCCCCGAACCAGTCCAGGACGCAACGATTGAATAATGCAGGGGAGGTCGCGGCTCGCGATGCCAGACCATTTTCTGGAGGATTCATAGTGAATACTACATGCAGATTTTTGGCCACCTGCTGAGTAAACCACCGGTACAGTTCCTCAGGAGAATCTAGCATCAATCCATCACGCTGAGATCCTTCTTTACAGGCCGTCATTAAGGCTGCGTGTTCATCTCCTTCAAAAAGTCCAGGAACCTCAGCATTGGCCAATAGAGTATTCATACGCTCAAGGAAACCAGAGTCCAGAACGTTGGATTCATCCATGATGAAACAGACCTTTTCGCCCTTGCACCCTGCACGACGAAGGACGGCCCTCAGGTCATCATCGAAGTCTTCACCAGTGTACTTGTTTGAGACTTTGATTTGAAATATGCTTAGGCCGTTCATCCAAGCTACGAACCGAGAGAGGGTGGTCTGCGGAATTATGATTACCTTCGCTAGTCCACTCTAGAAGAAGTAAACTCACTTTGCCACTGCCACTGACACCGATGAGCAATAGATGACCCTGGATCTGACGGAATACTCGGTCAATACGGAGGACATGATCAAGGACATCATTAAATAGGACGAGAGGGACATCAAGTTCTTCCTCGTAGAAGACGCGCAACCGAGCCTTCGTATATTCTCTGAGAGTCTCTCTATCCACAGGGATGTAATTTTTGGAGGTCCAGTTAGAAAATAAGATTGGTCGGCCTAGAGCCTCTTGATGGTTGATGGTTGGGAAATGTTCCGTGGCCACCAAATCAATGTGTTCATCTGTCCAATTTTTTTCCTCTTCACTGACCAGACGATCCTGGAAAAGGCGGAGGGCCTCATGGGCCCAGACACGGACCAGCCCCTCAACGGAAAGAATTTCTAGGGGTCTAATTGCTTCATAGATTCCTCGAATCCAACGTGTAAGTTCACGAGGACTGTAGACATAATGAGCTTGCACGTCGGTAGTGAATTGTTTTTGTGAGGCAAGATAGAACGCCACCATAGCGTCCGTCAGAGGTTCTGCATATGCACGAAGATTTGGAACGACTTTCAAAAGAGCACGATTGTATGTGCCATAAATCTGCTTCAGCGAAACTTCGCCAGGATAATCAACCATCACTAAGGGAGCATGGCGCAGGAACCGATGGCTCAGAGGAACTCTGCCAGGATCAGTAGGCGGATTGCAAGCACCAACAAACTGTATTCGTTCAAGTTTGACCCATGCCATGTCGCTTGCACGCCAGTATCCACCACTTTCGACCAATTGACGGAGAAAAGAGATGACTCGTTGTGTGCCGTACTTGTCAGCAGCCGGTAGATTGATCTCATCACAGAAAACAACAAGCCAACGACCGATTTGGATAGGCGCCAGAACAACGCCATTGGGGGTTTTTCGATATTCACAATATTGCTCGAATGTCTTCAGTATCAGCTCAGGCGTTGTTGCACTGGAAAAGTTAAGGCCAACAACCTCCATATCAGGCAATTTTCGTAAAGCGCTAAATAAGGTCATCGTTTTCCCAGATCCCGGAGGTCCACAGAGCATGAGAGGTTTATGTTCTGATAACCACGAATACAGGACTTCCTCATGGCGGACTGTGTCCATGGTAGGAACAACAACGTCGGGAGCGGTAACGGCGTGGGCTTCAATCTCGATTACCGGAACTTTAGATTGCCATGATATCCAATCACCATTTGACACTTGTACGTCGAAATCGATCAAAGAGGTGCCAGGCGCCAGTGAGGGCAAATCAATGCTAGTCTGTTTGCGTAAAAATTCACCCATGTCGGCTCGCAAATCTAATTTCGCGTCGCCTGAGAAAGCCCAAATGATACTAAGAAGTAATCGCTTGGTCACGTATTGTTCCACTCGCTCCAGGGGTAAGGGGAAATCAGGATGTTGCAAGTTGTATTCAACAACATTTCGGACCGTTTTATTAACAAGAGAGAACAGGGTATTGAGCGCACGGGTGGCGGTGAAATCCATGATATGGTCCATCGATTCAGCAAATGCCAATGCTGTACTGACAAGATCGCCTTCTGCGAAATAACGCTCAAGGATGCTGGCAATTTGTTTCTGAGTCTCGAGGTTTGCGGACGCCGTTGTATCAGAAGATATGTTTGCACGTTGTCCGAGAATATCTCCTATATCCTCGTCATCCGCGTCTAATGGTACAGAAGCCAAGGTTGCCAGATAATTGCGATACACCATATCGGGTTCCACAACGTCTTCGCTAAACCATATCATGCCACAACGACTGACAGTGGCGAGTGTTGCATATTTTAGATGTTCGACTTCAAACATTATGCGAACGTTTGGGGGAAGGTTCAGACGTTCACCATTGGGCAGCGTCAGCAACTTGTTGTCGTCCAGCACACTGGAGATACACTGTTAGGATAATCACGGATTGAATTGATAATGAGATCCTACCTGTTCAAATTCTCCACCCACTCAGGGTCGACATCGCCATCGAAGATGATCCAGTGCCTCTTTCCACTTTCTCCGCGTACGTCATCGACAATCTTGCGCAGAACATGAGTGAATAGACCATCATTCCACTCTCTTGTTGTTTGATCCAAAGTACCGTACAACGCATCTTTATGCATGGCTTTGGGATCGATAACGTAAGAAACACCTTCGATGCCATCCAGACGTTCCAAAGCAGAGAGTAAGACCTGCCACGCATTTGTTTTACCAGTACCAGATGGTCCAACCATCATTAGACCGTGCTGGATCTTCTGGATTTGGTAAAGCTGCAAAATCTTGGCTACCCAACGTTCGCCGTCGACCAAACGTCTTTCTGTGCAAACCTTTATAATCTGTTCTCGCAGGGCTTCAAGATCCACAGGCAGATAGTCTACGCCAGGGAACACGTCTGCTAGCAAACTATGAAGGAAAGGGAAGATGAGAATCATTTAATAAAGTCCAGCTCGTCTGCATTACCTTGTCAAAAGTGGAACATCGTCTGCCACCAGTTTAGGCACGATTGTTTCGGTGACGCTTTGGATGAGAATGATTTGTTCGGATACCTCGTCAGAGAGCTCCGCTGCATTGTTTTCTGAGTGCAATCTAGACTGTTGGAGGCGCTCGCGCTTCAATATACCGGCACTTGCAAGGACAGCCTTGAGAGCTCGAAGCCCAAAGTCGTAGTGAGGTTGAGGCGACAATTGCTCATCACAAAGATTGAAGAATGGGACAATCTTCGAAGCGAGTGATTCTGCTGTACGGAAACCTTGTGAGAAAAGCATCACTTGGGCAATCAATTCACGATCAGGGCGAGTCATAGCCATCCTAGAAGTGATACTGAGGGTGTATATATATATATGAGTGGATGACATACGGTCTGAAAAGCTTGGTCAAATTGGGCGGCAGTTGAGATCGACCAGCGTAGTTGGGGTTGGTCGTGATGAAAATACCTATGTCGACCTATGAGCTTAGAAGGGAACTCTACGTGAGTAGATACTAACCAATGTTTCTGTTTATCTTCAGATTTTTACCAACGAGCTCTATCTCAGTGTTTGGATTTTTGACAAGCGAGGCTAAACCTTGTTGAATGGCCTGAACTTGCTGAGAGACCGCACTTAGGATACGTTCTTCGAGACGATTGAATTCGTCAAAACATCCCCATGCACCGACTTGACATAATCCAACAAAGATCCGTCCCATCGCCTGGAAATCGAAAGTTTCGTCACAACAGAAGACCAAAACAAATCGACCAAGTTGTACTCCGAGTGCTTTCACCGATTCCGTTTTGCCTATACCCTTGATGAGCTCAAAAAAAAAATAGAAGCGAGTATTCTCACCAGTCCCAGCAGGTCCAAATGGCGCGCCTCCTAATTGATTATCAAGTGCATGGGTTAATGTCAAATATACCCTGTCTGTCAGCGGTGTTTGGACAAGTCTATCTGGCACTCCCAGATACTCCCAACCGTAGGGGAATGATGCATCTGCAGCCCTAACAGTTAATCTGTCCAACGGGTTTTCGGCAGCTTTATCAAGATAGAAGCGCATTTGGTACAGCCAGGTGAAATTCTTAGCATCCAGAACACCTTGTTGGATGAGAGTTCGGGTGACATCACGTTGATGAACAAGTTCGGTAATGAGGTGTTCGCATTTCCGTCGCGTCACTGGACCAAGCTCTTGGAGCACTATATCAGCAAGAAGATCCAGCGCTTGACAGATAACATTTAAAGGCGCCTCAGGAAGCTTAGAGGCCTCTAGAGATTCCTCCATCGACAAAGTCCAAGCAACTTGAATGGCGAGGGTGACAAGTTGTGCGGGGTATTTCTCCATCCATACTACAAGTTGGTCTGCGAGCAGTGTCGGCTCTTTCCCGTAAAAGGTTTGTAGCTCAGTTACCGCATCCATCAGAAGATTCGCCAGGGACAGGCGCATCATTGACTCGATTTTCGCCAACCAGTCGTTGATCTTCGGGAAGTCTTTGAGCAAGATCGGGTCGGTAAATGGAACTTCTTCTCCTTCCCTCGAAGCCATCCCCTGGATTTGAGTCAGATCTTCATCAAGCATGACTGTCGATATTCCGGCAAACATCTTCTTGAGATGTTTCATAATACGCAGAATATCCTTGCTATTTCCGATGATTTCCAAAAGGTCCTCGTCGCCAACAAAGTAGAACCGCGGGAAGGAGGATCGCTCTCTTTCCAAATATTCGCCAAGCGCCTTTTGGATCTTGTTCAAGAGGTCGGCAAGCCTTTCCAAACTTTTCTGAATTCCTTGGATGTTCAAAACATCGAGAACAAATGGTGATTTGTAGACCTTCTTCATAACAGTAAGAAACTCGGAGTTGATGTTCTGGAAACGGGAACTCTCGACAGGCAGTAGATGTTTGATGTCGGCACTGCCTGAAAAAATACCCTCTAGGTAAACCCATTGTCGTTGGACGTCGATCCAGACATCTGAAAGATGTCAGTGTAAGCTTGACTAGATCTTGTTATAAAGGCTTCACCGAATAAGACATGGATCCTGTTCAGTTTCTCTTCCCAGGAGCCTGCCTATAATGAAATCAGAACGAAGGTTTATTCTCTATCAATATTTTTCACCTCTTCCTCGAAAACTGAAGACAGCAAGAATGAGCTATAAACGCTGTTCAAGGCAAGTTGACAGACCTTTGTAATATGGTGATAGCTTCATGGCAGTCAGAGAGTTCAAGTTCTCGCTGCATTTGTTGAAGAGATCATCCCAACCTCTACGAGGAGATTAGCATATAACACAGCAAATTTTGAATGCACCCCTACCTGATAAGCCGACACTTGTTCTGGTAATTCACAAGATCTAACGTGTAACTGGTCCAAGTCTCTTTCACTTGCTTGACGTACTCCTCCAAAGCCATCTAATCGCTGTCAGAGAACATTCACAAAAGAGCCAGCTTGACATCACCTCTCCTTGGGCTTGGATAATGACATCCTTGATTAACCCTTCGTTCTTTTTCAGGTCTAAATCGTAAACGTGTCCAAGTGTCATACTATCATGAGTACAGAAATAAGTTGCCCAGGTATCATATAGGACAAAAATTGCACATACTACACCATGTTGATCTGCGCAGGAAGTCGCAAATTCTTAAAGAGTTGTTTCCAGTGTCGGTCCTTGAGTGCTTCTGATTTCAATTCCGACACGAGGGAATTTGCCTTGAGTAAACCTCGTAATACATCCTGAACATACTCAAAAGCAGCATATTGCCGCATCCTCGTTGGCATTTCCTTCGTAGACGTCAGAAGCCCGTCGATATGCTGCCTCAACTTCCTCGGCTGTATTGTTGCCCATGACAATTCCCTCAACTCGCTGATCTGGCTCCAAATACCTGAGAGCGCAGTCCACACGGCCTTCAAGTCGCGCAACTCCTCAAACACAGGATCAAGTCGCGTATGGCGTGTCAATTCGAGGTCAAGTGCCTCTTTCGCGCGACAGACAAGGTCATATTCCTCTTGCACACGCTTGAGTTTCCCTTCGAAGATGTTGATAGTACTCATGGCATTGTCTGCACGTATATTGCCCTGAACGGGACGTGTCTGTTCCCATTCCTGAAGTATGTCGTTGATTCTGTTCTCCACAATCTTGTCTTCTGCAACAATCTTTAATTGAAGTCCGGCTAGAGATAGAGTGCCTCTTCAGGCATTGTATAAAACAAACAAGTATATGGCCTCCTACCGAGCTGTTCTTGGATAGAGTCGTTCTTCCTCTTCAATATCTCATTGTAAGCACTCCATTCGCCTCGAAGTTGATCACTATAAAGCCAATCTTCCGGAAATTGGTATCTGAAGCGCTCTAGAGTTTTCTCTCCGTTAGCACAGAGCTCGATCATGGGACCCCATGCTTTCGTTTTCTTCTTCAAATCTTGTACAAATGTGATGAAGGTGACCGCCGCAGCAGTCGATGAGTTCGAAGGTGCAAAGACCTAGTAATTTGTCAGTTAAAGCCACAAGAGTCGATAAAATGTACCCTACCTCCATGGTAAGTTGGAAAACAACGCGTCGCCTGTGTGACGAGAGCTCGCCTACTTTAATACTTGTCACGTGCTGACCCTTAGAATAGCAATTGGATTTGGTTTAGGTGCCATTCAACACTGTACCACATCTCATAAAACCCTTGCTCCTCTCGTTTTATCAAGATGTCGGGACGCCAACAGCGAGTGATGGTTCAACCTATCGTAAGGTTTGATATCTAAATATTGTATCCCGTCCTTACTGATATTTTCTCTTTTTAATAGAATGTAATCTTCAAAAATCTTCAGCAGGTATAATCTCATTTATTGTTTAGTTTTGGGCATTAACTTCTGATTAGAAAAGTAAAGTTGTTATCTGGCTATATGACAATATTGAAATGAGGATAGAGGGCCGCATAATTGTGCGTATCTTTCTGTCAGACTTAAACATCCAGTTGTGTCATTAGCGCCACCTTTTTCCCTTCTTTTCGATGCAAAGTGTATTCTAATTCCTTGAAATCCTTAGGGGTTTGACGAATTTATGAACATTGTGATCGACGAAGCAGCTGAAGTGTTTGTGAAGGATGCAAAACCACGTAGAGAACTTGGTAAGTGATAAAGCTGCATCGATTCAATAATACTAACAATACTACAGGTCGCATCATTTTGAAGGGCGATAATATTACTCTCATTCAGCAAGCGTCTTAAACCAAAAAAAGAAGGTATCAATCTATGTGGGTATTCACGATTGGTTTCTTTTTCTCACAAAACCTGAGCAAGCAGTCTGTATTCAAACACATAAGTGTAAATCTTTTGATCACACAGCTACTTCGCGTTGTTGATTACATCCAATATTCGACGTGTTTTGTTTGAGTCTCAATTCGAGTCTTTCTTACACAGCAATATAAACTTTTTGAAGTGAATTTGTTGCGAGTCAATCTTGTCTATGGCTGAAGCGGCCCTCCGTGACTTGGCTGCCTTCACACTATTTGCTCTCATGGGATGCTGTCTACGAAGGTAATTTTTTTGGTGTTATTGAGCCAGGGTAAGCGACATATGATGGTGCTAGGGATTACATTCATCGGTTCTAGGGTATAATAAATGAATTTGACATGTCGACGCAAAGGCTGATCAGCTGCTCTCACCTTGACAAAACCAATGGCGGCTGATTTTTCGCGGAAACATTGCCGGCAGAGGTCAAGACCATATTTGCGAATGAGACCAGCCTGGTGCGCGCACAGTCGGCTGGCAAATATTAGTACAGGGATGAATATTTCACTAATTGCAACCTACCATTGGCGACTGCCCTTTCCGAATTTTCTGGGACGAGAGAACCAAACTGCGTCGTGGGTCATTTTGTATGAAGAATTGGTTATTGAGGAAACTTGACGATAAAGGATGAGTGCCTATACAGGAGGCTAGTTTAAGGTTTAAAGTCCGCTTAAAGGTAGGTCACGGTCAGTCACAGGTCACGGCATTGCCCTTGTATTCTGCGGGTGATATATAGTCGACTTACCCCTGCAACATGGCTCTCTACTTTTACCCACCATGATCGATAGCCCTCTCTTCTGTGTTGGCCGCATTCTGAACGATGTCCCCGACCTGTCTATTCCTCCGGTCACCTTAATAAAGACATGTATCGTTGCACTCATCATCGTTCTGTTTCGCGGCGTTCCCCGCTGGTTGCTTAGTATATTCCTTCTACCACTTTTTGATCCCCTACGACACCTTCCTGGTCCATCAGCCTCCTTTTTTCAGAACCATTTTCGCGAAGTCTTGGAGTGAGTCTGCTCACATTCAAGGAAATTCCACGCTAAGTCTTGCTGTAGTCCAGGAATGACTCCTACAACACACTCGGAATGGGTGAAACGCTATGGAAAGACTTTTAAATTTCATGGCTTTGGAAAGGTGGGCTATGTATGAGCTTGTCCGCTTATGTCACACCAACATTGTATCCTTTAGCACGACTATCGTTTGATGTCATTCGATTTCCGTGTCATCTCACACGTCCTGAACTCCCCACTCTTTGAGAAACCTTGGCAAACAAAGACTTACATAAACAGGCTCATTGGCAGAGGTAAAATTTACCTACTATCGGTGTAGCCTTTGCCAATCTTTCCACAGGACTGTTCTCAACAGAAGGTGCAGAACACAAAGCGCAGCGCAAAGCTCTATTTCCGTCTTTCTCATCACAGTCCGCAAATTCCTGGACACCCAATTTTGCTAGAAAAGCGGAGGAATTATGTGGACAATGGAAGGCATTGCTGCACAAACAACAACACCCCACTTCCGACCATAGTGCTGTCATTGACGTAGCTCATTGGACATCCCGTGCATCATTTGATGTAATGGGCCTTACTGCATTTGATCATGATTTCCATGTGGTGCAAGACGACTCTCGAGAGGTCTATACTGCCTATCGACGCATATTCAATATTATAGAGAAGGGATTTGGGCTGAAAGGGTTGCTTGAGCTATATTTTCCAATCCTATCAAGGCTTTGGGTAAGCAGGACACAACCTCTCAACGCTCTAGCTAAAGTCAGTGTGTAGATGACTGATGAAATCAAGATGAAAGCTGAATGCCAAAAAATAATTAACCGTGCTGGAATGGCCATGATCGCCGAGAGAAAGACAGAAAATCAGCAAGCTCGGTTGTCCAACATTCAGAGCAGCGACGTGTTGAGAGTTCTCCGTATGCTCCCTCTCATTTTTTTAAGAAAGTTCTTTTGATTTACCACCACCCTCCAGTCAAATCGAATCTTCATAACCCATCAAATAAATTGTCTGACGAAGAAATATTGGATGAATGCTCTTCACTTATTTTCACTGGAACTGACACTATTTCCGTCGCTTTATCTTGGTGCTTACACCTGCTATCCCTTCATCCTACCATTCAGACGAGACTTCGAGACGAACTTCGTGATGCCATGACTTGCCACCATAATGCAGATGGAAATACTTCAGACAGCTCTGCGGATTCTGGCTTTCACGGTTGCAGCCCTAGTTCTTATACTTGTAGCCCCAAGGCATTATGGGGCAAGATCGAGGGTCTTCCATACCTTGAAGCTGTGGTTCGCGAAACCTTGAGATTCTGTCCTCCGGTCCATGGAACTATCCGTGTTGCGATTGCTGACACCCATATCCCCGTGTCCCGTCCTGTTACCTTGTCAACTGGAGAGGTCATTCATAAAGATGAATGCTTGGAAATTCGAAAAGGGAGTTATGTGCACATTCCCATAGAGGGTTTGAACTATAGCGAAGATCTTTGGGGCCCAGATGCCCTAGACTTCAAGTAAGTCAACCTACGCCAGACCTTTTAATCATTGCTTAACCATGAATTAGTCCCGATAGGTGGAAAGACTTGCAAGGGCGTCCGCCAAGCAATCCAGGTATTGGTAACCTGATGACATTTGGATACGGCCCTCAGTCCTGTCTAGGCTACAAATTTAGCATGGCAGAAATCAAGGTTTTCATCACGCTTCTTCTTCTCAACTTCGCCTTCAGTCCTCTCGAGGATGTCAAAATCACCAAATTTAATTCAATACTTACGAGACCTTTCCTATCGGGTAAATGGGCTCAAGGAACACAGTTACCGCTCCGTGTTCGACAGCTCAATTAGAACACAAAGGTATATTAGTAAAAATAATTTATATCTAATTGTATGTAGCCGTAGATACGATGTATATAATAAGTAGACAGACTCGAGGTGTATTCTTTTTGAAGCAGAAGCTACACATTGATCGATGTAGAGGCTAGCGCATTGCTTAAGATTTCGATGTCTGAATCGTTTTCAGATCCATCGCAAGACGAATAGCCGCTCGCCGTGGAGACGCTGCCTACGGGTATTGCATGGGCGGGTCGAACCATAGATCGGGGCGAATCTGGTAATATGATAAAAGAGTCTTGCTGAAGACAGACTCGAAGCCTTACCTTGGGTTTTCACAGCAACCATACGGCTCAATTTCTGAGACTTGGACTGTCGCTTTGAAGTAAACAAAGGAACGAGGTTTCCTTCTTTACACGCTCCGCAAACTACGAAGGTGGGGTGAGTTGTCTGCGATTTCCATTTGATAACTTACCACATTCATCTGGTCGAATAGATTTACTGAATCGACCATACCTGAAGTGGCAGCTAAATCAACGAGTTACTGAGTTCACAGACGATCGACTCGTACACTTTCGCACATTTCTGGCACTCTGACGGATTAATAAGTCGTTCTAGTATCAAGGTAAGAAATTTGAATGTTAGCAAACCTACCCCACTCATATGGATAAGAAATCTGGTAGTCATGTTTGATCTAAAAGGCAGAAAATGAGTACAATATAGCTGTGGAGATTGCGAAGAAATCTACTCACGGAAACATTTATGTCAGGACGTCTCTGCATGACTCTACTAGCCCTTTAGGACGGCACCAAGCAGAATTACAACCCCTCTAAAAAAAGGGAGTTGATCCCAGACTCACCATTTCTTGAAGTTTTGGCCGTGGTGTTCATTTATTTCCTTGTCAATGATCCAAGTTGCCAGATGGCACATTTCATGCGACAGTGTGTTCCTAATCCGCTCTGAAATGGCATCCTCCAATTAACTAACCGTCTCAAAGCCTCGTCTAGGAATGACAAACCATCGCGATCTAAAATCTTCTCCGCTAATTCAATCTGTGTGGTCTCAATTCCGTCTTTTGCCCTTGATTTGTTCCCATAAGACATGGAAATTTGTTGAGGAAGGTCAACTCACCGATGCCATTTTGCTCTGCCAGCCGTTGTTAGAAGCCTTTTGTTCCAGTTAAGTGCCGTACTATTGGGTAGGCCACCTTTGAATACGGAAGCATTGAGATCCTCAAACAGCTGTTGGGCATAATCGTGTCTTCTCTGTTGCTCCATTGTTTGTTGGGCCTTCTTGTTGGTAGAACGGGGCGCCTTCGGGGAACTTCCAGATGGTTCAACGCGTAAAGGGACTAGCGCAACTGCAGAGGGCGAAAGAAATGAAGGCTTTTGGCCGTTGTTGGCTATCTCGGAATTGTTGGCAGACTTATTTGGTGTTTTCTTGCTCGTGTCCTTCGTGCCAATGCGTAAGGGTGTTTTAGCAGACTTCCGTTCATCACTATGTAGAGCCAATCAATTTGATAGATGCATAATGGCCAAGAAAACAGAACGAATTACAAAACAATGATCGATTCATCGCCACCCAAGCGAACTGGGGTCCTTTGGGTGTTTGAATTCCTCTCTCCCAATTTGTTTTTATAGTGCAGAGTTTTGACATTCGCAGGCGTGAGCTCAGCTGAGCTATCTGTGAGCTCAATTATCTCGTCACCAGAATCATCTTCAAGGCTTTGAATCATCTGAGGTCGATAAGGTTGCTTGTCCGTGGTCCGTAAATAGCTAGCTGGTAGTCTTGGGGTCCTGGATAAGTTGAATCCTTAGTTGAATACATATATATCCAGAACAGAACCTCACCATTGTTGGCTTTTGGTTAGGGTAGAAGGGCTGGTGCAGAGCTAATGATCAAGACTTTGCGGACAGATTGATCAAGTGCTGGGAGAAAGAAGCACCTTTCTTCGTCAGAAGATATTTCTATCACTTCAGTGAAATCAGAGGTGCGGTCGCTTCGTTTCTCAGCTGCCTCCTGTCTGCGGACAGTCAGAGCGCGTAGGGAGCAGCTGGAGCCAAACATCACACCTAAGGCGTTCATCTTCACTGTCTGGAATCACCTCAAGATCACTTCCGTAGAGATCCGGCCTTTTTTTCATGGTGGTTAAAACGTTGAATCACTGACACTGGTGAGCGGTATGTACGCGATTCGTGAAGTAGGTCCAATATTGATAAGGTCACCACCAAATGTGAAAAATGAAAAAAATAAATAAATCGGTAATTGAATTTACTTCTCTCTCAGACGATGATTTGGGTACATACATCAAAGTTTAGGACGGGACCTCCTGGCCCTCCTCAACCTGAGTGTGGTTAAGTTGACGGAACACGATGTCACGCGTCACGGTTTTCTGCGACCAAGCCTGTCCACGTGATCGCGAATTTGTGCCGCCGGGACGGACATAATAAGCAATTAATCCCTTCCATCAACCCTTCGGGGAAGGCAAGTGTGCTCCCATTCTCTGACTTTCTTTCATAAGAATTTTACCTGCAGAGCACTACTTGTGCTGCGTTGGAAACTATACTGGGAGTGCCTTTCATCTCGTTGGATACTGTTAGATGGAAGTCGGATTGGGGTGTAACTCCACGGGATGAATTTCGGACAAAGCTAAGGTCCTTTATTGACGAACATCAGGAGAGAGGATGGATTGCAGATGGAGATCACATGAATCGAGGAAGATGGATAATAGATGAAGAAGCCACGGATATTGTATGTCAGTAATTCCAATAATCGAATAGATCCAATACTACCTTCAGCCAACGGATACTCACTTACTCATGTAGGGCTCGATCCCACTCTGCTGCTCTGCTTCTCTCTTCTAGTGATACGTACTTTCTTGCGTCTTTTCCGCCTTCGTCCTCCTTGTGCTCCCGGTTGTGAGGAAGGGATTGGAGAAGTTTTCTTTTCCAAAGAAAGTATTATCTGGTGGTGCATAAGTAATCACTGGAGTAAGCGTGAACGGAATAGAAACAGATAAGCCTAGGGATCGGAAGTAACGTTGAAAGGCGGAGAATGAGGAGAATTGGTGGATGGGGTTCTGAACCTAAACGATGGTTGAGTGACATTCAGGAGATGGTGAAATTGAGAAGAGTGACTAAAGCTAAAGAAGGGTGTGTGCAACCAAAATTAGCTAGAAGCCCCTAGTGATGATTCGTCGTTAGCTCAACGATTGATATATCGCACAAGTGCCAGCTCTCATGTATCTAGAGTTCCTCTCAAAATATCGAATCCATTTTCATTGCAGGAATAAATTATGTGCATGCGCGTTGATTGATATAGAAGAGGAACGCAAAGAAATAAAATTACATCCAGTTTCGAGCCGGTTTGAGTTCTACGGGCCTGCGTCGTGGGGCGCCCAAGAGGGGAAGGTAGCTGCTGCTGTCCAGAGTCAGATCCTGGTACGTCGTTGACGGATATGAAGCAGGTGAATTCTCCAGTGGATTCTCTCCTGTCTGAGGCGCCAATACTACGGTTTCCTAATAACTTAGATGTATATTAGTTTCGTTCTCGAGCTCATGCTTGTATGTCAGTACTGGGAATTTATTTACATGTATAAGTACCACTATAATGACCATATTTTTAGCTTTGCGTCACGACCACCAGTTACAAGATATCGATCCATGTATCTTAATCTTTCCACTGGTTTGGTGTGGCCATTTGTCATTAGCGTCGATTGCTGTGAACTTGTGCGGTTATACACCTTGAAAAAAGGAAGTCAAAGGCTGAATATAATACGCTGTATGGGAGAGAGGTACCTTAACGCCATTTTCGCCAGTGGCAGCAATGATCTTTCGAGAATCAAATTGTAGAGCTGTCACCGCATGGTCGAACTGGATGGTTTCAAATATACCGCCGGTTCGAAGATCCCAAACCTATCACAGAATAAGCGTCCATCCATCTTAGATATGAGTCATTACTCACCTTCAGTGTCTTGTCAAGGCTCCCGCTGGCGATATGTATCTCATCGAACTGTAAACAGGCTACTGGACCAGTATGCCCCAGTAGCGTTCTATGAGCTTGTCCAGTGCGCACTGGTGATAGGTCAACTTCCGGAGCTTGAATATGTATCCAAAATCTCGTATACTCACTATCCCACATCCTGACAGCACCATCACCACTTCCGCTAACCAGCCCATAACCCCAAAATTGTACACCGCCGACAAAATCCTCATAAAATTCTCCAGTCCCATCAGCATATGGTGGCATTTGAACAGAAAAAGAACCGGGGAATGTTTGGTTCTGTAGCGGACTAGGCGCAGTTGTAGATGATGGATGCGAGATAGCCCAAAGGATGTCCATAGTCATTACGCATTGGCCCGTTGTAAGGTCCCATTGCCGTAGGGTCTTATCCGATGCCCCCGTCACCTTCGTAGTGGATAATTTCAGAATCAAACCAGCATTAGAAGGGAAGTGGAATGGCGCACAAGACACTCATCCTCAAAGTAGAGTGCAGTTACTGCTTGCGTGTGTCCCTCGAGAACCCGCACACAAGGATGATCCCTTACAGATGCGCTGGCTGCCGGCGTCTTAATTTCACCAGAGTAATCTGTCCCTTCTTCGTCCTCTTCTGCAACGTCGCTAAGACTAACCACTTCCCCCTCTCCCCAATCATCGTCATCGCCAACCCTTCTAAGATCCCACAATCTTACATTCCCATCTGCGCCCCCAGTCAAGCACACATGGTCTTCGACTTGTAAACAGTGTACGGCTCCGACATGGCCTCGTAATCTGCCTACCTCATCGCCTGATAGGAGGTCCCACACACGGGGCTGAGCGTCCTCTTGAGAGGCACTGACGAGAGTTCCATAAGGTTCAGAGATGTCGAGGGCGGTAATTGGAGTTGTGTGACTGTCCAGAGTCTGACGCATGAATCTGAATTAGCCTCGCTTGTTGATGACAAGATTACGCCTACCATGAAGGCAACTCCAGGTGGTAAATCGTCATGCTCCGACGGTAAAAATGCCGGACCTCCATACGATAGGTGAGCCATAATACATAAACTAGAAAGTATCAGATACCTCGGCGTCGACGGGAACTGGGTGGCAGGTGCAATTTCTGGACTGTGGTGTTCTGTGACTGGCCCGAAGCTTGTTCAAATTTCATCCTCTCCTTAACACCTTCCACTGTCGAAAAACTTAAGTCTTCCGCAATGATGCATCGAATTGAAAGGCTTACATTCATCGTCAAGTTCTAGCTCATCTTCCTGCAATTTGAGCAAATCTCGTTCTAATTTCGCTCGAATTCCATCTAGAGCCTGGATCTTATGTGTAATTTCTTCTATTTCGCTATTAACAAGACTCTGTAAAATCTCGAAGCATGAACAAAAAATTAGCATGGAACAAAAGTCGTGCTTACCCTTCTTACATGTAGGTTCTCCTTATCACGCATGATCTCTTGGGTCTGCCGTGTTAGCTCCTCCTTCCCCAGTGTTTTTGTTGCACTCAGACTCTCCCTACCCTTCTTCCTCTGGCCTCTGTTCCCATGACCCACAATCACTACATCGTCTTCAACGTCTTCAACGTCTTCTTGTTCCATGAGCAAGCCCCTTGCGCTCATCCCAAGTTTCTTCAAGCCAAGCTTCGGTATATCAACGTTGCGCATCTGCCGCCTTCTGGTCTTACCCTGTTCCGCACTTGGGATGGTGGCATTAAAGCCTCGTAAAAGGCTGACGTTTGAAGCCACGCCATTTGGTTCCGGTATGTCTACTTCCAGCAATTCTTCTGTTGCCTCGATGATCTGCAAGTCCCCAGATGTGATACGCTTCGACCCAAGTCCCAGACGAAGGGGAGCACGGCCAAGAGTAGCAAAATCCACTTTTGACCTTGATAATGATGAAGAGGCCACAGATGCACGTGGCCTAGATGAAACCGTTGCTGCAGAACTCATCATACGCGGTGTCATGATCACAGGAGCAACTACACAAGAGCCATCCTGTTAGAACGTACGCTAGACGTTATTCGGTATTCATTAAATTTACGTACGTTCAGACAGAATACGGGTTGAATCCTTTTTCTTGTGAGTGAAAGGAGTCATGAGTGCTTTTTGAACAAGCTCGAACTTGCTCAAGGCATTAGACGGCGTAGTCGCTCCGTCGCTTATTGTTGGTTCTAACCCTCCGCGAGCAGTTTGGCGTTGCTGATCGATTTTCCGAGCCCGTGGCTCGGATACCATACAGGCGAATGAAGGTCGTGTTGAGGAAAGGAATTGTAGCCAAATATTTCAAGGTCGGAAGCTCGACGAAACCAGTTCTGGCTCAGATTGCCTATTTTTGGAAATTATTTCCCATACCTAATAAATAGCCTACTACACTAGCCTGTTATATCAAGTTTTATTCTCTACGTCGCCTATCTGGTCGAGATGATATGGTCCCTATACTTATGATGGAGCACAGGTTTGATTTATCTGACTACCAAGGTAGATATCCTATCGAGACCAACCCAAGTCAACGACCAGCCCGATGCCATACGGTCGCAAGTCGTACTCTTGGCGGATGAACGGAAGATTAAATTGGCTCATCGCCTGGGGCGCACTCGTAATGTTCTTTACTTCCACAAATGAGGGTGGGTCCGCTTCTCGTGTCTCTGCTGTCGGTACACGCTGGGATCCTTGAGGGAAATTCCTGAGCCGCGACCAGAAAGTCGAAGTAGGAACGGTAGAGTTCGATAGCGGCAGCAGTGTTTGATTTAGCGGCATGCCCATACTGTCGTTGGCGGGAACGAGACTTTGAGTGTTGTTGGCCGCTAGAATGGCATATGCGTCCTTTTGCTCTAATTCACGACGGAGTCGCTGAACACTCAAATATTCCCATTGTGAAACATTGAAGGGTTCCCAAAAACCGCCTGTTGAAAAGTCACACCAACATCTATCTACGGCGCGCATGACGGTGGGTAGAGCATGAGAGTAGTTTGGCATCAGTGTAGAGTTAAGAGCTTCGGAAAAGGTTGTGATGTTGTTGGACCAGGGGATGGTGAGTGGACTGTCGATGGGGAATGGTTGCCAATAACAAGATGAGACGAAGAGAGTAGTTAAGAGAACGATGCAATAAAAACTGAACAATGTAAGCCGACGTTTGAGCACTGCGATATGTCTAAACTTACCAAGGTTTTGCGTGCATTGTGAGAGAAAACAAGAACAAAATTAGAAAATACGGTGGTGCTGTGGGGAGAGGAAGAAGAAGTAAAGGAAGAAACCATCGTGTGCACCTAATAAAAGACGGTCAGTTTAGCGAATCCAAATTGCTTGGCTGTTTGACCTACCACATCGCGGTCACTGTTAAGAGCAGTTCGGCCGGGAAATTCGCCGTATTGGGTATGCCGGTATCACCGGTTCCTTCCTTAAAAAGCTCTGAACGTTCTGGACGGTTCCACAAGTCCTCTTCACTCCCAATCACAACACAGACACTATGGTACAACATCCAGAGGTCCTTTGGGCTCAGCGTAGCTCAGAATTAGATGAAGAAAAAGTTGGTTTTTTGTTATCCTCCTTGATCATCATTCAGATCGCAGACTTTAGAATATTATTTACGTGACAGTCAACCTACCCGACATCAAAGAATCGTCACTGGAATACAAGTTAACTCCAACAGTCATTTCTTTCAAGGCACAGGCTGGAGAGTAAGTTTTATCCCAGCCCATTATCAAGCGCCACACTCATCCAATCTCTTAGAGCTGAGAAGGAGTATGCTTTCGAGCTTGAACTCTATAGCGAGGTCGTTCCAGAAGTTTGTTGAAGCAGCTCAACTCCATTATCTCATGACACTCACCTTGTTGCCTCTAGAAATCTAAAAAGAGCTTGAACACGCGTTCTCTCTCTCTGACCATTCTTAAAAAAGTCAAACAAGCTGAATATTGGCCCCGACTCACGAAAGAAAAGGTCAAGAACGCGTTCCTCAAAACCGACTTTTCTAAATGGGTGGACGAAGACGAACAAAATGGTGACGCTGTCGCAGAAGATCCAGATCTTGACATGGGCGGAATGGGCGGAATGGGCGGAATGGGCGGAATGGGCGGAATGGGTGGAATGGGTGGAATGGGCGGGATGGGTGGAATGGGCGGGATGGGTGGAGGAATGGACTTCGAAAAGGTAAGCACATCCTCTGAATGATCTCTTATCTCAACCACTGACTTATCACTTAGATGATGGCGCAGATGGGAGGCATGGGAGGCATGGGAGGATCATCTGGGCCCACAGATGGCAACATTGGCGACCTTGCCGAAGATGATTCTGATGATGATGGGCCTCCACCCCTTGAAGATGCTGAGCCAGCCAAGTAACTTTACGCTCTAATCTTTAGACCGCGTAGAACTGTGCTTCAGGATCTTTTCACCTAGATCTGAAACGCATTATCTTATCATTTTGATACAAAAATTGAGACCCTCAATACAAGTACTTAACGATATTTTGTGATAGTCGTGAGGCCTGAGCATTTTGATACGAGGGCAGAGTTGGTGTCTGGAATATTCAACATACTGATGTATTCGCATTCCATTCCGGAGTGAACTTGAAAGCAAGAAAATACATAGACGACATCTTCAAGATTCCGCCAGAGACCTTTGCCCATCAATGGAACGCCCCCAACTTTCAATTGTTTGCCCTTTAAGCGTGGTGAATATGTGGCGCATTCAAATTGCCATCTACTGGAGGGTTCCATTAGCTAGTATCATGCACGATCCACGCTCCTGGGATTCGACCGGGGAGGACTTGAACAGTCTTGAACGCTGTTGCCTATTGAACACTCGGTTATACAATGCAGATCGACTGCCGTTTGGTGTTCAACTTGGTTGAGCCAGTGGTGTCTCTCCGACCCTCCAGTGTAGCATGAAAGCAGCTGATCCTCTTCTTGGGAGGCGTCCGGCAGTACCATGCCCGTAATTTTTACAAAAAAACAATAAAATTCATAATGACTATTTGTATGATATTATATTGCAATTGTGGAAAGAGGTAGACGTGGTAGTAAGGATGTGGAGTAATAGTAAAAAGTTTTGCAACTCCCGGACTCATGACATAGTACTGCAATTTGATCCGAAATTATCAAGTTTCTTGTGTCCCATTTCTCCAAGTTCCTCAGGATAATCAATTTTGCCATCTAGAACTTTGCCCTTTTACATATTTCATAGGGCAATTGCCGTCAGTGCCTAAATATAGGCCGGCAAAAATCCCTCCAAGTGCCAATAACACTATTATTACTGTAGCATGTGAGTCGGAGTGACAGGGGGTCGGCGTTATATTTGTTAGTTGTGCTTAGCCAGGGGTTGGATTCCGGGGCTTCCTCCAACGGCAATTGCAGGTCATTGGCAAGAAGAATTTATTTCCTGTACAGTCGAACCCCTCTTACTAACCCACGATCCTCGGTGGACGGCCCAGGCTATGGGTTATTGGGGGTTCTGGGTTGAGAGGGGAGTGCTGAAATAGATTCGAAAATAATGGGAGGATGCATATGGATCGAAGATTCAAATTTCATTTTAAGCTATATTTTTTGATAGACTGGATGCTTTGCTGGCCAATATCTATCGGTTTTGCCAACAACGGGGGGTTATGGTGGACTTATGGGTTATTTATGGTATACAAATCCCCGCCCACCGAGCTGGTTGGACGGCCAGCCGAAGGGGTTGTTGTGTTATCTCTTTTCTCACGACCAAATCTTGACGGTATCCCCAAGTATCGCCAGCCGCATCTAGACATACGGACAGTTGACGCATGATCGGCAAGACCATTTAGTACTTACACCAAGGCTTCAGCGTCGACAATCAATTTGCAACAAGGGTCAATATATCTATGAATGATCCCAGTATAGATGGGAGGTTTGAAAAAGAAGGTAGTTTTTGCGGACTGGTACTATACATAGATCATTCCTGTTACCAACTACTACCTGACAATTTTTTTTTTGATAAGGCAGCCCCACTTAAGGCTCTGGAGAGAAATATCTGCTACCCATCGTTGGCATCCGTTAATCGAAGTTCGAACTTCGATGAGAGAGGGCTTACCTTCAAATTTCAAGTTGATTGATCCTTTGACGTTAATCGGTGCAAGACTGGTCTATAGTGATTTCCAGTTTTTCATCAACAATGTTTATTTTGACCCTTGGGGAATCGGACGGTGATCAGGGTACGGAATAGAGTTGCCGAAAACACGTACTTTGTAAGATCGGCAACGACATAGTCGGGATTGGCACCCGACTTGGTTATGGTTGCTCGCGGAGTCGAAGTGCAGACGGCGAGAGTAAGAGAACCAGCTTCACGACCAGAATATAAGCCTGAGATTGCATCCTCGACCACAAGACCTAAAAACCAATATTTCAAACAAGATTTGGGTACAAAGGAAAGGACGTACACTTCTTGGGGTCTGCGCCACATCTCAATGCACCAGCCAAGTATGGAGCAGGATGGGGTTTGCCTTGCAAGACATCATTCGAGGCAATAACGCCTAAGGCAGGGACAGGAATGCCTGAACGGTGTAACGCCCGTGGCGCAAACCTATTGGAAGCTATGATGGAGAATAGCGATCATGTGTGGCTTCGTGGAATTTTTTTTCTCACCTGAGGTAACAATAGTCCATTTTGATTTGCTTGATGGATCGGAGGACAACTGTCGGTCACTTCAGAACTGTGGACACTTGATACCTTTGCAACCTGCCTTGGATACGAGGTCAATAGCACCTGGTAAAGCTATTGGACCACCTTGAATGACTTGATCTTCGAATCGATCGATTTCTTCCTAAGGATTGATTTATTTTCAGTCACTATTACCATTGGCTGTGGCAGACAGACCAAAAGATGGCCTTCATCAGTAATGCCACAGTACTCCTTCAATGTATCATAAAGTCTGCGACCATGACTTGCATGGGCTACTGCGTTGGAATCCTCAAGATTGTAATCGATGGCAAAATTTTTCCATGCTTGTAGTACACCAGGCGTAGAATCAACCAGCGTCCTGAACGAGTCACGATATTGGGAACGGCGACGATTACGAGGTCAATGAAAATGTACCCGTCCATGTCAAACAAGACCTGGAGAAGATGGGGAATTTGAGCGCGACCATGGCCGAGTAATAAATACATACCGCTTCTACTACGATAGTGACCACTGACATGACTGGTTAAGCGACAAACCCAGATTCTTTGATTACTATTTTTAGGATTGCCCCCATCGTTGTCACAGTGATTGTTACTGAGTTAATTATATATTATGTATGATTATAAATAGCTGCTTTTAAAAGACTCGTCGACGTTTGTTATATGTTATTCCCACCTTTCCCCTCCTTTGTTGTTCTTTTATTCATTACCTTTTCATTTTATCTACCCTTCGAATTCCTTTCTCGATCAGGGATCGTTTTAGCGGCTAGTCCTGCAATTCCCAATTGTGTTGTTTAATTTCTTTATTTAATGAAGACTGCTTCCTTTATTGCGGCCATCTCTCTGGCTCTTTCTGTCTATGCTGCAGGAGCTGCAGCTCCTGCCGTTTCAGTCCCTCCTGCCGCTTCAGCCACAGCCGCCACTTCAGCCACGACTGCCGCCTCTGCCGCAGCCACCTCTCTTTCTATCGCTCAAGACCAAAGAAACAACCCACAGACCTCCTTGAGTTCGTTTCTCCACACCTATTGTAATTATTTTATCCAATCTGTTCTAGTTGTTAACCCCAAGGTAATCGCAACTGGATTCGCGAACGACGGTCAAGGTTAGTTCATTACTTTTAAAATTCTGCTTAGGTTTTTTGATGTTCATTCCTTTTATCTGTAGATGTCCCAGCTGCTGGTAACTATTTATTATTTGCTTTTCCCCACCAGGATTTATTGATTTTGTTGTAGGTCAAGTTGCTTCTCTGACGTCAACGAACAACTTCATCAACTTTTGTTTGACCGTATCCAACCTTCCTATCACAAACGGAAAGCAGATTGCGACTGGTTCATGCAATCCAGCTCCCATGGGTGTGATTCCATCGAGCAACAACATGCCCTCTGCCAAATTCTCTTTCCCTAAAAACGGCGACACTTCACTCGTCGAAGGTACTCCATTCACGATCTCGATGGCCATTCAAAACTTTCAGTCCGGTGCCTTCGTTAACGCCCAAGAAAACTACTTCGCTGCCCCGCAACAGGTCAACAGACAGGGAAACATCATCGGCCACTCTCATGTTGTTGTGGAGACCCTATCGGCGATCGACCAAACCACGCCCACCGACCCCAGGAAATTTGCTTTCTTCAAGGGCCTGAACGCTGCTGCGGTTAATGGAGTTTTGACTGCCGACGTCACTGCCGGCCTTCCTGCTGGCTTCTACAAACTCTCATCAATCAATACCGCCGCCAACCATCAACCCGTCCTGGTTCCCATTGCGCAACACGGTTCTCTCGATGACGCCGTCTACGTGAGCATGATCTTTTTTATTCTCCCGTCTTTATGTGGTCAACTCAAATCCTCCAGTTCACCATAAAAGCTAAAGGTGCTGCTGCCCCTGTGGCCTCCGCAACGGCAACCAAAGCTGCCTCAGTGGCTTCCGCATCGGCTACCAAAGTTGCCCCAGTGACTTCCGCATCGGCTACCAAAGCTGCCTCAGTGGCTTCCGCATCGGCCACCAAAGCTGCGGCATCCATACCGGCAGCCAAAGCTGGCAGCAATGTAAGAAAATCTATTCTCTGACACTGCCTGCTGTTGAATTGAAACCTTTTTAGGCACCCGCCGCTACAGCACAAGCGAAGACGCAAGGCAAACGAGCCCACGCAAGAGCTCTCAACTAGAGAGGACGACGATTGATGTTGTGATCTTAGTCTAGTTTAGGCAGTTCATACGTTTTGTTGTGTTGAAATTTGCTGAGCATAATACGATTCCTGTTGGTTCTTCCAAGCAAGTACCTGCCAGATTTTTTATGACGCTAGAGGTAAACGGGGACAAATTGCATTTGTCAAGTCCCTCATGCCAAGATCAAACTAGTCTCAAATTAATGTCAACCGTATTAAATCTTTTAATTGTTGGCGCAGTTGGAACCTTTCTTACTGCCTTCAAGCCTTAGTTGAAGCTGTACGTCTCCTCTCTGCTTCCCATTGTGCTCTTATGAGTCGTGCACCTTCAACTCGAGAGCGTAGGTCGCATGCTGAAGAGGAGAATTGCATTTGCGCTGCTTGCAAATGGGGATGTATCAATGAATCACTGCGAATTACCTATATTTGTTGCGTTAGAAATGACTTGACGACGCGCCTCTAATATGGACAACATACAGATCCAATTGCGAGGAAGAATGAAAATGTGGCTGCACTACTGAGCATGTATTGCGAAAGTGTCCCCAAAAATCCGCGTGGACCAGCGCCACCCCTAAAGAACCAATGAGCGGAGGGACTGAAGATTGAAATAATATACAAACCTGATGATACTCCATGACCCGAAGATAAATCCAATGGTAAGGCCGACACCACCACCCATGAGAGCTCCCATTCTGTAAACGTAGAGGTTAACGCCCTCGAAGCTCGTGTGCACGAAGTGAATAGTATTTTAATTAGCATTCTTACTTCACTGTAATTTGAAATAGATGAACAAACGTTAGCCATAAAAAAAGGGCTACTCACTTTTCTGCCAGATGGAAGGCCCATCCTGATAGTGCACAGGCGGAGGAGGCATCTTATACTGAACGAAACAAAGTCGAGAACAAAAAATCAGCCGTTTCAGTTTCAATCCAAACCAGTGTAAACACACCCGTCTAACCCATGAGCACTTCGACCCCTTTTTTTCCTGCTGCTCAGCAAGCTCAAATAAGTTCGTTAATGTCATCTTTATAAAAATGCACCGTTTGAATTAAAATACGACTTAGTTAGGGCGAATCAACGGGATCTTTACCATGTGTCCTCCTTGAAAGCGCAGGTCGAAAGCACCCTACGGTCATGGTTTGGTTGGTTGTCCCGGCGGCATGTCTTTATGTAAAAATCTCAGAACTATACAGGCACTCGTTGGTTGACTCGATGTGACAAGGAATTGGATCTGTTTGTTAAACTCTGCTACTATGGCCTCACGACAGGAACAGGTATATTGAGTCTCCCGCTACTCACAGACTTATTTATTATCCTGCAGCGACGCAGACACTTGGCGAAGAGTACACAGGCATATGGCAGTATTCTCCAGCCGCTCAAACTGTTCCTCCCTCGAGCCTCATTCGGACAACTCTCATTATACTGTCTTTAGCACCATCTTACTTCATTGGAAGATTAGGACAAAATGTAGCGCTCAACAGCAGATATCCCAACCTGGCCAAATGGCTTAAACGTCTTCCCTCTGCATTGGACATTTTGACCGAGATTAATTTAGCCATATTTTATCTCAGAGGAAATTATTACGACCTCGTCAAACGTGTAATGGGAATTCATCATGTGTGTATTCTGTTCCTGCATGGTACATCCTGGTTTTTTTGATGTTTCCAAGATATCCTCTGTTCCAGAAGATCCACATACACGAGCACCATCTTACTCATTACTTGGGGTCATGATCGGCGTCAGACTCATTCACCGGTTGATTGGCTATCTTAATGCCGAGCGTGCTCAACAAAGTGGCAAAGAAAGGCTTACCATACCAGCTCCACATGACAGCTATCTTGACGATCGGAGGGTTTCTCTTCTGCTAAATGTGCAAGATCCAGAAGGCGAGCCTGCAAAGCCCGCCGAAGAAGATGAAAGAACTGCGCTAGATGTGACTGCGATTTCTGCCGAATTAAGAGCATCCAGAAATTGTACGTTGTGCCTCGAAGAAAGGACAGATAGTTGTACAACTGAATGTGGACACTTGTTTTGCTGGAATTGTATTGTGGGTTGGGGAAGAGAAAAGGTCAGCGTTGTTTTTCCTTTGGAGTCATACAAACAGGCGCTTATTTCGTCATACGAAAGGCTGAGTGCCCACTTTGCCGACAGTCTTTAATACTGGATAGATTATTACCTATTTATAATCTCTGAGAAAGGGAATTGTATTATTATTGATACGAGATCAGATATATCTGTTGGTAAATGTAAAGGGCATTGAAAACAGAACAAATAACAGTCCAATTCTAATACCGGAGCCAACCAATGGAGAACCAAATGTAAGGGAAAGCAATAGAGACAACTCACGCTTGGAGAAATTCTCGTGACATATCGGCGAAAGCAGCAGCACCGACACCTAATAAGCCAAGTTGCGTGACACAGGCAGAAGTATGCCGATACACAGTTTCTAATGCTGGCTGCACCGGATGTCCTTGTGATTCTGGTACACGTGTTAGTGATCTTGAGCTTCATGGATGGAACATATCACTTACTAAGAATCGCTTGATTAACCTCATGCGCAAGGGCAACTCTTGAATTATGTCCAACAATATCAGCAATAGAACCGCCCGCTTCCAAGGGATCTTCCCATGCCACGATGCCAAACGTCTTCTTGAAAAGTTGCTGCAGTTCAGGTCTTGGATCTGACTGGTAATTCTTGGACAGAGTTTGGCCGTAGTTAATTGCTTCGTTCAGCGCAGTTTCGTACTGCACCACCAGATCCTGATATTCACCCACATCCTCACCGTCGGGCGCTGAGTAACTGGTGCTGGTCATGATACTTGAAGATTCATTCGATGAAGGCCGATATGGCAGGGGCCCTGAAGCATCGTCATCGATATCCATGTTCATTTCATCGTCTATCCATGTTTCCTCTCGATCTTTGCGTCTATCGACCTTTTCACGTAAAGCTTTCATTTTCTTTTTGATCTCAGATGTTTCCAGGATGAGCTCAACAAATTTCCTGCAACGCAGTTTGAAGAAAATCAAGTGGTCTTCGGTTTCCAGTACCTTCGGATAATGTTTCTGGACAGCCTCTATAGCTGGGTCAATTTTGCCCCCAAGTACGTGATTCACGATGTTTGTCCGGCATTCGATATCGCTTTCAATGAGATCACTTTTGTTCGCGGAGTGACGCATTTCAACATCATGATCGTCTATATCTGGTCCTGAAGGGACACTCGTGATAGCCTTTTCGTTTGCTTCCTGCTGAGTTTCGAGAGCACGAGCAGTTTTAGCATATCCGTGATGGATGAGGTATGTCATGACAAGTTGGTTTAGAACAAGTTTCGATTCTTCTTCCGAAATGGATGTCTTTTCGAAGGTATCATTCGTGATGGATGCAATTGATGCAGGGCCCGTTTTGCGGAAAAGGCGTAAAAGCGTGCTATCGAGGGATGTACCCAGTATCTTAGACCAGGTAGCGTTCAATTGTTGTTGGACATGGTAATCGATGTCATATTTAAAGGGTTCCTGGCCGAAGTTGGCGCGGATCATTTCACCCATATGTTGTAGGCCAACAGCGGGATAAAGATCAACATTCCTTCCGATGCTGTCGAAAACTGAACCTAAAGATAGGTATTAATTCTATGCCACAAAGGTATTTGGTTGAAAAAAGGAGGAAAGAGAGACATATTCACCAAGTAATGTTCCGTTCTTTGTGAAGAAAGCCTTGTACGTCGTGAAATCAACTCCACAACCAATGATATCTCCAGCTACATCCTACTCAGAAAAGAAGATCGAGAGACGGCGAGACGGAGCTTACTACCAAAAGGTGCACCGTATTGAGCGCCGCTCTTATCGGCAGATAAAGCATGTCCATCATCTCCATAATAACCCCAGGAATTAACCTCCCAACCAGGTAATCGAGAAAACTTCACGTTTCGACCAGCAAATCTGGCATCAGAGTTTTCAGATGATATATAGATGTGGGTATGACACAACGTACCCAAGGCTGACATGACTATGAAGGAGTGAGTGTTTGGTGAAAATAACGATGGAGAATACTCACGCTTTTTGCTCTTTACCAAGAATCTCGACTTCGTAATAGTAAACCCCACAAGCAGGGGGTATTGGGTAGGCCGTCCGAGCAGCAGCAGCATCTTTGTCTCCCGTACATGATGCCCCTATCTCAGTATGAGTCTAATGTTTATCCTGAAGATATAAGCTACAAACCCTCATAGGTCAATTCCCTCCCATCTAACGAAAGACTTAGATGCTGATGGTGATCGCCCCAACGAGTCGGCAGTCTGAATGGCGTATCTTGTGTAGCAAGAGGGAGCGATGCAGAGAGAGGACGAAGATCACGAGGGGGAGGAGTTGCATTGCTATCATCGTCGATGTCCGAAGATGGAGACATAGAATAAGGTTGGGACCTGGCACCAGCTGAGGGATCGGCTCTTCGACTTGAGACTGGGGAGACGGGCACTTCAGCTTGCAGCAGATGCCTCAAGGACGAGTATTCAAGGTATGCTGGCCTAGAAAATGGCACAGAGGCCGGACGTGCGATAAGTTGCGTCGTTAGAGGTTTATTTGAAGTTCTAATACTCGTTACACTGGATCTCCGCGTTTGTGATTGTGAGCTGGAAAGTTGGGGTTGACTCGGAGTTGGACATTCTGGGGCGGGTGAGGGATGCATTTCAGTTCCAGAACCACGAATGACTCTTGGTTCAAAAGCAGTTTGGGTAGAATTTCTTCCAGGTGCGCTAATAGACGCAGATCGTGGATTTCGGGTTGGAGAAGCTGAAATATTGTTACTACCACTGGTAGACCTGAAAGCGTGAGAGGGATGTAGTCGTTCTACGTTGTGTCTTTGAGGTCGACTTGATGAACCATACTGGGGAATTGAAATAAGAGATTCGATATTACGACTTGCACCTGAAGATGAAGAACTGCGTGGTATTGGAATACTGGACGATCTGGATGGTCTAGTGTTCATGGTGGATCAGAGGCAAGGCCTAGTAGGGGTAGAGGCACGTGAGAGCAAATTATTTAACATACGCGTCTTTTACCTCTAACTACAACATGGTATACAGAACTTTCTATAATTTGTTTCAGAACTCAATAAACACATAGGATTCATCTCTTCGCATCGTCCCAGCATCCGCATCTAAGTCAGCATCGGTCAAGGACACATCCAACTCTTTGGGTTTGCATGATACTCTTCAGTATGGTCCTCGCAGCCTGGCTGCCGAAGTAAAATCCGAAGGTACATTGAAAGATCGACTCGAGAACGTAGGTGTCTTAGTCTTCTATTCAAATGACTATTCCATTAGTTCATCTTATTATCAGTGGGAAGCAACCCAAGATAACATGAAGTTAACACTGGAACGTGATCTGTTCGGAATGCATGCGCCAATGCGACGCCTCATGGAACGTAAGATCGTAGCAAATGTAAGCTGTATTATATTTGGATTACTCCCGTTCTCACTGGTATGACAAGACACCTATGTACGGCGGTCCTCAGGTTAATCTCCACCTCGATATCCTAATGGGTCGCGATGAAGTGATTGAACCTTCAGACGTATTCTTAGGTGACGTATCTCAGTGCATTATAATTTGTTTATCAGCTCATTTTTTTTTACATAGGGATGGAGACTGGTCCTTCACTTGACCCTCACAATGAAATGCAGAAGAAAGTTCGTAAGGGCAACATGTAACTTTGTCAGAGTCTATTCTATACAATCATAATCATCCATGCTATGGTTTATGAACCCATTGAACCCCTTCACTCTTTAAAATGCCTTGTTCAACAACATTTCTGGCGCTGACTACGCAACCCTCAAGTAGAGGTATGCCGGAATGCGCATACGACCCACATATCCAAATTCCTGGGCTATCTGCCCTAGAAGGCTCTCTGGCTCCCTGTAGCTCACCCAAGCGAGTGGTAGCTTGATAGGGGCACTGCCACCATGTTCGCGTCTCCGGTACGGATAATAATGCAAGAGCCTTCTTGCTTTCCATAGTAACAATAGCTCGCTCCAAAGTCGCTACGCTGAGCAGGCAATCCTTTTTGGGCTCTAGAATTGGATTTGTAGTTTGGTATATTCGAGGCTTATCCTCCGGGTATCCTTTGGGACGAGGCAGAATATGTGTGGTCATCGTATATGATGACGAGACACACAAGCTGGTTCTGTCTGTCGATTTTAAAAGTTTTTCGTGGTTGGAATTACGATTGAGGGTAATGAGATTGAGGTCTCGTAAATCTCTACCATTGTCGGGTAGAAGAGAGTTGTCGGTGTGGTTGACGACAGTAGATCGACGGTATTGGAATGCTTTTAGGCATTGAATTTGATCTTGTATGGCCTTTATGCCGTCAAGTTGATTGGACGGCAGGGATTGCAGATATGACGTTAGGAGAGGGATTGCTCCATTTGCTTGGGTTGCTAAAATTATATGACGAAAGCCCGTGAGTTCTTGGGTTTGGCCGTCATGGAGGTACTGTATTGTGGCGAATCGAGGATCTTGGAGATCAGATCGAATTGCTAAGATGGGTGAGGACAGATGAATATGTTGTATATTTGCTGTGAGACGAGCAACAACTTCGCGAACACCACTGACAACCACATAATGGTGTGTGCCAAGCGTGAGCCAAATATAATCTATGCATCAGATCAGTTTTGGTAAAGGAATTGATAGGTCCATAATGACGTACCAAGAAGTTCTTCCATGGGATGGTTCATGACGTCCTCCTCAGGCGCTGTACACACAGCAGATAGTAAAGGCAATAAAACAGAATGAATGTAATCCTGCCAGGCTACGTCCATACCGCACAATTTGACGAGAAATCCGCGTGGTTTGGTTTGCACAGCCCAGTCCCGGAAGACAGTGCTTGGGATGCTGGCAGACCTCCAGATTGGTACCGCATGGAACAAGGTGATTATATAACAGAGCAGCAGCTGCACCGTCAAGCAAATAAATAGCCCAGTTACCCAGACACTCTGTATCGTGGATACAAGGACTCCTTGATTTTTGCCGCTACCGCCAAGACTTGAGGGTTTGCTGATGCCTGCACGACCAGAGCGCCCATTATAAATCATAGTAGTTGTAATTCTCCGGAGATAAATGTTTGTCGAGAGAAAGAGGGAAGAAAAAGAATATGAGAAATCGGCTGGCCGAAACATGATTCCGAGACTTTTATATAATGAGATAAGATGGGAGTAGTAGCCTGACCAAAATTGTTGGTAGGTCATACTTGTCATAAAATGGGGGTATAATGAGTACCTCCTTGAAATGACCGCATAGGTACATCGACCCGCCAATCTTCCTTCAAACCAGGAGCTGTGAGTGAAATGGACGAACAATCCATACCAATCGAAGGGGCCTTTACCACAGTTAAGCATTCGCCAATACACGTTGGGAAAACGCACCTTCTCAAAGACATGAACCTCGAACTCAACGTCTTCAAAGGAACCTCCGACTGGCCTTTTTAAAAGATGAGCTGCCGTGAGACCTGCAAGTCCGGTGCCTACCACGGCAAGTTTAATAGTGCGAGGCATTTCTAAATAGTCTTCAGAAAGATTTTACTAGGCAAGGTGGAATTTAAATAGCAAGTTTAGATGAAAAAAAAAAACAAGGATAGATCCAGCAAGAGATTTAGGGTCGAACTAAGCTGACAGGAAGACTCGATAGTACTTTATGTAAGAATCGGGCCCTTTTACACACACATGTCGAAAGAGTTTTGTTGACCCAAAAAACCAAAAAAAAAAAACACACTAAAATTTAAAACGAAAACCCGAAACCCCGGAAACTTACTATGCCTGATCAGGAACCTGGCCACCGTAACGCCCCAACGCATTTATTCGAGACCCACAAAAGGCTATCGACAACAAAAAACTAGATATTCCTAGCATCTCACTTGTAATATATCCAAATTTTAAGGAGCCTTTCTGGATGTGCTATGAATATTTTATGAACATGGTACCCTTTTTGTGCCATAACCCCTTTTTGGTGTCATAACCGGAAATCTGGCCACACATGAGAAATGGTCCAACTAGCCTGTGATCGAGATTGCACTAATAACTTGGTGTTGGAAGTCTTGGGTTACCGGATAGGGTCGAGCGCATGCGCTGCGGCAGGACCCCTGACAATGGTAGGCGAGGCCTGACACCTCCTGACACCCATTTTTCAAAAAGGCCGGCACCCAATCGGGACAAAATCGACCCAAATTTTGAAACGGCCGGGAGCCTCTGTCCGGACAGAAATCCTGTCTCAGAATATAGCGAGGTCCCCAATCCGGACATAAGTACCAGTTCTGCGCCAGGTATCGAGGTGGACGTATCCAAGCCTCTCGAGTTCGAGCACCTATTCATAATTTTATAGCTCCTCTTATGTTTGGGCTTGTGTTTTTCTGAAATTTTAAGCTTTCACGGCGGAGTACTGTAGAACTCCAGCATATCACGTGACATATTGGTCACGTGATTAATTACATACATTTGTCATTGACCATAACACAGAGGTGTCACGTAGGTAGAACACGAGGAGACAACATTACCAAGTTCTTCCAAGATCTGCCTGATCCATCTGGTGATGAGAGCGGATTAAACCTGTGCAACGGAATAATAGCAAGTAACTGTTAGGGGACGCTCCACGTCCTCCGATGTTTCCTCCGATATTTCTCCGTCACCTTTGTATATTCCTCCTCATCGTCGCCAGCCCAAGACGGAGTGCACTCGCGGCTCCGATACCGGAGTCCGATGATCACGTGACGTAGCATTCCTATCACTGTTTCACCATTCTCCATCTTTTTCATCATTTTATTATTTCGACTCCGATTTTTGGTATATAGACATGCATCCCAC
>Ga0193743_1000025_pt1 | contig 101570 bp, 132 predicted proteins | sample L2c2metaG_FD_143038 | JGI IMG/M metagenome (GOLD analysis project Ga0193743, IMG submission 143038) | Soil microbial communities from a riparian zone of the East river system, Colorado, United States - L2c2 | ecosystem: Environmental > Terrestrial > Soil > Riparian zone | place: USA: East... | reverse complement strand
ACCCCCCTTCCTATTCCAAATCGTGACGACGATCTGGAATCTTTCTGGCACGTCTTATTGTGGGTTGCTTTAAGACGCTGCGACCACAAGCTGCCGTCCTCTAACATTGTTGCTTCTCTCCGTAATCATGTGTACATTCCCTCAACTCGCCCTTTTACCCCTCATAATGTTTCTTTTTTAAAAAAAAACAGGTGGTACTGTTGAGTGATGGACAGACTTCTACTTCGGACAAGACGGCAAACGCAGTGCCGACCCGCGTCGTCACCAGTGCAGCGACAGGAATCGCCACCAGTGAGCCGTACAACTCTGTCCCACAAACTGAGGACACCATCACTCTCTTAGTAGAGCAAGAATCATAAAGGCACCGCCGTTTACACTGCAAGTTGGACGGCTCCCTTAAAGTCCGGGGTGCATTCCGCCTAGCATTGGTGTTATATGGCCGAAAAGGTAAAAAGATCGTTTGCGAGCGATAATTTGTGACCGTACTCATGGTCATTTTCGATTACAGGGTGAAATCAACGTTGACGACAGCGGTAATGCTTGGGTCAACCCATTTTAGTATTCATAATTCTATAGTCGTATACACTATCAGAATTGATTCGCTAAAATGCACCTTATACTTCAGGATGAAGTAAGTACTCCCCGTGAAAGCGGGCATTTCGACGGCCAACGGGGATATGGGTACATTTCCATTGAGAAATACGTCGATGCGGCGCGCACCGTCAATACGGGTCGTAGCAATCCCTCAGACTACGACCAACACGGGTTATCCATAATTGCCAACACTGTCATCCTCAATGCGGGCCGTATCAGTTTAGACCAGAAACGGCCTAACAGGTTGGCATCTGGAAAGACGGCGAGCAATGGGTTTTGGAATACTAGTAGCCGTGTGTATTGAACATATTATGTATGTAACCAACGATCCCGTAAACTTCACCTGAGTCTTTCGCCGAGCGCATTTATTGTGCATCGACCTACTTAGAAGTTCTGTTGTCAATTGAATTATTTATCCTTGAAAAAGAAAACAATATTCCCGACGAAGTAAATTTCATCAGAAGTGACATTACATACTTCTGTCACTTTCGGTCACATCTGATGCATTCCCACGACCATCAATGGTCCTTATTCCCGCCATTTTGGTCATTGGACTCTGCCTTTCCAGGCATGTTGACAGTTAGAATACTTAATTTGTGTATGGGATGTAAGCCGAGCTTTGAAAAAAGTGTTCGACGACCAGACGAGGATTGAGGCCTTGAGGAATGGTTCCCAAATGGGAAGCTTGACGTGATCCGACGCCAGCTGCTCAACCATCTCATCTTGCTTCCTTCCGGAAGCACATAAGGCTTTAACTAGCCGATCTTTAGGGCAGTTAGCGCCAAATGGCCAAAAAAAAATTAGGATATTCGACCTCTAATCACCCAAATGGCAGTTTTACCCCGTATAGTCACATAAGTCTCCCTAATTCTTCCACACCAACCGTACATAAGTAGATCCTGTAGTATATACTAAATGATCACAAAAAGACCGAGGCAAAAAGAATAAAATTTGAGCCGCAAAATAATTGACAAAGCAAAGTGCAAGTCTGCAAGGCAACTTAATTGTCATGTTGCAATTTTATGTCTGGAGACAGACGTATTGGATTGAAGGGTACTATGGGACACGGGTGTACCAGTAACAAATGCGTGCGACAGGAAAAGAAGGAAGTAATTGCAGATAAACAAGTGCTGATGGGATGCTCGGACAAAGAGAGGGTGAATATATGTTCGGAAATTGAGGAAGGACCAAAAAAAAATACGGAGACTGGTTGGGGGATTAAACCAGGATCATCGGCACATAGGTAAAAAAAAAAAAAAAAGTAAAAGAAAAAGAAAAAGGATATGATAAAGTGAAGAATAAAATATACTTTATAATGAACGCAGTTGCTACTGGGGCTTTGAGAAAGAGTGTCTGTCGTTGAGATGTTCAAAGTGCGCAAGAGTGAGTAGTCAATGAAAATGGAACGAGGTTGAGGAATGATGTAGTTGATAGATGCATAGAGTGACAGAGAGATGACAACGAGTGTAAAGTCGTGCGACAGGAAAATTGGAAAAACGACAAGACAGAAGTGGCATCTGGGTGGCGCCTCCAAAAGGTGCCAGACAAAAGAAGAATAATAGCGCAGGGGTCCATGGTAATAGGGCAGATAAACTAAAACTGTCGCTTCTACTTCACCAAGAACTATCCCAAAAAATTGAGATTAAGAACTGATGGAGGTAACTGTTGTCCCTCAGCTCTAATATCCTCCTTCTGTCTTCAAATAGGGTGTATGTTTGCCAACTAGAGTAATGGTGCAGACGATGGGTGGGTGACTATTGCAAGGGAAAGTGATGAATGTATGCATATTGATTGAGTTGCAGAAACAAGTATTGCGAGAGCGTCGGTACGACGTGTATTGGTGTTACATTTTGCGGGAATTGCTTGGGTTTTTGATAAAAACAAAGGAAATATGTGAGAATGGAACAAGAGGGAGGGTGGTTTTGACCCGCTATGGTACCAGTGCTGTTCTCGGTGACGAGATATTAAGAGCGTGGAGAGCTGGACGACCAAAGGCAACAAAATCGTGCGGCAGGTACTGGTCCGGCGTGTTCTCAAGGCGTAGTTTGTTCATAACAGGCTCAAAAGACGACGGAATGTTCTCTTTGTCGTCCGATGGATGCGTAACCGAGTATGTATCACTGCTGAACAACGGTGTTGACGGCGTCAAAGGCATATCATCTGAGATATCGGACACAGACGTCGTCGAGCTTGCAGGCGTGCTCAAGGCAGACAGGGACGTGCGCTTAGGCGTTACCGGTAGACGGAAATGTCGAGCAGCAAATCGCCCACCTTGCAGGTAGTACTGCACAACAAATGTGGCGGCTTTGGAGTAGAAAGCATAGGAATATTTCTTTACCAATGTCTCGGAAAGATCATTGACGTGCAGAGCGAGTCTATTGTCCAGGAGGTCAATGACCTCAAGGCAGTCTTCCGTTTCTTCCCATACACGTCGAGGCTGGCCACAGAGATACCTGGCCAAAGTCAGGGATGCCAGCGAGATTGTCGATGGCGGGTATTTCACGAACTCCCGATAAAAGAGTGTGATTTCCATGATGAATCGGGCGACATGTTGCACCTTCGGATCCTCCATGCAAGGACCACAACACATAAGTCTGAGCCATGCTTCAGCGGTCGGATGCCCAAGAGTCCACTGTATTGTTGAGAGAACATGGCCTTCCATTTGAATGAACGCCGACTCTTCATATATCTCACGGCATATCTGCACTAGATCCTGTACTGTGGGTACACGTTCTTTTGCGTCTTCAAACTTAGAAGCAATCCATAGGGCAGCACACCCAACAAGTTGGTAGTGTTTGATGTAGACGATACGGCGGGAGACATATCGATCAACGATGTTGAGAGTAAGATAGAGGGTTTCTGGACGCAGGCGGAATGTGAAATGAATTTCCACTAGGAAGTCGACGAGACAAGGGCGCATGTGCCATCTAATCTCAGGCTGTTGATCCATCGACTGAGTAGACGACATAGTATAGCGCTAGAAGTTCAAGAAATGGGTTTGGAGAAAAGGCGTGAAAAATGGGACACTGCTGACCTCCATATCCTGCATATAGTAGCGAATTTCATCTCGGTATTCCTCTTCCAGAAAGATGCCTTCGCGACGAAGAGCTTGTATTTGGGCTTCTCTCTGTTTTTGCTGAATGAGAGCAACTTTGGTCGAGCGAGGAGTCCTTCTGGCGAGCCCATTTGCAGGCAGTAGTGGCGATTTGTGAGACTTAGATATGCCATGGGGTGAAGGCCTTTTCTTGGGATAGATTAGAGAGTTTCGAGAATGTCTGTTTGAAGCCACGTCTTTCATGTCGAGACGAATCGTATCGGACGAGTGTGCGATAGATTGAGATCTAAAGCAATTCAATGGGGAGGGTAAATTTGAATCAGACATGGTGCCACAGCGTGGAAACAGCTAGGCGGGTCTGCCGCAGGGCGTGAAGATGAGGAGAGAAAAGCGTAATGACGTCCAGTAGTCAAGTCAAGTGCGAACCGCGGGTATATAACCACACACAGACCGATCACCACATTTTAGGCGACACAACTTGCCCGAAATATCTCGACCAAACTAGACTCGTGTAGTTTGTAGAAAGACTCACCAACAGTTTTTGGGCTACTGATCATGCGCTGAGGGACCGACACAGAAGATGAATTCGTGTCAGTGACTTTCTAGGTAGCACGCTAGTCGCTGTAAGAAAATGAGAAATACAAGTCAGCGTTTCAAGTCGTAAACCGCACACAGCAATTAGCTGGTGGAGAAATATAGATAAGAGCCCCGTCAAAGGGACGTCGTGGAGGAGGAGACGAGCTCAACGACGACGAGGGAAAAAGAGGTCAAGGACAAGAAAATATCCAAAAATGTTGATGGATCAAGGTATCTGGGGTCGTGTCACAATATGAGGACAGTCACAATAATCCACATGCTTCCGTATATCCGTAAACAATAGCAGGCAACCGGCGCCGCTGCGGCCCTCATATCATCCTTATCGGGAAGATCTCCTGCCGCCCACGTTTCTCGACGAGCACACTCAGGTTCTACATGACGTAGACAACATCCAACCAAATTCGTCTAATCGCACACATACCTTCAAGTGGTTGTGGTTGTATTGACTATGTGATAGCATCGAGGTCAGCGTTCAGTCAAAGCCACAGAGAATGCGGATATGTACCAATCACAAAGACAAAAAAAAATGCAAAAATGAGTATTTGATGATTGCTTCAATTCAACCTGTAATAAGCCGGAGCAAACGAAGAGTAGAAATGGGCAGAGACTTACAGACAAGAGCAAAGAGCAATTTCTTCAATCCTTCTTTGCACGAATATTATTAAGAGCAGTTAATTTTTGTAATGTTGGTGACCGATAACGAGAAGATGGAGAACAAAAGAATGACTTGGGGTGAGTTGCGCACAGGATAATTGTCTATCGACGTCTTGGTTGTCGCCACGTCGAGATTGACGAAAAACAAAGGCGCTGTTGGAACGCTCGAAATGAAGCGAGCGTGTCCAAAAAGAAGTTTTGAAACGGTAAGTCACAGGATGCCAGTCCAACTCGACGATTGGACTGTTACAAGGACACCGAACAGGAAAGGGGGAAGGTAGAAAGAGTTGTGTCGAGTTTAAACTAACAACGTTTCAAAGGAGAAGAAAGGTCCCTGCTTATCCCTGTTCTCAACTTTTGATTCAAGCCCACCACGTTGTCTGCCTGCAGGCAGGTAATTGACATCTCATCGTTTGTTGCTTATGTCACCACTTGCCTCAATTAGGTGCCGTTTTTATCTTGGCGGGATCTAAACCTATTTCCAGTGATAATCCAATGCGAAATTAAATCTTTATCATTATTTGACCTTTTTATGGGTATTTTCCTTCCAGAAACGTGACCTAACTGATGGATTCTCGCTCAACCCGTGGGTTTTACCCAATCATTCCATGTGTCGATGTAGGAATCCTGAAGGGCCGAGGATAACTGTGATTATGTATGTACATAACGTCTAGTAAGTAGGTACATACCTCCGATCCAGCGTTCGTCGAAGCCAAGTTTCCGAATTCTCTAAAGTTACCGGCTCACACACAACATGGTTGTCCACGTTTTTGGACCAGAAACTCGCTTCTCTGAACATTGAAACATAGATACTAATATAGGGCACATGGAGTTGCGTTGGCAATTTTATTTTTTTCTTTTTCTTCTCACCACAGCGGTTGCAAAGCGGTTGCACAGCGGCGTCACATTATCGGAAATTTCCAATGTTCGTTGATGGCAAGTATGGTTTAATCGATGGGCTGAAAAAAGGAAAGAGTATCGGAAGAACTAAAATTCAACACCAGCGCAACTGTTCTTTTTTTCAAAAGGCTTAAAGGCTGTGCTAAAAGTTGGTAGATCTTTCCCATGATACTCAACTTTCCCATCCATTGAGAAAGTCCGGAAGTCCGACCATCGATTACTTACATGACATGGGTATGATCAAATTAATTATGTACTTGGAGCGATAACGTTGACGCAATATTGAAGTCGTAAGTACAGACGTCCTTGCATCTTGCAGTAATATACAAGATAAACAAGGTAACGGCCACAATGTACAGTTTGAGTTCGCTTGCGCGTTGCACCAGTGGCGGTGCAGTGTGCATTTGAATGTAACAGAACCCGCGAGCTTCGTATCTGCATTACACTTGCAACTTTACCGTCCAATCATATCGGTTACTTCAAAAAATGGAAGCATGAATGCGATTATTAACGAACAAGTCAATAGACATAAATAGGAATGAGTATCGGAGGAGGGTCCGAAAGAAAAAGGCCGGGGAATGCGTATCAGAAATGACAAACAGATGAAGGGCAGCAAAAGATTCTTATTCTCTGTGAGGTCCGCCCATGAGGAGCGCCATTAAGTCATTCGGTTGATTGTTCGGGCCGGGATGGCCTTGCGGTTGCAGATGAGGAGGTATCAAGTGGGGCAGCATATGTTGATGTGAGTGCGGCTGTTGCTGCTGTTGTTGTTGTTGCGGACGCATGAGGAGGTGCGACGGGGGCGTAGGTGCCTGATGAGAAAACCCGCCGTTCATTCGTGTTCCACCAACTCCGGATCCACCTAGGCCCATGAGATGATGATGGTTCGAGAGACGTGGGTCCATGTTAGGATGTCCAACGTTGCCTAGAGTATGTTGCGCAACAGAATTCTGCACATGTGATCCAGGCATCGGACCGCGAACTTGTGAATTGTTGAAAGCAGGGTTGTTGCCAACGTTAAAATTATTGAAGGATGGTTGTTGCATCTGAGGAAGTGGGCCGTTCCCGTGAAGATTGTTATGAGGATTTATGGAGGGGAGTGCAGAAAGGCCTTGGAACGGGGAAGGTTCATGAGGAGGTCGTCCTCCAAGGTTCGCTAAGCCAGGTGGCAATGTTTGCTGGGTCAGATTAGGTGATGGGCCACCTCGATACTGGGGTTGTTGGAGGGACTGTAATGGTATGCCAGCATGACGTCCTTGCTGACCGTAAATCGGAGGGGCGGGCCCAGAGTACAAGGATTCTAGGCTACGCGTTTGTTGTTGTTGAGTCATTCGCTGCAGGTTGTAGTGCAGCCCATCTTCAAGTTGCTCAGGGAAGTATCCAAGATTGTCGCGACCTCTTGCAGGCGGTGGAGGAATCGGTCTGAGACCCGGAACCATACCATCAGGAACGAAACTGCGATCGTCCGCGCGACTCTCATACAAGGACTCCAATCGACTATTGCCATGCTGTTGCTGCTGCTGAAGATGGTGCTGTTGTTGAAGTATATGCAAATTCGGTCCTTGTGCACCAAAACCATTGTTGGATAAGAGTTGACCTGTAACTGGATGATGGGCTATATTTCCCCGCTGCTGACAGAACACATAAGCAGGGATAATCTCTACAAGCCAAATACCTACCTGCGAGGAGCTATTGAGCATCGCGAAAATATCATCCATTGTCCGCTGGTCACCAGGATTGCTCGCCAAGTTACTTTGTTCCGATCTTTGGTGATGATTAGGCGAAGGTGACATGTATCCGACTGGCACTTGGGATTTATTCGACTGCGGCTGCGCGTCTCTTGCCTTGCCGTCGAAGAACTTGGCAAACCGACTTCCTTTAGCTGTTGCAAATCCGTTATAGACAGCCTCCGGTTGATTGTTATTGGGATTGAACATCTGATCTGCAGGCCCTCGAAGCGATAAGTTCATCAGGTTTGCAGCGATACCTGAGTCTCTAGATTCGTCAGACCCATAAGCCTGACGACTTTGTTCCTCGAATGGTGAAAATGCCGCAACCGGACGTGGAGACTCGTTTTTGGAATATCCTTGAGATTCTTGTTGAACGCTTTGTCCTATAGTCACAGTTCAGAAAAGAGAACAAGACCCTTGAATGGCAACGAACACACACCATTCAATGTTTGCAAAGTAGTAGCTTGATTTACGTTGGGAACCGCTCTCGGCTGCACGCGCGCAAAAGCTAGCAAACGTGAACCAGTAGGCGGATGAAACGACTGCGCTGCAGTAAAATCAGCTGGCTGTTTTGCCGAATTTACTAATGAAGTTTCTGTGGAAACTGCGTTTGGAAAGGTTTTCAAGGAAAAAGGAAGATTGCGATCCTGTAAATGTTCGAAATTGGAGTCAGACTGGGAAATGCCGTCTTTCAGAGCAAGCGAAAGAATTGCCGTCGGACTGCCCGCCGGCACAGGTGAGGGATCAACTGCTGAACTAGAGACTGGAATATTCTGAGGACGTTCACTGTTGGTAAACCCACTGAGTGACGAGATGGTGTTGATGGATGACTCTGTTTCTACAATATTATTCAATTTGCTCAAGACAGAGACATAGCATAGACTCTGAAATACCTTCTATTATTTTTCGGAGCCTTTGTTGACTATGCTGAGGGCATTCGTCATCCTCGAGAAGCACTGGCAGTGAAGTTCCATTTGAGACAAGGTGGCTATTGTCTTCTGATTTCTTCTTCTCTTCCTCCCTTCTCATCATGAGCTTGAATAATTGGATTTCGTCCATTGCTTTCTCGGCGGGTTCAGGAAGTGTGGAAGATGAAGGCTGTCCAAGGGTATTGCCTTGTCCATTGGGAGAGCTATTCTCATGATCCCTTATTTCTTTGTCTTTGAGTCCCTTTTTCCACGCCTGGATGCCGTCGAGTTCTCCGCCAGGCATTTGTCCACCAAGAATACCAGGCGAAGAATCAGTTGGAATGTAGGTGTCCATCCAAGCAGGTTCTTTCTCTTTCTCTCGCTCCCTATCCTTACGATCCTCTTTCTCCTTACCTTCATCCCCGAGATGTCCGGATCTGCGCTCACGAGCTGTTGAACGTTTGTATCGTCCGTCACGATCATCTCCGGGAGTCCAGCGTCGATCAGACATCGCTTCCAAAGCATGATCCTGGCCTGGTTTGTCTCGTGCGCGTTCACGTTCTGCTCTCCGAGTGGCTAACCTTTCTTCGCGTCTACCATCATCTTTCCAACGACGGGGATCGTCCTCCGTATCGATGTCTCTGTCACGTCGAGGCTCTTCTTTCTCTCTGCGATGGTCGTCCCGGTCGCCACGTCGGGCTTTCTCCCGCGTTTCGTCATGATCCTTTTCACGATCTCTTCTGGAGGCTGATGAATCTCGCTTGGAACTTGGCGTATCAAGAACACCAGAGCGAGTATCTCGGTCTTCTCTGTCTTTCCGGCCGTTGTCAGAACCTGTATTCCGTTAGAACAGCGGAAGCTAATTCCGGACGAACTTACGGTCTTCACGAGCTGAACGAGGGGGTTCTGCACCTAAAAAATTACATGAGGTAACTGTGTTAACAACAGAGAGGAGGTATCCACCTCTTCTCCAATCTTCGCTTGCCTCACCAACTTTTTTCTTTCCAGCCTCGCGAGTTTCAGTCCTCCTAGCGGCAGCATTGGCATTCAGGACTTGCGATCCTCTGGTGTTCAGATGTGCAGACGTATCTCTATCCTTTACTCTTGCACTTGGTAAGGGTTGGGCGAGCCTGTCACGATCATATTTGTCTGAAAGCTATTGGCCATATCAACATGAGGAAGGAACTAGTGGGGTGGGACACCTACATGACGAAGACGCTCTTGTCCTTCCTTATCACGAATATCTCGTTCTCTATCTTTTTCTCCGTCTCTTTCTCGATCTCTTTCCCTGTCACGGTCATTAGCACGCAAGGACTGGTGCTTGAAGTTTCCCATTTGAGATGGCTGCGTGAGGGTCGAACGAAAAGTTGGTCGAGGATGAGTTTCTAATAAGAGAAATGTAGTTATTTAACAATGACAACAATATTTTACATGACATTTTTACCTCCATCTTCAGCATCACGTCGAAAGCTAAACGTAAAATATCGACATCAGTGCAGGACGAATGGTGAAACCAAAGTAATCACCGTCTTTCTCTGGCGTTCCCAGGTGTTGATACTTCGTCCTTTTTGACTTGGTTTTCGATTTCAGCCCTGGAAAGGATGTAAACGATGTGAAATTAGGTAGTTAGGTGGAATGTCATTACCCAAACCAATACTTAAGGTCAGGCATGTCTGGCGGGGCTTTGACCAGAGGAGAGTTGGAAAGGAAAAGGAGTTGGTCGCGGGTATAAATAAGTATTGGACGAGGTAAAGAGGGTTGCTTTTGAGCATTTTGTTCTGCATTGACCTCAGGTTGGGGGCTGGTGTCAACAAACGACACTGGATTTTGAGGGGTCTCCACTCGGCGTTCAGTCTCGATAGATTGCAAACCAGTAGGTGGGGAAGACATGGCTGGGTTGCAGGGGAAGAATTGGGAAGGTCTGTAGCGATATTGTTATAAGTACAAAGCAGAGACGAAAACCTGCAATCGCGGGCCTTGAAACGACTACTACATATTTCACCGCCACAGATATTTCTTCCATGAACCTCAGTGGTCCTACACTCAAACATTTTATTCTCAGGCAGCAGGTTATTAGCCTCTACCGTCATGCTATCCGAGCATCCAAGGGTAAATGTGCCCTTTTAATCTGTCTGCACTTTTTTTTGATGGCCACACAAGGTATACCCGATCCCGTGACAAGGAGGGAGACTATCCACTGGTTTCGCAGCGAATTTGAGCGCAATAGAGACCTTACAGATGTAGTATGTGACAGACAGTTTCTTTCTGCTTTCAGGTTCATGCAATTTTGTAGTTTCAAATCGAAGTTAATCTCAAGATGGCGCAACGCGAAATAAAGCGCATTTTACCATCATTCACTGACTAAAATTCCATATTGCAATGCTGATCCGCAAAATATAAATTATTTAATGCACATGCTGTCTCTTCTTTCCTGTTTATTTGGCTAGGAAGCCATCGCGAGCGCCTATCACCGCCTTCCTTATCTCCAGCCTCAAGGTATATGTACCTATCTTGACGCCTACCTTCAACATTGTCTACCAAGATGGAGGTGTTCATGCGCAATATTAACTGGAATTATGACAAAAACCAAGTAATAACTGAGCTTGGAGCCATCCTTCATGGCCCAGGCTTTTCCGACCTATCCCCAGTTCCAATTAATTTCCACCTTCATCTTCATACCGACAAGAGACGTCTACACAAGCATGGCGGAACAGGCACCCTTACTCTACCTACCCCCCAACATGGGAATCGCTTCCTTGGGTTGTATGGGTCCGATTTACCTGCTTGCAGCCTTGTTCTTGGAGGAAAGAGCGTCAAGTTTCAACCAAGCAAACGCCCCGACGGGCCCCGAGCCGATGTTTTGGAGACTGTCAAGCGTCTTCCTTACATGGATCCAAAAGTATTGGAAGCACGCCAGAGACGTGTTGCGCAGCTTGACGCAACGACCATATCTATCAGAATCATCCAATTTGGCTGGGAGTGCCGGGATCAAACGTTCTCGATCGAGTCCGAAGAAAACTGCACAGGACGTTGTCAGCTTACTTTCGACTCCGAACGGAGAGAGATGCGAATCAAACTGCAGGAATTTTCTGACACCTACATAATCGCCATGAAATATTCCCAGATTAATCATATCACCGCTCACAACTATCTTTCAGATCAAGAGCCAGTCATCTTTCTCTCCCTGAGTGTTCCCCCTACTTACGAACGCGATAAAAAACCTCTACGTCAAAGGCTTTCTCACCTGCCTCTCCCCGATCATGAACGGGTTGCGCCTTATGCATCCCTTGCCATCAGATTGGTTTGCCGTTCCCCGGATGAATTGCTCACGTTTTCAAACTGCAGCAAAGTTGCCCAACTTCACAACGTCCACGACTATGAATACCCAGTTGTCCGCCGAGGACTTTTTTCGTCAGACAAGTTGGAAAAACTCCAGAAGTGGCTTCGGTATTTCAATTGGTGTGTTACATTTCAAATCGAAGCTCTCGTTCGGAGCATGGCTGTCGATGTCGCAGAGGCTCTAGAGCTCATGCCTTACGTTTTGCGAATTGTTGAAGCAAAGGGAAAGGAGGTAGCAGCATCGATGCTACGCAAATTTCGCTCCAAAGCAAAAAACTTGTCTTGGAACATCGCAGTGGAAGAAGAATTCGACCTTCGTCAATGTTTTCTTGACTTTGAAAAGGAATGTGACAGGCCTACTTCGACTTCTTCATTAAAACCTTCCGAAGGCAGTCTCTGTGACGTATTTCACGTCATGATTACGCCCACCACCATGTTTCTAGAGGGACCTTTTCCTGAGCGATCAAACAGGGTCATAAGGATGTACGAATCCCGACATCAAGAAAGTTTCTTGCGTGTCAGCTTCATGGATGAAGCAAGGTTGCAGTACCGCTTCGACCGGGAAATAGATGGAGCAGACTTTATCAAGGCACGAGTGGGTCCTTTCTTGTTACGGGGTTTAACAATTGCGCGGAGAAAGTTTGAATTCCTCGCCTATTCCCAGTCTGCTCTCAAAGAACACGCAGTCTGGTAAGCAATTAACAGTTCTCTTTTTGAGTATACTGGTGTTGGTTTACCCACAATATTGCGCAGGTTTGTTAAACAATTCAAAGATAAGCACCGAGGACTTGTGAATGCAATGACAATCATCGATGGCCTTGGGGACTTCAAGAAGCTAGATGGGAGGCTTGTTTATTGTCCGGCTCGATACGCGGCGCGATTGTCCCAGGCTTTCACTGCCACTGACGCCGTTTCTGTTGAAGTCGAAGAAATTTTGCCCATAAAAGACATCAGTACGGCGGACAATAAATTCCATTTCACTGATGGCGTAGGAACCTTGTCACCTGAATTAGCTCGCGAAATTTGGACCCAATTGAAGTCGACTAAACGACGAGGACGTAGCCACAAAATATATCCGAGTGCCTATCAAATTCGTTTCATGGGATCGAAAGGGATGTTATCGGTAGATTATCGCTTGTCTGGAAATGCCACTATCTGCTTGAGGCCATCTATGATCAAGTTCGAAGCTCCAAATTCGAGGGAAATTGAAATAGCTCGTGCGTTTGACCGCCCAGGACCCTATTTTCTCAATCGACCTCTCATCATGCTACTTGAAGACCTTGGAGTTCCCTTCCCTGTATTCAAGAAATATCAGGATATGGCGGTTCTGGAAACGACGAAAGCAACAGAATCTTTGAAGCAGGCAGCAACTATGCTCGAAAATTTTGGTCTGGGAAGCTCATACAGACTCCCATCTGTTTTGCTCAGTCTTGACAAACTGGGCATCCTCAATCTTCCAAATGACCCATTTTACGAGAAGATGCTGGAGTATGCTATCAACCATATCCTCCGTCAACTGAAAAACCACGCCCGAATCCCAGTTCCTAAAGCGTGGACCTTAGTTGGAGTAGCAGATATCCATGGTTACCTTAAACCAAACGAGATATTTGCCTGCGTCAAGCCTATTAATAGTAAGGTGATCTATCTAGAAGGACCAGTCTTAATATCTCGATCCCCAACCATTCACCCGGGGGATGTCATGGTTGTTAATGCGATTGGCTCTCCACTGCGAGACTCAAACTGTCCTTTCGTAAGGGAACCTTTGTCCAACACGGTAGTTTTTAGTATTTTCGGTAAGGCATCGCCTTGCTGTGGTTACTTCATTCATACCTTCTTTCAGGCGATCGACCAGTGCCATCATGCCTTGGAGGTGGTGATCTAGATGGCGATATTTACAACCTTATACCCTTGAACAACCTGCCAGAGTTTTGTCCCACTAAATTTTGTGCACCTGCCAAGTATGATCCAGCCCCCAAAAAGGAAGTGGACCATCCTAGCACCATGGAAGATGTGGCAGAATTTGTCATGGAGTATATTAATTCAGATGTGGGTGGCATATGAGAAATTTTAGATCACGGCTAACGTGGTTCTTTGTAGGTGGTAGGCATTGTTGCCATCAATTGGCTGATCATCGCAGATCAAAGCAAGGAGGGCATTTTTGACAAAGACTGTCTTAAATTGGCCAATTTACACAGTAACGCAGTTGATTATCCGAAATCGGGACAGCCTGTCTCTATGAAGGATATCCCTAAACTCAAGTTCACCCTCAGACCTGACTGGAACGCTCCAGAAACTGTAAACGCCAACTCCGGAAACTATTATCTAAGCGGCAGGGCGATCGGTCGCCTCTTTCGTGACATTAACCTTCCAATAGAGGCAAGACAAGATACAAGACAGCCTCGTTCCCAGCGGAAAGCGAAAGCAAAACATCAGCGCGCAGAAGATGATTTAGTTGAAAAGTTCACTCATTTTGACTTGACCGGTGCTCGGGAAGATCCAATCTTTAATGCTATCGAAGACCGCGTGCTAGATTTTATCGATACACACGGACCATGGGAGGAAAGTGACGCAGAGTCGATGAAACAACTATTCGACCACTATGCTTCCGAACTGCAGGGCATCTGTGCCGCAAACACGCTCTCCCATGCTCGAAGCGCTTTGCTGTCAGAGGAAGAAGCAATCATTGGGACTATTGCCCAAAAGAGTTCGCAACCACGGAAAAGGAAGGACATGATGTCCTCACTCAGAGAAAGTACTGATGTCCTTGTTCGCGCCATAAGGGAGGAGTTATCTGGTGACGATGATCTTCAGACAAAGTCGCTAGAACGAGCATGGATGGCGTGGCAATTCTCACATGCGGCAGGCAAAGGTTTCGCGGCGCAGAGCTTTGGGTGGGTAGCCCTTGGTGCTATCTTCGAAGAAATCCGACAAATCGAAGAAGTAGAAGAAGCAAGTGTCAGGAGATTCAAGTCAGGGTCATGAAAAAGTGATTTTTAGTGATTCTTTTTATTTCATGCTACAGAATACTCTCGATTTATGATTTGACTTTGGCCTCTGCCTTACGCTTGATTGCGTAGAACTGGTATCGGATTAGTATGTGCTACAAAAAAATAGGTTCACAAGACTCACTGAGGATCACCGAGTCCCCTCTGTTGTATGCGAGAAATCAATAAATCGCGATCTGAATTTGCAAGCGATATTAGCAAGTACCTTAGGAACATTTTGCTAATAAATCGATCTTTGTTAACGGGTTTCTTGTTCTTGCCTTTGGGTACCTCTGTCCACATCTTATAGAAATTCTATGAGGATCGCGATCAAACATCAGGGGTGGCCAACTCACCTCTTTCACGTTTTCTAGAACCTAAGGAAGTAAATATCAAAACAGACTCGTATATTATCGCGTGTGTGCAAGCGTACCATGTTACTATGTCTGTCAAATGCCTTGACGCGAGCAAGTAATTTCTTATTGTTTCGGAGAGAGATAAGAACTTGGGCATGGTTTCGTACGGCCTGCTGTAGTACCGACAATGGTCCTTGCGATATTTCGTGCTCTTCGAGTTGACGGAGCTGAGCTTCGTCTAATTCAGACTTGGCGACGTGGACGTATTGGCTACAAAAATTTGGTCAGAATAACGAGAAGCGTATAGAGGAGTATACCCACCTCATGGTTGAAGAACGTGAAGCGGTGAAAGCGTCATATTGTAAAATCTCAGTTGTTAGGATAGGAAGCTCTTGACAAATCAACTTTATTTTTACAGTATACCATTTTCACTACGAACTATCATGGGTCGTCTAAAAGTGAAAGGGAAAGCTGGTGCTGCTAAGAACTTTACTACTAGAAGTGTGGCCATCAAGAAATTGCAATGCTCCCTTGCGGATTTTCGTAGGTTGTGTATATTGAAAGGTAGGTCCATTCGAACTATCTTATTTTCAACGCTTAACCACAACCGCATTTCTTTCTTAGGCATTTTTCCTCGCGAGCCTAATAATCGCAAGAAAGCAAATAAAGGCTCTTCCGCTCCGACGTCGTTTTATTATACAAAGGACATAGCATATCTTGCACACGAACCAATCTTGAAGAAATTACGGGATCATAAGGCTTTTGCAAAAAAACTTTCTCGTGCACTAGGTCGTGGAGAATGGAGTAGTGCAAAGAGCTTAGAAGATAACAAGCCTATCTATCGTTTGGACCACATAATCAAGGAAAGGTACGTATATGAAACGATATTCGAATGTTTCCTTACCTTCCTTCCTATAGATACCCGACTTTTATTGACGCTGTGCGAGACATCGACGATGCCCTGTGCATGATATTTCTCTTTTCTTCCCTACCATCCAATTCTCGTCTTCCACCTGAAATCGTTGAGAACTGTGCGAGACTTTCTGCGGAGTGGCAACTATATGTGATGCACACGCGTGCTCTGCGGAAAGTTTTCCTATCCATCAAGGGTGTTTATTACCAAGCAGAGATTATGGACCAATCAGTCACTTGGCTCGTGCCATATCTCTTTACCCAAAACGTATGTTGCGGCTATCATCCATTCACACCGAATTCCATCATGAAGCATTTACAATATAGATTCCCACCGACGTTGATGTTCGCGTCATGCTGACGTTTTTGGAATTGTACCAGACACTGCTCAGCTTTGTCTTCTTCAAACTTTACACTGATGCGGAATTGGTGTACCCCCCTCCTCTGGATATGAAGAAGGATGAAGGAGGTGCAGGACTCAACGCTATGACCCTTCAAGACATCTCTCTCCCTCCTTCTGTTCCACCAACCAATATGATTTTTGTGGAAGGCCATCAAATATCAGGAAAAGACGTGCGACAAACGATTAAATCGATTAATGCCTCCATGGAGACTGATCCTACCGACGCTGAAATGTCCCTCTTAGAACCAAAATCAACCGAAATCGAGGAAGACTTTATCGCGCATCCATCTCTCTCTGACAACACGATTAGTCTGGCGCTACCTACGCTGCAGTCACTGGTGGCGTTACCCCATACTTTGTCCACATCCCTCTTCTCCCCGTTTACGTTTTTCCTCTCACGGGAAACACCTCGATCAATATTCGAATTTGCCGTACGATGCTTCGAAGGCCGTATAGGATGGCCAGCGTCTTCTGGGATGGGTTCACCGTTTGATGAATCAGATCCTGCAATAACCCATATCATCATTGACCGGCCTATCGCAGTAATGAATGAAGCACCTTCACAACGCGATCTTCGAACGAGGAGAAAGTATGTCCAACCCCAGTGGATTATCGACTGCATCAATGCGGGCAAGATCTTACTCGAAGAACCTTATGCCCAGGGAAAGGCTCTCCCACCACATCTAAGCCCCTTTGGTGAATATGAGGGCGCCTACGTTCCTGGAGACATGGTAGCGAATGGTGAAAGCATCTCTGATGAGGGAGCCGAGGAAGAAGGCAGTGACACGTCTGAAGAGGATCCTAGCAAGCAAAAGCAAGATGAGGTGTTAGATGCGTCAATAGCCGTCGCAGCTCAAGATACGGCTGCCCTAAGAGCTGCCGAACTTGCTGCCGAAGCATCTGGTGTAGACTATGGCACATTCGAGAAGAAGGTGAAACAATTGGGGAAGACATTTTCGAAAGGGTCCGCCGGAGATCGTGATGAGGTGGGAGAGAAGGACATGAACAAGATGATGATGAGCAACAAGCAGAAGAAACTCTACGAGAAAATGAAATACAGCCAACAGAAAAAAGAGACAGAGGTATGCCATGATTATGTGCTTTTGTTGATTTATTGACCAAGTCGACGAATTCTAGCGGATCAAGCTGGAAAGCAGGAAACGGGCTCTTGAGAAGCAAAGCAGGCGGTGATAAGTACTTACTAGGGAAATTTAAATAAATAAATAATGATATCATCCTGTAACTTAAGACAAGTTAAGTTCACTTTGGCATGTCCCATGAACGGTCTCCGCGTTGAGAATCCTCCGCCATACAATCAGAGCTCCTGTAGACCCCTGGTTCTTGCCGAAACCACGACGACGCGAACAGAGGTTGTAACCACAACCACTACTGAAACGACGACGCATTCATTTTCCCTCCCTTACTTCAGGAAGGGTGATGGCCCTAGTCATCAATCTTCTAAGGATGATTCAAGTTATTCAAACCACAAATTACCCTCTCCCCGACTACCCTCCGACATAGCATTGTCTGAGAAGGCCCTTCCACCTACCCCACCCAACGAAACCGAGAACGATCCTGTGATTATACATGGTTCCCAGGACTTGGCAGCATCTTCCCCCGTCCGAGCAACAGAAGTCCGACTGCATTTCGCAACCGCCGCCGCCCCTCAAACCCACTCAATGGCAGCTCACACACACGCAGCGTTAGGAAAAGGACGACCGCGTACTTCACCATCGGTTTCTTACGCTGAAACCAATACTGTTCCTTTTGTACCATCCGAACCGTCGATACCAGCCTTGATGCCTACGGTTCGAAAATCGCGAAGCTTTCAATGGTTGAAACGAGGTGTTTCCGACAATCATGCTCCCTTATCAAATGATGATCACCCGAGTCATTCAGCCAGCGAGCGACGTCGAGGTTTGTCGTTTGGTGCAACCAGCACTGGTGTCCCAGGTGATGGCGACAAAGGGAAACCAACAGAATTTTCATCTGTAGGTCCCAAAGCCCCACCAAAGAATATGTCACGCAGGCCATCATTCTGGAGAAAGAAGAGAGCTTCACCCTCGAACGAGCCCTCTAATCATCCATCACATAATGAAGGCGTCATCTTAGCATTGCCACCCCTTCCACCGGTACATCAGGTATCACCCTTCGATATCAGCCACCCCACAGGAGCGCCATCCTCAACCCTTATTCAGACGACCGCAACAACCCCTGCTCGTGAAATGTCCAAAAGCTGCTCAGAGATTAATGAACGAACTCTGCCGCCTGCTGGGCCGTCGATTCCACCACAAAGAGCTCCATTTTCTGACCCCTCTTGCGATGTAAGGCCTCGTGAAATTGTTGCATTTTCACCGAGACCACGAGCACAGACGAACCCTCCATTTTTTCGTAGATTGTCCATGGGGGTATTCTCCACAATGGAGCCATCTTCCCCACTTGATTTACATGCGAGCAATTCCGCTCAACCTCTTCCCATCACACCGACGATAGTCCGGCAGGCTGTTCACAAACCAGTTATTCCCAGACCACTTAGCAATGAGGAGTCGCCTGACATATATTTGACTCGTCTCCAATCAGCGGTGAGCAAGGCGGAAGTTGCGGGAATTCTGGCCTCAAGGTATGCGATATTTACCACCTATCTCTACTATATTCATTTTCGAACAGTCCAGATCCATTTTATGTCGAGGCTCTTCGGTCATACATCAACCAATTCAGCTTTCTTGGCATTTCCCTTGACATTGCATTGCGGAAATTGCTCATGGAAGTAGGTCTTCCCCGTGAAACTCAACAGATTGATAGAGTTATCGAGGCATTTGCCTTCCGTTATACGCAATGTAACCCGGGGTTCTTTCTGTCGGAAGGTGGGAAGTTTCAGCCAGTCTCTTTCTTCTTTTCATAATTCGAAACTCCTTCCAGATAACGCATATGTCCTGGCCTTTAGTTTAATCATGCTGCATACAGATGTTTTCAATCCGTCAAATAAAAGGAAAATGACGAAACAGGATTATATCAAGAATACAAGGCTTCCTGGAGTACCAATAGAAGTTTTGGATGTGAGTTGTGCTCATCCGTGAACATTCAATGGCTGACTTGTCTTCAGTATTTTTTTGACAACGTTGCATTCGCCCCTTTCATATTCATCGAGGATCCTGTCGATGTCAACGGCCAGTTTGGCTTGACGCCAGATTTCACCCGGATGGCATCTAACTCCCCAACGTCAGCCTTTGTTACTACCCCCAGTGCAACGACGTTCAAAATTGGAAATAAGGTGGATCCTTACTATCTCATTGTCAATGTATGTCAAGCTTGCATTTTGTAGTTAGGGAAGCTCACGAACTTCGACTACACAGGATTTACTTGGACCGCTTCGTGTAGACGTGGAACGTTACATTCCTCTGGAAAGTCCATATACGTATGAAGGGACAAACGGTCCATGGAATGAACAGGAGCTACATTGCGCTTTCGTCAAAGCCAGAGTCATAGAAATTGTTCTACCAATTATGGATCGACCGTCTGCTCTATTCAGATCAAGCCCCAGTGACAACCCAGGTGCTTTGGTTGGCAACTTCAATGACCTTTCAAACGTTCCTTCGTCAAAAGGGAAAACTTGGAATCTAAAAATTACCAAATGTGGGCTTCTCAATAGAAAGGATGATACATTGGAGGGCGGGAAAAAAAACCTGAATCGCAAATGGAAATTATGGAGTGTAGTTTTGACAGGTTCTCAGCTACTTTTCTTTCGTGACTCTACATGGGTTTCCAAATTACAGACGCCTTCAATTGATTCCTCGGTGCACCATGCGATCCCTCTGCCAACAACTATCTTGAGACCTGACGAACTGTTCTCTCTAAAGGACGCCATCGCAGTTCATGACCGGTCTTATAGCAAGGTAGTCTATCTGTCATTTCTCAACTCCGTATAACTAGTAACTGATTCAGTCTTAGTACCAGCACGTCCTAAGATTTGTTTTGCCTGATGGACGTCATCTTCTCTTTCAAGCTTCTGACAGGATGGATTTGAATGAATGGATATCTAGAATCAACTACGCAAGTGCCTTCAAGTCGGCCGGCGTCCGAATGCGGCCGCTTGGATTGACCTCCGAAGACGTTCATCTCACTGGTGTAGCCGCCGCTACGTCATATCTCCACGACATACGACATTCCCAATATCCAAGGCCTCATTCTTGGGGCTCTGAAGCTGTCCACGATTTAATGGGCATGCTCTCAGTCCAGCGAATTGATCGAATTCGGCTCGAGCAAAGAATTTCGATAACCGGTAATCATGCCAATTTCGAGCTCGATGTACCCGTGGCTCCAGAAGTCGATGGCGCTGAACAGTTCAAAGTAACCTTTGATGAAGTGAAGGCTGATCTAGCCACCACCTGCCACCAGTCGTTCGATGAAGGGTCTTTCTTGCCTTCAGAAAATGATTCTCCGTGTATCTCACCAAAGTCGACAAGCAACAAGAGGCTTCCCTCTCGTTTCCACGTAGTACAGTCCAAGATCTGCGACCTTGACTCCCGAATTACTGCATTGCGAGCTCAGCTGGATGCTGATTCGAGGTGCATACGACATATCGCTACCCTTGCCCCCTTCCAGAAATCAACCCGCTCAAGACTTCTCGCAGTCGTGCAGAACATGGCCAAACGCGTTATGCAAGTGCGTTTGGATATGGAAAGGTTGACGTGCCATCGGTTCGTGCTTCATTGTGATCTCAAATCTGAAAGTCGGCTATGGGAACATTCGAAGCAGTTCGCATTGCGTTCTGCGAAAGAGACTCTCCAAAGTAATCACATGATACCTAGGATGACTCTATCTCTACACGATGACCAGCTACACCCTAACGCTTTGGTAGCAGAAGAGCTTCAGCCCGATACGACGTACCCAGGGAGACCTGAGTCATCCGTTCATGAATCGTTCCATTCAGCAGTAGATTTCGGTTTGGATTGGCCATCGTCAGAGGACCTGACACTCCTAAGCCCTTCTCAATTTCACGATACTCCGGGGCCAAGTTTATCGACATCCATCTCATCTTTCCTCTCGTCGCCAAGCCCTCGCTCCGCCCCTGTAAGCCCTGGGCCAGTTTGGCGTCAGTCTATGTCATCATCGTCTAATTCCCACCACGAATCTGGCCAACGGGACGATAAGAATGATTTTCATCGCGAGCATGATGCATCTTCTGAGGAGAATGAGGAACAGGCCGAAGAATGGAACCAGACCCGCTGTGGCCATCGCGTGTCTCTTGTTCATGTCCCTTCCAATATTGGATCATCGACCCGGCTGCAACCCCTGCAGCAGCCTTCGAGCCACGGTGTGTGACGACATGTTCTTTCAGGATTTTGCCCAGTACATAGTGTAACTTATATCTAAACCTTATGATCCGGACTTACAATATTTTATCCATGAAAGCTTCTAAACGTTGTGCCAGTCTCATAAAGGAATGTTGGAATGTTTTATTCTGTGGCGAGAGCAGGAAAAACCGATTCCTTCACTAATATTTGAACCATGAAGCCATGGATATTGATTCATGAACCCAAAGTAAGCAATCTAATGATGCTGAACCCACTGTTTGGATGATCAAAATATTCTGGTCGTGGAGAAAAATCCGGAAATCTGTAATATTCCTCTACAAAGAAAGCTTTTTGATGAAAATAACAATAACATAACGGAAAACGACAGAAGATTTCACTTGCGCATGAGTAGATAGATTGGGTCTCCCAAAACGATGCTGGTCATGTGTCGAAAAGAACCTGTCAATGACATGAGAAGGCCGCCAAAGGAGATGTAGGCCGTGCTGTAGGATGGTCATATAGATGTATCATACAATTGGTGTAATGAAAAACATACACGATTTCCCCAACACCTCCGTCAAATTTGTAAATCTTCAAAATTTTTGAGTCAAGAGATAGAAAGATCTGCACAATAGCCGGACCTTTCCATACATCACATAGTCGTAGTCATCTTCCAGACCTCTACTCCCTTTTCCATCCGGTCGCCAGACATCTCTTTCATCTTCCGCAGAACCGTCTGCATTACCGCCAGAGGATCCCCGAGCAAGAGAGGAGGCCAAGGCTAAGGCAAAATTTTGATCTTTTTGAAGAGGAAAGAGTTCAACATTGTAGTCCAAAGTCAAATCCATGTCATAATTTTTTGAGTGGCCATATAGTCGGGAAACTGTAGTGTGTGAAGTGATCGTTAAGACGGAAAAGAGGTTAAAGAGCTCGGACCTCTATCAAATTTCTTTCCCTCTTTGTCAATAGCATTTATGGTGAATATGTCGTCGAAGACGATGTTGGAGACGGCGACCGACATGGAAACTCAAACGGGGGACAAAGTTTACAGTAAAAAGCCATTATCGCGGGAATTGCCGGACTGTTAATGGTTCCACTAGCACTATGTTGTCGGCCCAAGCTGTTTGCAAACTGCAGACGACTCGTCTCTTCAGCTTTTGCTTTGCGCATACCTCCTACAACTGCTCCCAGGGAAGCTCCTACGCCCGTGGTATTGCTTTCTGCCTCAGAATGGGACAGTGATTCTTCCAAAGGGTAAACCTTCTCACTTTCAGTATCTTCTCTCCTCCAGTGTCAATATAAATCAACAGAATGAATGGACTCGCTTCATTTCTAATAGAAAAGGGTTTTACTTGTATCGAAACTGACCTCGCTATACCGAAATCCTCAATGGCCGATTCTAAGGTCATGATGAGCGATTATGAGTCGGGTTGGTGTTTCTCATGTCTACCGTACCTTGACTATTCTGACGGAAATATATACTTAGAACTCATTTCGATCATCAGGCTTTCTACAATTCCTTTTCCACCTGTGATTATAGCTCGTGGATCCACGTGTCTAATCGCCCAAACCTACATATCATCAAATCCCGCGTCTGCTCTGGTTTTGATATCTCCCCCGATTTCCAATGATGAGCTTTTGGGAACAATGTTGCCCACTCAACTGAAAGAGTTCAACTATGAGCCTAATTTTTCAATCGCGGTTCTAGCTACTCCTCCGGAGGTTAAACTTCTTCTGGATTCAAACCGAATCTGCCAGGACGATAGTGTCGATGTAATCTCCGTTGACAACCTAAGTGAAAAACAGATCTGCTTTGAAGTGGATAATTGGCTTAGCGAACTTGGACTTTGACAAGCAAAAGGCGCCAATTGATAATCTGGCGAGTACTCATAATTTAGCATGGACTCAGAAGCTGTAACAAATCTATTGTTTAAATTATTCAGAATGCCTGCTTGGAATGACAATCAAAGTGTCACTTCTGACCGTGCCAAGAAGACGTTGGACGTTGGACTCACGCCAGTGATTACCACACGGAATGCTTCATTCAACTATGTTCTCCTCTTGCTATTCAAATATCCTATGGCTCATGTTGTCGAAAGTTTCTAGCCCACCTATACAGTTCAGTAGTGATGATAAAGATGTTAAAAAACTTGGAATTATTACAACTAAGCTATTGAATAATTAAAGCACTGTGCTACAGGTATTCTTTTGGCGTACAAGCTGGGTATCTGAAGTACTTACGATTGTTCCGTTTTCTTGTTTTCTTGCGCAAGTCCTGGGAGACTGGACAATCCTGGCAACACAACCTTCCATGTTGCACGTGCAGCAAGGACGCGTCGCACCTGGTGTTGGATGAGTTCGTGAAGTTTTGGCACATTAGCTAACTTAGCGCGACTGCCCATCAGCGATGTTGTTGTTAGATCGAGGGTGAAGTTGGGCGAAATTGTTAGAGTGAGTACAGGCGTCGAATCCGTCGCTGAGGGCGGTCTGACGCTTATCTAAACGAATGGACTCATTAACAAATCACAATACGGCCTTTGTGTGTTTTGACTTGCCGATGATTTGAATTGAGACAGGGAAATTGTTAATGAGATGGGCAGTTTTGCAAATGACGATGTAGGGTAATTGAACAAGTAGGACGTTGACAACGACAACGAAAGGGTGTCTGTATAGCTGGCATCAAATTCTATCTCCTGCAGTAGTATTTGAGTGAATCGTGTGAAATTAGATTGGCGGTAGGACACACTTGTAAACCTGGCTGGTCTTTTCGAACCCGGGCATTGAATAACGAGGGTGCTGAAGTACCAAGATTAACTGAATGAATAGTGATGTGATCCTAAAAGAGCAATTCGGGTGGATGTCCAATCGAATGTGGAGCAAGGGACATACCACAAAGCCAGCAGGTCGAATCGTGTTCGCGTAGACTTCAATGCGTTTTCGAGCAACTTCGTCTCCTTCCATGCCAGCGATGTCATTTCGTAATTTGGAACGATACACATCGACAACCTGATTCAAACAATTTGAAATTGCCGCCGGAGGACTGCCGGAAGATACGGACCTGGCTCAAGAGAGTGTTAAACCATTTGGTCGATTCAAATGCGTCGGAGTCCTGATCCAGAGTAATATTAGGCGCTTTCAATTCGCGTTTGCGAAGGAAAGCATCGTTATCAACCTGTTGGTGATATGAGGCTGTCTCTAAAGGATATTGCGAAGACTCGAGGAATAGGTATTTGAGGATCATGCCCAGAAGAATGAGAATGGAGAGTTGGCCAATGACCAGACCTTGCGTGAACGTTGGCTGGAACAATAGTGGGAAGTTACTAGACATGTTTCCCGACAATGTCAGTACAGATGGAGGTGGTTGTGTATGTGTAAATAAAATATCATGTGTTATATATTACTAATTAATCTACAACTCCGGCCTACTCTCCCATGTCAACTGTGAATGCCCATGTCTCTTGGCCTGCTGCCCCTCTGACGGTCTCTTTGGTTCAAGGAGCATTGAAGAAGATTACAATCCCTATTTCTTATGCCCAAACAAACGACTACCCTTTGCTTCAGTGGTCCACATACGACGAGATCGACCACGAGCGCAGTCATTTCAACCATGGAACCGTCCTTTCTTCTAGCTATATCTTCCGTAAGGCCTTGATTCGGAAACACTATCTGTCGCGTACAATTCGCTCTTTCCTGACCAAATATCCATCTTCTGTCCTGAGCGACGCGACCCCTCGAACTTATGAGATCGAGATATCTTTTGCTGATGAACTCGAGGAAATGTGGACAGATGAGCTTTGGGAACTAGGGAACGAACTTAACTCTGGAGCTTCCTGGTGGATCTTGAAACCGTCAGCATTTTCACTGAAGCTTATATTTTACTTTTTCTCATTTTTCCGTTTCTAGCGGAATGGCTGATCGAGGCATGGGAATCAGACTCTTTCATAGCAAAGAAGATCTGCAACAAATTTTTGAATTATTCGAAGAGGATTCTGACGGATCTGATGGTGATGAACGGAACGACGGCAGTGCTACAGATATCGTGACTTCCCAGTTGCGCCATTTCGTGATCCAGGTCCAAGCTTTTGCGGCCTGATTTTCAGTGAAAAGCACTCAAAGCTAGTCAATCAAGGAATATATCATGGATCCCCTTTTACTGGATCCTTCCGAGACTTCAAATAAAGGTGCAAGTCCTCAGGGACTGGCTGCTTGTAAAGTCAGCAATACTCAGTTGCCTGTCTATGGTCCTTCTCATCCTTCTTCTCAGTTTCATCTTCGGGTATATTGTCTGGCCGTTGGGGATATCCGAGTATACCTCTACAACCGCATCTTGGCGTTGTTTTCCTCTGCCCCCTACGTTGCGCCATCGTCTGACCAGGATTCTTTCCCGCTTGATCTAACACCCCATCTAACCAATACATCACTACAAATTCAACCCGGTGACGATAACGTACGTTTACTTGACGAACTAGTTGGTTGCCACATCCTTTCAGGAGAGTCGAATGCAATACTGCGATCTTCTGATATCGACGCGATGATTATTCAAATGCGGGATGTGCTGGCAGACACATTCAAGGCCGCGTTGCAAAATCCAGTTCATTTCCAGGTACGTTCCCGCGTCATGACGAGCCTAAATGGATGACTGCTAGCTAGTAAGGCACTTCCAAATTCATTCGAGCTTTTCGGCATCGACTTTCTTGTCAGCCATGCTCCATCAACTTTCTCATGTCCTTTCCAAACGAAAATCCTGGAGATCAACTCAGAGCCCGCCATTGAGCTCACAGGACCAAGGTTGACCTGGATTTTGGAAGATCTCTTTGATTCAATTGCAGAAACTTGTGTTACACCATTTTTTGCCGAAAAAAGTGATCTAATAACAGCAGAGCCCTGGGTTGTTGGAGAAGTGCGGCACCATCTTGTCAAATGCTTAGATGAACAAGTACGAGGTACATAGCTATATTATCATTGAAACAAATGTATATAGACGTTGTTGACAATTATTTGCGACGCTATTTCTTGCCTTTTAACTCGATGTCTGGTGGATCTGGTACTTCGACGCCAGCCAAAAGGCGTTCAAAATGGGACGAGGGCGAAGACTATCAAACGCCGTTTGTTCCTCAACCCAAGCGTCGAGTTAAACCAAAAATTGCAAAGGCTATAGAAGAATGGACCCCTTCCCAACCTCGCCCAGCTCTCTATCACGCATCCATGAGCCCAGGGCACAGTGTTTATGTACCTCAGAGAACTCGACATCCTCCGATACAGCCATCCCGATCAGTGTACTCATACGAACGACTCAACCAGATAGAGGAAGGCTCCTATGGCGTCGTCTTCCGCGCTCGGGATAAACAAACTGGCGACATCGTCGCCCTAAAAAAGCTGAAGCTCGACGAGGAGAAAAATGGGTTTCCCATCACTGCGCTGCGAGAAGTGTATGCCCTCATGTCTTGCCGGCATGAGAATGTCGTGGGTGTACGTGAAGTCGTGGTTGGGCAAACTTTGACGCAGTGCGTATCGAGGTTCTCCTTGTGATATACCATGTAATCACCACTCGTTATTCCGTTCAATGGCAAAGAGTCTTTGTTGTAATGGACTTTATTGAACATGACCTCAAGTCTCTGCTGACCGTGATGCCGTCCCCATTTCTTCAATCCGAAATCAAGACTCTCATGCTTCAGTTGCTATCCGCTGTAAACCACTGTCATCAGAACTGGATACTTCATAGGGACCTGAAAACAAGCAATCTTCTCATGAATAATCGCGGGACCATCAAGGTTGCTGATTTTGGTCTGGCCCGGCGTTATGGTGATCCTGTTGGTGTGGGTGGAATGACCCAGCTGGTTGTGACGCTTTGGTATCGGTATGCGACCACGTCCAGCATTGTCGGATGTCGCTTACTTTCCTTCAGAGCCCCTGAAATCCTTCTTGGCGCTACAACTTATTCTACAGCCGTCGATATGTGGTCGGTAGGCTGCATCTTCGCCGAACTTCTACTCAAGGAGCCTCTGTTTCAAGCACATGGTGAATTGGAACTCCTCTCAATGATATTTAAACTGCTTGGCCCTCCAACCAAAAATTCTTGGCCTGATTACTCCTCTCTACCTCTGGCGAAAACTTTATCACTTCCCTCTCCCCAACCGCATCAGTTTCGACAAAAGTTTCAATATATGACAACGGCAGGAATTGACCTTCTGATGTCCCTCCTGACATATGACCCTGAACTAAGGATCTCCGCAGAAGAGGCCCTCGAACATCCCTACTTTACGTTGGTATCAAACGTCTACCTATCTTGTTTTTGTTACTCAATGTGGATAATAGCGAATCGCCATTACCCAAACATCCAGATCTTTTCGGTTCATTCCCATCTGCCGCAGCCGGAGAAAAGTATGTTGGACCCTCTCAGTTTTTCAATTCCGTGTTGACTATGTTAACAGGAGACGCAAGCCGTTTGAAAGTCCTTCGGCCCCTAGAGGCAAGATTATCAATGAATCAGATCAGATTAGTCCTTAGGTAACGCTTTCTATTAACGGAACAAAGCATGTATTTGCATAAAAGTACTCGTACAACAGGAGGAAACATTTCATGATATGTAACATATGGAGGATATTTTATCTTAGGTCATCTCGAAATCTAGCTTGCAACTCTTCCCTCATCCTTCGAAACCGCAAGTGGGTCATTGCCATTTCTCCACATTTATCATAATATTCCTGTACTTCTTCAATTGTAAATCTGAACTCTCTCGCGATTTCGCGAATGCCTTGGTCGATTACATGCAAAATGGTAGTAGGATCATTCATGGCATGAATACTGGATGTTGGCGTTGAGCCCCTAGGTGAAGAAATACTATTCAGAGCTTAAATAAAGGACTAATGCTGGTAACTTACCGATGAAGTCGTACTCTCTTAATAGCATCTGTTTCACCATCGCCACTTGCCTTCCTCTTGCCCCAAGCTGGAGGTGGTGCATCTCCAACTCGTACAGCCCATTCCGGACTTTCCTCGGCATCCTCCATTTCTTCTTCATCGGGGCTTTTCCTAACAGTAGAACGATTGAGTGACACTGCAGATGGGGCAGGTAAAATAGTTGGGTATGCTCCGCCAACGACTGCAATATCTTGCAAGGAAGGCATAGTGTAGTGATGCTCTGGTCCACGGAGCATAGTGGGACCCATTTGCATACTGCTAGATCCTGCAGGTAACATAGCCATTACACTCGCATCGGTTGGGAATCCATCAGGCTGTTCAGCTGCTTTAATTCGTTTCTTCCTTGTTCGTTTTGGCTTTTCCTCGGCCTGACGTACATATCCATATTGGCCCTTCTCCCCTGGAGCTGGTTTTTTCTGTTCAACAATACTAGCGATAATGTTGTCGAGACGTTCGGCGTTTTTTTTGTACCTCTCTCTCCAAGATTGCCATGTATGACGACTAACCCAGGCATATTCTGGGTCTCCGCTCTGATTACATACGTTGACATTGTGGCTCTTTGTTGGATGGGAAACTCACTAGATCACAAAGTTGTTGATATAAACGATTTCCGGTTCGTCCGCCCGTTTCCTTGTATGGAATCTTGGCTGCGATCCAATCACATAGATTATTCTCATCTTGTTCAGTGAACTGTGTCCTCCTGTCGCAAGTATCAGTTGCAGTAACCAGATCAAAATGTGCAAGGATTACTAACTCTTCACCTGGGCGGCGGCCGCCTGGATTTTTATAAACTAGCGGTGTGTAAACCACATTTCCCTTTTCGATGCATTTCTTCACCCAGAGATACGATTCGATGTATTTATCGGCGACACCCTGGTAGGTTTTGATAAGGTGTTGGAAAACATCTGTGTTTGGGTCAGCAAGAATAACGCGTGCAGACTGTGCTGAAGCATGCGGGTCGCCGCCGGAATGCTAAAAGGGTTGTGAATCAACAATGGGCTGGCTGTTTAAATTAATTAGATATATCACATGCCATGATGCGTGAACCTAAAGCACTCCTTGCGTTGACGTTGGCAATGCTGGGATGTATGTGCATGGCGATAGGTGCACCATTTTCCAAAAATATTTGTTTGAGCAGCATGCCTGCAATTTTGCATGCTTCTACATAGGTGTAAGGAACGAAATGCCTCTCGGGTCGATCTGCGCTGGTCCAACATTGACGTAGCCTTTCTTCTTCTGCGGTTCCTGGTTGAACGAGAATATAACCCTGTCGTGGCACCTTTTCTTCGACGCGGCCGCCAAGAGACTACATGACATGGACATGAGGATGAGAGGTTTGTATGAGGTGGTGATAGCTACTGTTATGGTTTCGCAGAGTTCGGCCTGTACCTCCTGAGGGAGATCTTTTTGTATGAAGAATTTGACTGCCAAAGCATTGGTATCCTGAAAGATTGGCTAGATAAAGGGGTGATATGGTTAGTTTGAAAGGATTCCCAACGGTTTATGTTCCCAAACCATGACAAGGTTAACAGCCCCAAGTTTAAGGTTGAGTGAGTTATTAGGGTTTCACCAATAACAGGGTTAGGGGTTCATATCACATGACTGACTACATATCTAATACTTTTCCCGGGTTCATTATTCCCCTCGGGTCAAACGCCTCTTTGATTTTCTTCATCAATTCAATGCTGATACTGCTCTTAGAGTATTGAAGCGCATGGGTTTTCATTGCCCCAATCCCATGCTCAGCAGATATAGAACCCCTGTGCGATGCTACACCATGATTTTTGGTTATCAACTCTCTTCCATGAACTCTTTGGAATTCGACATACCAACAACTTCATAGATATATGGCTCAAGGGCTTCTTGAATCTCAGGTAGGTAAGCGTCGGCAACAATGTTCAAGTGCAAATTGCCTGAAACCAGTATTATTTCAGCGTTTATAGAAATACTTGTAATGACTGACCGTCGCCAACATGACCATATCCAATCACATATTTGACTGCTCCATCGCGCAATAACCCTTTCGACCGTAGGTGCTCCCGTGTGTCATCTACAACTTCCTTGAAGCTGGACAAAGGCACGGAAATGTCATATTTGTAGGCTTTGCCTTCTTTGGAAATGGCCTCTGTTACTCCTTCACGAAGTGCCCACAAAGAAGAAAATTGAGCCGGTGATTGAGAAAGCACACCAGTGTTAATCAAGGGTCTATCAGCAGTAAGGAGTGACTCCAGAAGGTCATTGAGTTTCTGTCAATCTTTTTGAGTAAAATATATAAGAAATTTTCATGAGAGCTTTTACTTGTTCGTCGTGCTCTCGCCGTCCCCCACTGGTTTCCACCAAAACGAAACACTCGGCACCTTCCACGTCTTCATCACTAAGAGCTCTCCCTTGGCCATGTCGGACAGCCAGATTGTAAGCCGTACGATCGATGAACTCGAAGGCTGAAAGAATCTCTGATAATTGTCGCTTCACAATTTGGTATAATGGAAGGACATTGTCGAAGGAAGGTAGAGCCAGAATGACATTGTTTGATGCCTGGGGGGCCGGTGGTGTTAAGATTGACACACCGGTTATTACCCCAAGGGTTCCTTCGGCTCCGATAAAGAGCTGTTTGAGATCGTAGCCTGATATTATATTGAGGACAATTTCTCAAATATGGAGGTATCAAGAACCCACCTGTGTTGTCCTTACGCAGCGTTGTTAACTGGTCAAGTATTGTACCGTCTGGTAAGACGACCTCTAAACCCAGAACAGTCCCGTGCAGGGAACCATAACGCAGGAGGCGCAGACCGCCAGCGTTTGTCGCGACATTTCCGCCTATTTGACAACTATTTTGACATTGTGTCATGTTGTCCAAGAATCATCGTTGGAGTGGGCAGAGAAGGTAACATACCTTCCCTTGGCCCCCAAGTCAATGGGCATAATGTGGTTATGAGGGGCGACATAGTCAGTGAGAGACTGAAGAATGCAGCCAGCATCCGCCACAAGGATACCTACTCATGCATCTATGTGAGGACCAAGGTTCAGAGGACTAGAGGGGAAAAAATGACCGGATACAGGATCAAAAGAGCGGACTTTGTTCAAGTTCGCAAGAGAGAGAACGAGTTCATCGGTGATGGGTACACTCCCGCCAACTAGCCCGGTGTTTCCACCTTGAGGAACCACACCAATACCTCTTTGGTTACACCATTGCAATATTTTACTGACTTCGGATGTTGACTTTGGTTTAAGGACCGTAGTCGAGTGACCACGAAAGCGTCCCATCCAGTCATTGTTAAACGGGGCCAAATCCTCCGTGGAACTCGGTTTGACAGAGAGAGAGGAGATTATTGAGTTTGATGCCAGAAACTTTGCAAAGTGGGCAACATCCTGTTCAGCGACCGGGGTCAGTCGTCTTGCGGAGAACCGGAGGAGACGTGTGGGGAACATGAGAGGCTGGGATATTATGTCAGCCCTCGACTTTCCCTTTCATGTCCACTGTCATAGAGGACAGCTCCGCCGTCGCTGTTGACCACGATGCGCATGTTACCCAACTAGACTTCGTCGATAAGATACCAGACGGAGACCATGCTGTAGTTCATGTCGCCGAGCCCACATCTCCGGTTCCTCAGAGCACTCCACCCGAACCCGCTTTGCCTTCAACGCCATTCACAAATAACAGTTTACCCGAAGAGGCTTATCAGCAAAGAAGAGCTCGGCACAGATCTACTATAGAGGTCAGGCAGATTTTATTTTCATTTTTTTATTTCATTTATTCAACTTCAATTAGACGCGTTCCTCCAATCGGCTCTCAGGCTTCTTTACTAACCTTATCCATCGCCGAGACTCTCCAATAACACAAGTCATTCGTGAGGATCCTTCTCAGCCTGATACCCGTTCGAAGTCAGAGGCTGCCTCTCGGGCATCATCGCCCCATCCTGGGAGACCTGTGACCCCCCCACCACCTCCTCTGCCACCTCCCACCCTCAAGGAATTGGGTCTTTCTCTGTCTGCAATCACTTCATCGTTATCTCCGTCTCATTTTAGCACCCCACCTTCAAGTGGTGCGTTTTTGTCTCCACATTATCTCCTCCTATGCCACGCCCAAGGTCTTGATGTATTGCCTCTTGTTTCCCCTCCGGCCCTTCAACCATATGCCCTTATCAGACGTGTCAGCTTTAAGAATGTAGTGGTCATGGAGCAGCGTGGCGTTCTTGTTGCAATTGCGGGTAGGCGGGATGGCATCCGAGTTTATGCTCTTCAAGAGGTAAAAAGGGTAATCGAATGGAGAATTGACGCTGAAATAAAACGAGAACGCGACAAGCTTCGAAGGGAAAGTGTGAAGAAAGTTTCAACCCGAGTTAACGATTCCCATGATTTTTCCGACAAATTCCGGAAAGCCAGCCTATCCACTCCTCCCCCAGGAGAGCCAGACTATGTTCGGGCTAATCTCCTTCGAAAGAACTCACATAATCCGCTGCCGGTACCCGTCCTTCCGCCGCCTGTTCCACTTATACCTCGTTCGGCTACTCCACGAACACCTAGGAAAAGAAAAAACCCTCCAAAGGAAACTACACCGGGCCCATCTGGGAGTCCGCCTCCTTATACTCCATCGGAATCAAACGCGCCGCCTCTGCAAAGTAGACCTTCCTACATTTCGCTGAGGTCACGAGGAGCTCCCATTAGTGACGTATTTAACTCGCCAGATGAATCGAGAGCTCAAGACATCCGCAAGGCCGAATGGGCTGAATCAAGCGATGACGAAGCCATAGATGTTGTTGCAGCGGGATCTAGTGGAAGTCATCTCGACGAGAGGACCAGTGCAACACTTTCCTCTAACCGTGCTTTGACTTCTCCCCCAATGCAACCCATTGTTGCTCAAGCAGAAATATCTACGGTGCGGCACTCGACAGCGCCTGTGACTCGAAGGAGGCGCCGTCCTTCCAACCTTGACCTCTCAACACGCCCAAACACAATACCCGCCCCTGAACATTCTCCTGTGTCGACTCTACTTACGCTGCGACAAGCTCTCTCTCAACCTCGTAGCGCTACCGACCCAGAAACACCTTTTATGGAGGTGGATGACGAGGAGGAGGATGCCGAAGGTATCAGCCTTGCGCAAGCACTACTGGAGAGTCGGATTCCTGATCTACCGCCTATTGGTACTAGACATCCACAAGAACCAATTCTGATAACCCCTTCGCCGGTGTCAAGATCTGCAACGACCGAGCCCTCTTTATCTAGAACAGCAGATGGACATGGTTCTATTGACCGAAGCAACACTAACGGCAACCTTCGTCGTCGATGGTCCATCATGATCAGCAGCCCTACTTCAGAAACTCGACATGATACTTTGACCCCCACTAGACCTTCAACGGCTTCACCTTCATTTTCCGATCAATATTCAAGATCACGCTCTTTTCAATCTCAGACTCCAACCTCACGCTCATTTACTGACCCACCAACTACTCCACATGAAGTCCCTTCACTGCCTGATCTTTCCTTGATTCCTCCAACATCTCGATCGTCGCGATTTTTTCCTCGGATTATCAATGTCTTGCATGGTCGGAGGACTGATGAACACCTTCTAGTACCTAGTCAAAGTCTCGTAGAAAGTGGCGAAGGTTCGAGATGGACGAATAGTACATCTCAAACTCCACCTCCAAAACTGGAGTACGTCAAGCTCCCTGGGACGAAGGGTGCATTTCTCATCAAGGCTGTCGAAACGGCCAAAAAGAGGTATTTCGAATTCAGATGCGTAGGTCAATCATCCAGGATTAATGTGATTGTTTTTTAGTTTCCTTGCTATTCTTTGCGGAGAAAATGGAGAAAAAGTTGAACTTTTTGCAGGAACTTATCGCACAGCCCTTGGCTTGTCACGCACCTTCATATTGCCCGACTCGCCTCGTTCCTTGGAGCTTCAGCTGCAAGGAGACGATCTTGTTGAAGTGTTCCTGGTGTTCGCGCAGAATGTCTTTGGTTTAGAACCAGCAACTGTCAGGGTACGCGAAGTCAGAATTGGACGAGCAGAACGGAGAGCAGCAAGGCGTCGAGCTCGAGAGAATCGAGGTGGAGATGCACTCACAAACGACCCCGACAATCTCGAAGAGGAAACAAATGTCAATGTCAGCATTGGGGTCACGATGCCTGTGGCGTCAGGCACGGCACATGATTCTGAACGTTCAAATAGCCCTACCGTCGCAAATGACCATCCTGAATCACAGACGGACCCTCCTCGGACACCCGTTGACTTGGCGCCTTCGTCTTCCGCAGGTCAGGCTGAAGAACTTGCGGCGTTGGCCACGGCCCAGATGGGTCCGTATACCACTTTCCAGCAATTAGCTTTCGCTCCCAAATTCCCACTGGCTTCGATTGCGGACGATTATATCATTCCCCCTACCTACCCTTCGTTTTTGGAATATAAGGGAACACATGAGCCGAAGAGTGATGAAAATCAAACCGATTTTGCACAAACTCAATTTTCGCCTCCCGGTTTGCCTCTGCCAACACCTACTGCTCCTTCCAAGTGGTTTTACCGGGATCCAAAAAATAATGTGCATGGCAAGTACTATATCATTCTGTCAAGATCCGTTGACCAACCTGTTATTACAGGTCCTTGGAAAGCGTCTCTCATGCAAGCATGGTACAAGGATGGTTTACTCCCACCCGATCTTCCCGTTAGACGCGAGGAGGACACCGAGTACATGCTTCTCAAGGAACTTCGTTTACAAAGTGTTGATCCTACTCAACCTTTCCGAGTGATTTCACCACTAGTCATTCCTCCCCCAATCGTGTCGGAAAGTTCTTTAGATAAACCTTTACTTTCGCCCATCTCTCTTTTAGAGCAACCACGGCATTTCGGACCACCAGCGTTGTTCTTCTCCTCGCGAGGTGGACATAGTACATCTATCGTCGATTCCCGTGGACGATCTGTTTTAAAAGGCAAATTCTTCTGGAGCAGCGATAATTCGGAGGAGACCAAGTCTTCATTTGGCAAGATGGGAGATATCAAGCGTCTGGAAGCTTTGGATGTCAGTAAACGGGCTGTCCTAGTCGCGATGCGGCAAGGAGGATTAGAAGTCGTTGATATTGGGGATGCATTGCTTAAACCAGCTGATGAATCAAGGACCACTTTACCCCACTACAATCCACCCCAGACCAACATTAACCGACGAGCCCCCTTTGTGTGGAAAATCGGCACCTCAATAGTTAATACCCAGCTCAACGAACTGATGAGCGAGAAGCAAAGGATGCACAATCAAATGCATAGCAAAAAGGTTAGCGTAGGATCAAAACAGAATTCCTCTGGAAGGCCAGATCCGACATCAGGCGATTTTGATACGAATCCACAAGATGAAGTTCTGTTCTTGGGCAGGAAAGAGGACGAGATCTATTTCTGTGAAAAGACTGCTGTTTCGTTCAGGATCCTACGATTATCGACAACAGATCATGACACACTTTAATCATTATTATTGAAAATTTTTTTTTTCAAAGATACTTATCATTGAACACACTTTAACGACACAACTATTTTACTAGGTTGCCTGTACATAGCTCCATGACTGACGCTTTTCATTCACTTCATTGGTTCACTTTGGTTGTATAGTATTTATGTTAAATTGACCTTGATATGTAATAATTCAATCAAGGCCTAGGCTAGATGTCAACGATGCTACCTCCACCCATGTATAGTTATGTTATACATCAAAGTATGCAGATCATGCATATGAGTCTAGAGCTTTGCGACAACTTTTCGTAATTCTGTTTTCAAAATCTTCCCAGTTGATGTTTTCTATCAAGCCATGTATCAGTTAAAAGTTTGATTCAATATAAAACAAACTCACAGGTAGTTCTTGTACGATGTCTACCCATTCAGGACAGGCAAACCCAGGAAGTCTCTCCTTGGCATAGGCCTTTAGTTCTTTTGCAAAATCATCCTGTCGTCCTTTCCAGGAAGAGACAAATTGAGGGTGAAGAACGACGAAAGCCATAGGCCGTTCTCCCCATTTGACATGACTTCGAGCCACCACAGTGACTTCCAGTACATGAGGGTGGCTAGCAAGTTCTAATGGAATGGGAATGAGAAAGCCATCGCTGGCGACTGGCGTGCTGCTCAATTAATTTACCTTGCTCAATTGCTAGAGACGACGCATTCTTTTGGAAATCATCGACAAGTAAGCACTGTTCACTCGACGCAAAAAATAATAACAGCGCACCTCTCCACCAGATATGATGATATCCTTACTTCTGTCCATAATTGATATAGATCCATTGGGATGCATGACAGCGAGGTCTCCAGTATGGAAGCTGCCGTTAGCAAACGCTTTTCGGGTCGCTTCTGCGTCACGGAAATACTAGAAGGAATTTGTGAGCCAGGCATGCACACGTAGTGTCGGGCATGCACACGTAGAATTGAAATGTAAATAAACCTCTTTCATGACAATGTTACCCTTAGTAACAACCTCTCCCAGAGTTTTTCCATCGCGGGGGACATCCTTCAATGGTGCGACATCATCACTATCCGTGGGATATACAACTCTAGCTTCTTCAGCGGTTGCAAAGGCGTGTCCCTGACGAGCCATTAAACGAGCACGATCTTGTAGAGGTAGATCCTTCCATGAGGGTTGGTCATAATTTCTCGTAAAGGGTCCGTAGGTCTGGTAGATAGGTGTTAGTCAATTGAGGCATCCTTGGGAGTTGACACTTACTTCGCTACCGTTGATCGTGAATTTCCCAGATGTCAGCTACAGTCTTAACAATTAGTAAACATACGTTAAGCCATATACGTGAACGGGTTTGATGCCTGTTTGCTCAAGTTCAGCAATAAGATGCGCGGTAGGGGCAGCTCCCGCTTTCCAACCTTTTTCAGTCATGGTACTTTCATGGAAGATGTTGACTCACCAATAATCGCTATTATAGGTTGTGGAAGTTTTCGTGCCTTTGGGTGATTTACAATGCCAATCTAGGTACTTTATCTCAGTACATCAAGATCACTTGCCGCCAAGTGTTGTGGTCGTACTTGAACGGTTGGTGCCGCACAATAGTGAGTCACGGCAGAGGTAAGAAAATGCTTCCATATGTGGGTATAATCGACTGTTCGGAGAGTAATCTGAAGATGATAATTTGTGATTAGCGATGGTTTAGTATATACATGAAGGAGCTACCTGAGTAGAAAACGAAAATACGTTTGACCAAGGAAATGTCCATCCAGCGGCGTGGAACATGGGCAAAATCCTAGGCCGAGATAATTTGAAGGTAAAAATAAATTCGCCTAATAGGACTGACCAGAGGTAAGTTGATTCACGATTCAACCTTTTGTGGTTCTTCAGCATGTTGTCTTCTCATAGGATTCGATAAAACCCACCCTCCCTCGAAGGCATTCGCAATAGCAGCAAGATAAGTACCTATTTCAGTTATAACTAATCATCAGCATGAACACTGAAATAGAGATATCGATGTCATTCGCCTCTAAGTGTTGTCAATACGCCTTTAGGCTGAGGACCAGTGAGCTTCTAGCGAATATGAGTTAAAGCCTAAATATATACTCTTCCTGTAGTTCCAGAGCTACCATGGGATATAAGGAAGGGAAAAAAAGACGAAAAGAGAAGAGACACACGTATAACAAAGAACGGCCGGTGCATTCTCGTCGGGTTCAGCATCCAAACCTGACCAACCTTTCTCCTGACTGAATCGTCGTCCATGATTAAGAAAGGTTTCATAGGGGTCTCCTTCCCTCCCTGTATCATGGGAAATGATTGTGGGTACTTTCGTGCCGGCAATGAGGTGGATATATTCATGGTCGACTAATATCAGACTGCAGCTACTATGCTCGACGATATAAGCAACTTCAGATGGCTTGAGACGCGTATTTATTGGGGTGAACACAGCGCGAGCAGCAATGGTAGCATGGTGGGCATCTGTATGTTGAATGACTGTCAGAATGAGGCCGAAATTACAAACGATATTGCGCACCTGCTATGAGGGGACTAGATTAAGTGACAGTTGAGCAAGCAAGAATAATTTGACCAGGAAACGGAATTACGAGTTAGGTGCGATGACAGCGACGCGATCGCCAGGCTTTATGCCTACATTAATCAATGCATACGCAAGGTTCTGAATGCGTTGGGCCCTGGATGTGAAAATAATAGGTCATTGAGGCCAAATGCAGCAATAGTGGCATAGCCCTATACCAGACAGAAAAGGTATAAGCGACTGGATGATCGACGTCTGTATGCAACAACGCTAACTTGTCAGTATAAATCTGAGCTGCCCGCAGTATGAAAACCAAGGGGTTCTATGCACAACCGTATCAGATTTGACATAGCTCTTGTCTGAACTTGTTCCAAATTCACCAAAGGATGTTGATTGGGTAAAGCTCCCGGTATTTCTCTAAGTCTCAGGAGGACATTTGAAGGTGGTATACTAGCGCTAGTTGGGGTAAAATCTATAGCTGCCATTGGAGTTGGGAATAAATACAACATTTTTAGAACACAGGAACCTGTCAAGAACAAACAGAGGACAAACAGTCGGACTCACTGGCAAACCCTTGAAACGCCCCTCTCAACCTCTTTCTTTCATTGTCAATAATCATCCTTACGACATATCTATCATGGCAGATGCGGCATCCGGTTCAGCGGATAAATCAGTTCAGGTCAAGCTTGTTCTATTAGGTGCGCTTTCTGAGTCAATATTCGATCCATTTGGAAACTGAAGGAGTCCTTATCCTAGGCGAAGCTGCTGTTGGCAAATCATCTGTTGTACTTCGTTTTGTAAGTTCAAGCCACTCCGTCTTTCTAGCGGCATCCCTAACATTTCATATTGTAGGTCTCCAACGAATTTCAACCCAACAAGGAACCTACCATTGGCGCTGCATTTTTGACTCAAAAATGCCGTCTAGAAGATCGTATTCTGAGATATGAAATATGGGACACAGCAGGTCAAGAGCGTTTCCACTCATTAGCTGTGAGTCATGTGTACTCCTACTTCGCTATTTCCGCAGCATTTAATGCTCAGTCAGCCAATGTATTATCGGAATGCACAAGCAGCTGTCGTCGTTTACGACGTCACCAAAGCCAGTAGCTTGGAGAAGGCAAAGTCATGGGTCAAGGAGTTACAGCGACAAGCAAACCCCAACATCGTTATCGCGTTAGCTGGAAATAAAGTGGACCTTGTCCAACCCTCTGCTTCTTCACCATCACCTGGATCATCTCCTGAATCAGAAGATGAAGCAGACGATGCCACTGCTACGCCGGGAGAGACGCCAGGGGTCACTACCGGAGAGCCTGAAAGCCTGCGCCAAGTTCCCCGTGAAGAGGCCCAAGCTTACGCGTCTGAGGCGGGTTTGCTATTTTTTGAGACGAGCGCCAAAACTGGCGAAGGCGTCGTTGACATCTTTACTGAAATCGGTATTTGTTTCAACCTATCTTCTAAACTATGTTATTGACGCTCCCTATTATCAGCCAAGAAGATTCCCATCGAACATATTTTGGCTGCAACTCGTGGTAACGCGGGTCGTCCTAGTGGCAGTCGAACAGAGGGCGCACAACAGGGAGTGAATTTGGATGATGCGGCGAAGGCGAAAGACGCATGTAATTGTTAAGATTAGATGCCTCGCGCTCTTGGTTTATCCAGTGACAATTCTCCCTATTTATGATCCTTATGCCCTTCTATGCTGCCTTAGGCTTATTCCTCGCTTTTTCTACCACGGCAACTATTTGTAGTACTTTAAATATATCATTGTTTGAAAACAACAATCGAACTTATTTCTGAAGAAAGCATCATTTATTATTGTAAGCTCAATCAACATACGGAGGTGGTCTAGTCACTTGATCACTATCGTTCTCGCGGTGGTTATCTGTGAGATAAGGGGGAGGTGCATGTCCGTGCGATGATCTGGTTTCTTCGGGAGCTGAATCTGGAGTAGATATATGTAGTCCAATGGTAGCGTCTGATTGATGATAAGCTACATGCAGGGATGGAGATGTTTGACTTGGAGAAGTCTGTTGCACAATGGCCGGCGACCTAAAGTCAGAGTCAATTGAAGGCGGGGGGTCAGAGGGATCGTCCATGGCAGGTGGTGGTGGTGGTGGCTGTTCTTCAATCCTTGGATTTTCGTCATGCTGTTCCAGGACCAAGCTTAGAGCTTCTATTGATACGTGGTTTTGCTGATCGGCCAACGCTGTCAAATCTGTGTCTCCTGAGGCCATTTCCAGAGTAGGCGGAGGAGTTGAGGATTGTTGTATATCTTCTGAATGACCATCAAACTGCTCAGAGGAAAGAAAACCAAAAAGTGTTCCTTCCCCTGATATGGAACAAGAAAGTGGGATTTCATTCATGAGATCACCCGTCTCTGGAAGTATAATTTCTGTCTCCGATTCTTGGAAGGTGGGCAGCCGTGAAGATGAGGAAGTTTCAAAAGCCGAAACGAAAAATGGAGGTGGTGCATCACGTTCTTCAAATGGAGGAGGTGCGCCAGAAGAAAGCATACTTGGCCCAGCCTCTCCTTCTGAATAATGTGGAACGGAAGGATCGACTTCTTCCGCTCGACTGGTTTTGGCGGGTGGGCGATCATGTTTCTTTTGGTACGCATCATCTACAGCCTGTGACACTTCTGGAAGAGGAGCAAGGGGTGGGAGAATGGTTAAAGGAACAACGACAGTCGATATGCGTTCTGTCTGGTTTGACGTGTCAACGAAGGATATATGAACCTTGATATGAAATGTTACAGAATGTAGAAGTGTGGATTGGGTTACCAAGGGACTTTCAGCATCGCTAACCACGCGAACCAGGTTCGTTCGAGAATCTGATGGGGAGCCAGTCGAATTTTGATGAAGAACGAAACGCAGCTGTATAGGGCGAGAGGAATGAAAGCGACAAGACGCTCCCGAACGTGCAATAATCGCTCTATAGGATGACCCAAGAAATAGAGGAGACAACGGCATTTTTGAAGAGGCGGGAGGTTGTTGTGCCGCAGCACCAAGGGAAGAACCGCCTTGGATATTGCTGCTTTCATCCAGTGCGATATCACTGTCGGAATCGGTCTCGACATACTCCCGTTTGACTTTGACGACACGGACAAGTTCTGCGCGTACATTACGAAGCCTCAAGCCATAATGAACCACAGTCTCTCTAGTTGGCGGCGGAACAGTGACGTACAAAGGAATGAGCTCTCCCGATGTGAATGTATTTCGTGGGACCTGGACCTGGACACGGGTGGGGTCATCCAGGGAGTATGTCTGAGGTGAAGATGGGAGTGTATAGGAATGCGATGTGTAACGTCGTGTGTGAACAATAAGACTCTTGGAAAGTGGTGAGAGGTGACTATCTACAGGGTAAAGTGTTGCAGTCAATTGATGGCCTAGAGTTGAATGTGGGGTTTGAATTGATTGAGGGGTGTCGGATGGGAGAGGGATCGCAAACGGTATTGAGGAAGGAAATACGTCATGAGCATCAGCTCTCGCATACAGCTCATTCTCATAATTTGCGAGATCGATCTCATGATGGTAAGCATTTTCAAAAGAACGCAAGGAAATTGTGCTACAAGGGTGTGGATATCAGCAATGAGATGTATATTCATGAAGCAAACTCACACATGATCCCAACGAGCAGCGTCTACGCCCTTGATTTGGAGTTCACCCTCGACAGCTGCTTGTTCACCTTCAGCGCCTAGATAACCTTTCTGGAAGTTCACAACGTCTATGGTTGGTATGATAAGGATTTGAGGGTCTTGGTAACTGTGAGAACTAATGGAGCCAACAGGATCTTGCTGAGAATATATTGGGGGAGGAAGATGTTCTGCCATTGCCACGGTGGTAATGAGAGAGCGCGAACATCGTCGCAGTCCACGTACTCACTTTTACAGGTTTCACTGAACAAACCCGCGTTCGCCATCACGTGTACACAGTAAATATATTCATTAATATTCAACCCGCACAAGACTGTCAAGCTCGTTGAACATCCGTTCGTCTTGAAATACGTCTCGTAGCATCATCATCTCCCATGCAACATCCCCTTTACCCCCAAGAATACCAGTCCCCTTCTCAAGTCCAATATCTCCCGAATCAGAGAATCCCATCCCAAATGAAAGAACGGGCATGGTCGTTTCTGATTGTTCAAATACATCCTCCGTCCCATCCAACACTTTCATGGCTTCAACAGCTCTTTTGGCAGAAACGATCGTCATACTGCGTCCATCATGACTCGGCATCATTACAGCCTTGTGAACCATTCGAAGCATGACGTTCTTGAATGCCAAAGTTCTATCTGTCTTGATTTTCTGCTTCAATTCAGGGGGTGCAAGAAACACCAATGAATAGATGGCCATGACAGTTTTCTCCACGAAACTTAACCAATACTCCCTCTGCATTAGGACAAAATCGGCATCGACAATGGGAAGTCGATGAACTAGTCGCGTCAACAGTAACCAAAGAGATGATGCCGGCACGACTTTGGCAATCACCTGTCGATTACCGTCAGATTGACTAAATCGAGTGAACACCTCCAACGCAACGTCTGCTAGCGCTGGCGGTTTTAAATTGGCATTAGGGACAACTCCTGCTATTTGCACGCTCGCAAGGAGAGAGATCGCGTCCGTGGGATCAACAAGGTACGAAGCCACAAGGTCGAAAATGCGTAGCCCTAATCGATGAAAAAAGGCGTGACGGGAGAGATTGATCAGGCCAGAAATACTGGAAAGGGTATATAGAGTGTCCTTTCGAATGGTGAGGAGATCCGAAAGCGACAGTTGTTCGGAAGCTGGCAAAGCATCACGACCATCTTCCACTTTCAGGGCGCACAAACGTAGCATCATGTCAATGAGCCTTGGGTGATTCGAGAGAAACTCCGCATTGTCCGGAATAATTGATAGATTGCGAACAATGTTGATAACAGCCATTATCATAATGCCAGGTCGTTGCTGTGGGCCCAAATCCAAGGCTTTCGAACCTTGCCGTGGTTCTAGCGGAGCAAATGGGCGGATTCCTGCTTCGTGAACGAGGTAAACAAGTTCTCGATTGGTGATAATGATTGAGCTAGAATCTGTAGCCATAGATTCCGAACTTGGCTCGGGCTTTCCGAAAGCTAGTTCTTCCACTAAGTCTAATAATTCTTCAAATAGATCTCCACATTGATATATAGGAAAGCCGGATCCAGGTGTCTGGCCTCGCATCGTCGACAAGACCGTGATGGTCGTTAAAGCATAGGTCATTTCAATCGCTAAGCGGGATCGGAGTGACATAGCGAGGGTTTCAATATCAACAGTACCCCATTCGTTGATATCTCGCAAACGCCTTAGTGGAATAGTCGCCCATTCTGCATCGATGACTTTCAAGTCTCGCCCACCATAAGTGTCCACCTCACGCGCCAATGGGACATATTCGATTTTACGTCGGGTGGCTTGGGAACGAGAAGGCCCTGATGACACCAAGGAGGAAGGAGCTTGTGAATTGCTGCGAGTCTGGGGGGTACTCGACAGGTCAGGAGCTCCTGTCACCTATATTAAATAAGATGGGTGAGGTTAGGTGGACTCTGTGAATGGAGAATGTACCTACAGAACTCCCCTCCGGTGGATCTATCAAGTAGTACGCTAAATACAGAAGCGAATGAATAGTAATACAAAATGTCAACATACCAGTCTTCTGTCTCGCTCTTTTGATATCTCTATCGTCTTGGTCATGCTTACGCTTGATCCCTTGAATGTCTGGATCCAAAAGATTCGAATCAACAGCATGCATGAGAGAGTCTAATTCGGAAGGCATGGTGGCGTGCGTGTCAATAGAACTAGTTGGCAGAGAAGTAGAAGATGTGCCATGTTGGGTTGGTGGATTATGCACCGACGAATATTGTGCTAAACCATTTGAAGGTATAGAGCTCCCCTGTGGTATGAGATTATTTGAATTCATGGGACGGAGCCCTAGTTGCTGCGTGTTCGACATCCCTAAAGATGGGCGAGGGGCGCCTGGGGTGGATGCTGGAAATTGTTGGGTAGGTATACCTTGCCTTCCTGCCATCGACGCCTTCCCTCGTTGGTCTTGCAAGTTCTTCCTATACACCTCCTCAAAAGGAAAGAGGATATTCATATAATATTGGGAGAGCATGAGGGCAACTGAAGTCGAGTTATTGGCTTGCATCTGTGGGAATTCATCGGGTAAATCGAAATGGGGAAGAATGGAACCCCAGGCATTGTTCGCAGTTACCTGGATTAATTTAGCTAAAATTAAGCACACAAGATAGAAATATACCATATGTCCTCCTCCCTGTTGAAAGACTAAACCCCACAATTTAAACAGGTCTACATCTCTACCTGCTAGCCTGAAGGATCCTATTTCTGAGGAAGGTTCTATGATTGACCAAAGTGTATTATTAGGATCGTAGTTCGAGTAAGGGATACCAGTCAGAGAGGGCGGTAACGGCGTGTTCCGCTTAGCCATGAGTCCAGCAAGGCCTTGGAGGAAGCCTTGTTGTCGCTGTTTCAAGGAGGACGAACCTGAGGCTTGATTTCGAGACTGATTAGCTTGTGACATAGCAGGGTCAGGAAAAGAGGTATTGGCAACGGAATTTGGAGTTTGGAGACCGTAGTTGTTATTTGGGACTTGGAAATTAAGATGCGAATTGGCGTTGGACATAAGGTCATGGCCGCCTGAAGGATAAGTATGGGAGTTACTTGCTCCAAGATAAGGCCCCGAATTTATTCCACCAGGTGTGGGGAGAGTACTGCGGGTATTTTGGGATATTCTTGACTGATTTGCGGCAGTAAGGGCTGCCATCTGCTTAGCAACTTGCGAAGAGTCGAGACCGGGGTTTGTATTCGACGTAAATGACGGGACAGCAGATTGCATGTTTTGGTGGGGACTACTTTGAGAGACATGAATAAATATTTCTGATGAAAGGTTTGATAAACCTACATCATAGTCAAAGAACAAAACCCAACCTTTCTTGACGCCGTGACATTACCTGTCACACAATGCCTTTCTGACTATGTCTGAAATTGACGATATTTTCGCCTCCAAGGCAAAATCGAAACAGAAACAGAAACCCTCTACCTCTTCTTTACCTCAACCAAAGTCTAAGAGCGTTGAGGAATCGTCATCCAAAAAACGACCTTTGCCCGAGACTGTGGTTGACACATCAGCTGATTTGGCTGGTCCATCCAAGCGTCGTAAAAAGGATAGCATCCCAAATAAAAACAGCAAGTCAAGGAAATCAAAGAAGAAGGACGACAAAGCCACTGATTTTGAGGATTCTAGGGGATCTGGTGATCGTAGGTTCAACAACTCAATATTCTGGTCCCATCTTATTGTACCTATGGAATAGGTCGTAAAACGGAGGAAGGTTGGTCTGTGTACAAAGAGCATGAACTTGGTCTGAATGATGAGGGCGGTGGTAAGTGACTGAGTTTGCCAACATTCTTGCTTTTCATGTTGTACCAGATACACCTTTGTGTCCCTTTGATTGTAATTGCTGTAAGTGTTCAACCTCCTGCAAGGCCATGTTGTTATTGAGCGCTATTCCAAAGGTTTCTGAACTACCTGCTGCCCATTTTTATGCTCTCGTTTCACGTTCAGTCTTGAGCTGACGGCACTTTCGAAGCCTTGCTAATCGCCTTTCACGATTGGACTGAGGTCAATTTGTTGCCAATAGCAATACTTGTTTTTTGTTGTGGTTTCCAGATATTTCAATTGTTGGAGGCTCAAAAAAGTTTATGCAACAAGGATAACACCTTCATCGCCAACGCCCTAGTCGACGGGCGGGGCGGCAAAGACTAGTAAATTGATAATGTCCACGTTCATATCTTTGGCCTTCGTAGACGATTCTTTTCAAGCTCTATGGTTGGATCGATTAGACTGCGAGCTTATCCTTATGCATCCGATGGCGAACTTCATGCACCATATATCATCTTCCTGTTCATCATCATCGAATAGCTAATTGCAGGTCTGAATGATATTTATTCAATTGGCGTTCATGTTTTTATATACATATTTGCATGGAACCTTGTCATGGACTTATAATTTGGTCCATTGGTTGAATACCAAAATATAACGAGCTGTGGGCGATAGCTTGATATCCATTGACCACCAGTAACAGTCATGACATAACCCAGGATGGATTAGTGGCATATTCAATCGTCGTCGTCGTCGTCGTCGTAGTCAACAAGGAGCCGGCGTGTCTTCGACAGCTCATTCCCAAAAGGATCGCCATCATTGGTTCCTTCTTGCATTTCCGCTGCCTTCTTATTCCGCTTTTCCTCTGCCAGTCTTTCGTCCTCTAGTTTTCGAGCAAGGTAGGCCTTACTACCAATAACTTTTTCCGGGTTTTTGCAGATTCTAAGCCGTCTATCAACTTCCCGCACAGATTCCACGTCGGGTGTATGGCCCTGAGAGGTAATGAGGCGCTTGATGTCTTCAATAGCTTCTGAAAGGTTGAAAAGGTCAACGGACATTTTGGTGGCCGCCCACTGCTCAGCTACAGCTGGAAGCGAAAGGGAGAATGCTGCAAGGGCAATTTGTGAAGGAGTATATATCAGTTCCGCATCTGTGAGACGAGAGGCGCGAACATGGTTAAGAGCTGTCTCGTAAAAGCTTGGCGAGAGTTTTTCCGAGTTTCCAGGCAGACTCTAGACGTGTTATGATAAACAAGGATTAATATCCGTATTGGGATGGACATACTTGTATATCAAGCCATATGCCCCATAAAGCTCGATGTGCGTGCCATACCGCAAACTCAAATCCCAGACTCTGCGCAACGAGAAATTCCAAATCAAGAACATCAGTGGGAGAAGTTTTAGGGATACGAGTGGTATATCTCTCGAGGGATATTGGGTTGTTTGTGGTTTTGGTTGCTAGAAATAGAGCAGTTAACCTGAAAAAGGCTAACATTACATACAGGCAAGGCTAGGACACAGACAAGCTCACATCACGTTTTTCGGATGCCAATCCATGACTGTGTTTTTCAGGTAGAAACGCTTGAGATAAGCAACTGCAGTTGCTTCAACTTCCTCTGGAAACTTGAAGAAGGAGGAAAGTTGTGCGATTTTTGTGATGTAGAGCTTCACTAGGAGATGTTCCTCATCAGCCGTCAAGAAGGATACATTTTTGGAGGATCCTGGCTAGCAATCCCACTAAGCATGAACAAGATGCGGTAGATATATCAAAAGCAAGGGAGCACCTGATCAGTCTCAAAAGTTTGACGAATAACAGCCACTGCGGCTTCGTTTAACCCAGCACGAATATGAGCTAACTGATCTGTAGAGTATCGCCAATTCCTGTACTGAGTGCTCGCTTCGTATAGCGGTACTCTTGATACAGGAGACGTTTCATTGGTATTGGCGTTTGTGGCAACAGGCATCGCGCGATCATTATGACATGTAATTTCAAATATAAACAGACGCGACAATATCCACACACAAATCACAACAACGCGTCAAGTGTATAAATTATTAAATTCTCTGAGTTGCAAAATTTGACGCTTACCTTTCACCCAATTCTGTCTATTGCAAACCTATTGCAATCAACGTATAATCCTTCATGGCAACCAAACGAAAATCTGACGTCATGGAACTACCTGAGGAACAGACGGAGCTTGCACCAGTTTCCAAGAAGGCACGGGTGTCTAAAGGCGCGGCTTCGTCAAGTTCGAGTGCGTCAAAAGACAAAACCTCTGTTGCCAAACCTCAGACATGGCAAGATATAAAACTACCAGGAGAGGATGAGGCAAGTTATCATTCGAACCAACTATCTGGCTCCGAAGGCGTACCTATCTAGTAAGCGAACAATCTCCCGCGCCTTGTCATAGGCCAATCGTTGGTATTTTAGCGATGATTGTGGTGAAGTCCGTCGCAAAATCAGACTCTTGCAGAAGTCACCTGGTTGGAAGGTCAGTGAACAACTTTACTTCAAATCACCCAAACATGGGGCCAAATCCAGGCACTGATCCTTTGGTTCCATAGGTCACACACTGGTTGAGAGATATTGGTGGAATCAACAGTAACTCTTTTTCGCGCTTCAGTATGCACTCCACCCCTATAGCAAGTCTTATTCATCGTCATCATCTTCATAGTGAGAGAAAAGGGCAAGACCGACGGCGCTTCAAATGGGACCTATTATGCGGCGTAAGATGCCTTGCTGTTACTATTGTTCCATCCCTAACCAGCCATCATAGGTACGTTTACTTCGAGAAAGTGAGAATTCTAGAGGGCAAGAAGAAGACTGCTACACGCATCAATAACGAGAATACACACCCCGACGGATTCTCTCTCGAAAATAGACGCTATGGTTATTATTTTGTCGGTCGATGAATCTTTCCTTGGTCAATGATCGGAATATTCTTTTTTACAAGTTCCAGGAAAGAGATGACTGCATTTCTTCCATTTAGCTACTTCCCTGGGTTTTCAACCATAATGTGATCCATTCCACAATTCTTGCGACGTTGGCTTCCAACTGTTCCATATTTTCACTTTGTAATTCCACAATAATCTCAGCAGGATATGAGGAGCGAGCTTCCTCTAGGACGACTTGCATGATCTCTGCCTCGTTATTTTCTTGAATCTTTTTGAGAGAATAGCCCCTGGGTGCTTTATTACTCACAATAATATACAAACCCAGTGAAGAAGGCGAACCTTTTTTCCAACCTATCCCACATCTTTGCATGATTACATCGCAGTACGACGACTAGATCTGCCCAGCGTTCAGGGAACATCTCACAAGTATGCCAGTCCAAGATAAGGCCGCCATCCGAGACCAAAGGCTCAAGATCATCCAAAAGCTGATGATTTGTCATAGGGATTGAACGTATGGGGAGAAAAAAACAGCCAGAGACGTACCCTATCTTCATCCACAGTATAGCTCTGCCATTCCTGGTCATACTCCTCGAACAAGCCTCGCTCTTTGACCCATTCGCTCACGTTGATATTTTTGAGAGGGATCGGCGATTCATTTGCAAGAAATTGTGCATGTGTAGACTTTCCAGTTCCTGGAGTTCCTGTTATGATAATGACTGGTCCTTTTGTCATTATGAACCTAAGTTGGATTGATTGGCCCAAGGTGACGTGACACATTGCTGTGACTTTCTATGTCGGACTTAGACCTGGTTGAGGAACACGACGAACTCGTCTCTGTTCTCCCCATTCATTTTTCTGATGTTCTTGCTCCCAATATTCATATACATCAATTTCCGCTATTGAACCGGCCTCTTCAAGAGCCGCCATCGGCTTCGTTAAGCGGCAAGCGTATCACTGCTCGAATCAAGCCTCAAACTCGACGACTGGAGATTCATGTTCCTGTCGATACGCGAACGGAAGTCTGTAATATTGAACGGTCAAAAGATCTAGGCGCAGCGCGTGTGGACGACGACAGAGAAAAGAACCAAGACCAAAAGGGAAAGGCGCGTGAAGATGAAGAACCTCGCTTATCTGAAACACGTTTAAAAAGCGAGGAAATTATGCACAAAGGGGCTCAAGTCTTAGGCATCGTTCGAGACGGTGAGTTAGGTTACTACTGCTACGTGTTCGATGTTTTGGCTCATGATCTTAGGCAAACTACATCTGCATCCTATAAGCGAAACCCACCAATTTCGGCCGACGCTAACTTACCTGGACATTCTTTCCCGTAAAAATAAACGAAGTAGAGGTGCTGGTTCAGACTCGGATTCTGATGACGGTCCGCCCCCCGACCCAGATGATATTGCTCCTGTTGTACCCCTCAAGAAAGAGAAAAAGGCAGCTGGAGAGGCAAAAGAAGTCCATGTATCTGCTCGCAAATCTGACGAACAAAGTGGATTAGGCGGTCAAGGTAGCTTGTCTACCGTACGCAGAGAAATACTCCATATCATTCGCGTTGAGGAAGAAGAACGATGGGAAGATTTGGCATTTTGCAATGTGACAGTCCGTCGTTCGAATATATTATCATTGGGCAATTCATTGACCCGCTTTGCTTTTTTTTTTGCCTTGCGTAGTCTACTCAATCATCTGATGCCTTCGAGTCCTTTCTTTCAGGAGACAACCAAGTCTTGGAGTGCAGCACGAACATTGCTACTTTTCTCAAAGATATCAAGGACCTGTATTAGGCAAGTAAAAATTACAAATACAATCTAATACGTCATACAGTGTGTAACTAAGAATGAGTAAGCCGCAGAAGGCGAAGCTGATGGACATCCGTTGACAGCAACTACTGATCCTAACAGTAAACGCTGGTTTTATCATCACTGGCAGCATCCTGTTCGAAATGGCAGATAATAGCGACACCGAATCAGATTCCGAAGGCTCAGCTCTGGCCAATGCTGAAGACAGAGTATCACCTCCTGCCTTCACCCCAAGTCTAGATTCACAGGGAACCATTTCACAAATAATCCAAACTTTACTTCGTCAACCTCTGACGCCCTTCCGACATGAGGAAATAGAGGCCGCTTCAAGCACCCTTATCCATTTTGTAGACGATATTTCCGGCCGTTTGAAAAATGATGCCGATACACTGGAGGTTCTAACTACTTTCGCATTACTCGGTATGTCCATTACTGGAGATCATACTTGACGCCAAAAAGATTCCAACCCGAACCTTAGTGAAACCGACATTCTTGGATAAATTATTTGAATATCGACTATTTTACCGGGATGCTGTTTCTCAAACTAACGCAAAGTCTTTACACTCGACGCTGGTTACTTGGGTTGACGTCCTTTTGGCAAGTCTAAGCTTCTCGACCGTGGTTGTTGCTACGGCCGCTTCCGAAGTCCAACTCCCCGATCAAGGTGTTTCGGAAACTATAAAGCTGCAAAGGCGACATGACTCTATTCGAGCGGCTACCCAGTTGCCAGGCAAGGCTCTCCTTAAGCGAAAGGACATGCTAATGCTCTATATGCGTAGATAAATGGCATAAACTAGCCTTGGTAGTCGGCTCAAGCAACTATTCACCGGCCGCAAAGCGCGTCGCACTCAGCTTACTCTTTGCTGTCTACGTAATTCGTCCCCAACTTGAAGGAACAAAGTCAGACCCATGGGGTCATGATAGGTGATTTTCAAAAGTCGTTTAGATAGTAAGACGATAGTTTAACCCTTTCTAGCCCACTGCCAACTGACGTTTTAACAAACATATATCTTGGCGCAAGACATTTATCTGCTCAGAAAGCCTTGCTCTCAAGTTCCCCTGGCACCATTCAGGGGAGAATTAACGCGGCCTTGCTAGTTTCTCTGTTTGCGGTTGGTTTTCTATTACGCGCCCGCTACCTTGTTGATAAATTGTCGACTTGACACGTTAAGATGGCGGATAATGAGGTCAAAAACCGCAACTTAGCCGTTATTGGGCCATCAAACCTGCGACCAGACGGCTATGGCTACCTCCTCGAGCTTATCAGGACAATAGCCAATGAGGATACCGCGACTCGTACGCCACCTGAAAATCTCGATGTCCCTCAAACAATTTTATTACGATGGGGAAGTGTGGTGCCCTGGAGCTGGTCGACTTGGGATGACTTTCGTGTTGCAAATTCCGAATACCTACGTGTTGTGGTCAGTGGTCTGCGTTATCTGCGTAAAACTCACATCGTTAACGTGATCTAGACAACTGCGTGGCTTTATCACCTGAACTCGCCCTTCTTTGCTGGATTGGATCACGCCATACATCACGGGATTTTTGGGACTGATTTCCGTGCTGTCCTGTTCCAGGATTGCTCGGCCTCAACCGGAATGGTGTCGGTATGCTATCCAATGAACTAGTCATGAACAGAAATGTGAACACTAATGCCAATCTTAGAATCTCCTGCAACATGATTTACGATCTGCCAGCCTTTCATTCGAGAGCAGGAAGGAAACTCCAGTGACGAGACGCAGAGTGCTTGTTAAATTGTGTTGGGCCGTTGTCCAGTTTCTGGAAGCCAATGCTATCTGCTCAGATCCTGCGATCGAGCGTCGCATACCAGAATACAGCCGATGCATACTTTCTTTATTTCTCTTTCTAGAGATATCTGAAGAAGATAACTTTGGTACGCTCACTGTGAACTCGATTCAAATCATGTTTCGAATTCTCTTTTACAGTTAAAGGTTTGATTGTAGAAGCGTTGACCATGGTACAGCCCAGTTCCCTCGGAACTGAACTCCAGGTTATACTGCGAGAAGATTCGGGAAATTTTTTACCTCGGTTAGACGAAGGTAAGGTCATAAATTTTCATGAATATGCCGCTACTTCAAATTTGGTGCAGCGACGAGGCAAACTCTAAGGTATGGTCTACAGGTCCCTCGATCATCAGTAGACTAACTAAGGATTGTTCATAAGTTATATTTCCGGCTCACGAGACAACGGTGTCGAACACGATAACGGAGTCCAAGCCGGCAAACATCTTCTTGGATTTCTAACCTTGCTTCTGCACACAGATATCAAGAATGGCACACTGCAAGGAATAATTTCTTCGTATCTAAGCGCACTGGTCAGGCTGCTGAAACTAGAGGGACCAGATTCATTTCAGACTCAAGTGCTTCAGGATTCACTGCTTGTTGCCCTATCAGTATTCATGGCCATCGTGTCAACTAAAACGTTATCTGAGAATCACTATGACAGTATTTGGAAGCTGGCGATTCTTTCGAAGAGACGGTGGAACATGATAGCATCATGTACGCCGTGTAAAAATTCTTTGAAATTTTCAATCATCTTATCGCTTGGCAGGTACATTCGCTCAATATTTTCTTGCAAGTGATCAATTATGTGACCCACTCATTTGTCACGAATCTTGGGACATCTTTCGTGACGTGCTGACTGCAGCCATCAACCACGACCTGAAAGAAGAAGAAGAGCAACTTGCGTTACTGATTTCTCCAGTTCTTTGCAGAGCATTGACGAAGCTAGTAACATCATCACAAGTCTCAACACGTGAGTTTTTACTTGGTCATAGGGCCTGTTATCAGACTAATCTGCTACAGGCCATCGTCTTATCTGCTCTCCGTGGACAACGAATCTGCGACTAGCCTTACGCAAATTACTTGACAATGGCAATGGAAACCCAACTCTTCCATACCTTGAGACACTAAAAAATAGGCTAGAAATTTCCGGTAAAATGTTATTGAGTGAGGTTGGTGGTTCGGATGCTTCTAATATTTTGTCTGATACCAGGAAGATCCCTGATAGATTGGAAAAGGGCTTGAAAGGCACAGACGGTTCAATAGCGGTAATGCCAGCAACTCATGATCTTTCTGCTAAGACTTATGTGGTCCTTAGGAAAGTTTTAAATCGAACACGAGGTTAATTTATTATCGGAATGGTTATTATTGTGGTTTACTGCTTGTCTAATGTATAGCATCACGTGGATTGCACTTGCAAGATTCTGTTTATGTAATAAACTAAGTCTGTGGTTCCGCCTTTTCTGAGTCAAAAAGACTCGGACCTGGGACCTTGGCGTTCGACATAAAGGTCTGCAGTTTCTTTTTCTCACTGGTACATACATGTCTACTACACGCCAGCTATCTACGCCAGGAAGTTTTTCTGAAATGTCTATCGAGCCATGTCTGTCCCACATCGGACAAAGTACAGTTTTCGCGACAACGCCAGCTGAATTCAATCTCACCTCCAGGGGTCAACATCTTCCTGTAAAGCCTCACACTCGCAGCTCTGTCGATCAACCTATATCTCGTAGAGAGAATCTTACGGAGTTGGTTCGCTTGCGTTCATTAGCATTCTGGGAGCTTCGACAGAGCATCGCCGAAAGTGGAGAAGGGTTCGTGCGCCGTATGCGTGACTATGAAGGATCACGCTCAAGACACAATATTCATCTCAAGGTCAAGGAGGCAGAAAAGCGAGGCCGCAAACGATTGTCCTGTAAAAAAAGCGCTGCCATTCATAATTCCGATGAGGAAGAAGAAGACGTCCAAATTTGCTCAGGGGACTCTTCAAGCAATATTCCGAAATTTTCGTTTCGCAGAGGCAGGGGACGGTCATTAGGTGCGGTGGATGTTGACATCCATCAACTCGATTCTCCATCTACATGGCATATGAGATCATGTCCACCTTGCAGACCGCAATGCTCTTCGAATCTGCAATTGGATTTCTTCACTCCAGTACAAGATACAAAACCGCGCTTTCCTTCCAGTACCGTTTCGTCATCGCCTAGCTCCCCACGCTCTCTCTACGAAGCTGCCAACTTATCCCCTACCTCACTTCCGTCGTGTGAACCATTGTCGCTCGTCCCGGATGATATGCCGTTACCATCGTTATCTACTACATCCCATAAAGTAATCGCCGCGCTGAATCTCGCCCTAGCAAATGGTGCTGGAAGCGTTCAAGACTATTCCTCTCTCTGGGAATATCAAAGTCGATTCCAGACCCAATACTATGATCACGGCGATTTATGGCATTGATCCTGCATTCGTTATCAAATCGCATTAGCACAATTTCCGCGCATTTCAAGATCTCTCTAGCCATTTGCCCCTGCTATCATTTCTATATGTATCTCAATTTCCATCTGCTCTACATCTTGTTTATTCGAAGTCACTGGTCCGCTAAATATCTTTTTCATTAGCATAACATACATCCCTAGATCGATAAACACAAGTCCATCATGCTCTTGTACTAATATACCAACTTTTCTTGTTCTCAACACGATCAGATTCAAGCTGACGCATGATTGGTGATCTCTTCGTGTTCTCACAACTCAGCCTAAAACTATCACTCTATTGTATCCTTCCTTACACATTGCTTACGGCGGGAGTCCGGGGTGAACTGAAAATAATTATAGACTACATCCCTAGTTGAGTACATTAACGAAGTGGACTCGTAACCTGTGATATCTCGGTTGATCAACTCGATAACGGATATAGCTTATGCCTGAGGCAGGGTAAACTGTCTGCTACTTTGAGCAATCTGCCAAGTGTCTCTTGAGAAAAGCAATTGTCCATTATATGAAAGACCCAGGAAATAGTCAAGAAGATAATTTACTGTAGCTGGACAAGAAAATGTCGCAGATAAACATCGTGAATGGTAGCGTTCATTGACTTTTAAGTATTACAATGCAGAACCCAGAACCTTCATTGCCAAGGCGCGTAAAATCTGTCGATAATGGTAGAAGGAACACATTTGTCAGACTACGCATTTGGCTCACCTCAGCCTTCTGTTGTCCACCGAGTTCACTGAAAACGGCAGCGACAGATTTGCCTTTGGCATCTCTCACAGCTCCCAATCTGTTGCCGGCGAATGCGCCTAGCGCAAGCCCTGGCACATTACCAACAATGAATCCTAAGCCTGCTCCGCAGACAGCCCCAATCCAGGTCCACCAAGGTACGTGTCGCTCAACCTCTGGGCGCAGTAACTACAAAAAAAGGGAGTATAGTTTAGACAGCACTAATGGCAAAGAGTTGCAGTAATACCTCATCGAAGACGTCAGCGAATACCCCATCAGGGTTTGGCTGCGCTGTTCCTGTTCTATTCGGCGCCGCACCTCCAAACATGCTTGAAAACTGGGAAAAGAACCCAGAGGAAGAACTTGGATCATCTGTTCTATCTGAACGTGTCTTGCACAGGATATCATATTCTTGCCGACGCTTGGGATCAGACAAAACATAATAAGCGTCTGCTACTGCCTAGAGAAAAACGCAATGCGTTATATATGTATATCATTAAACAATCGGAGCGTTTACTTGAAAGCGCTCCGTTGCCTGCCTGACTTCAGCAGGCGGTGCGTTCACCAGCCGATCAGGATGAGTCCTATGGTAAATGTGAGGATATTAATGGTAGGATTACAGCGTGGACTGACTTTAAGGACTCCTTTCGATAAGCTTGACGAATCTGATCCTGGGTTGCCGACTTGGTTATGTTCAAGAGTTTATAGTAATCTGGGATAGGCGATGGCATTAAGGACAACCAGCAGTGTGACGTCACAAATCAAATTACCAAATATAAATACGAGAATAAGTCCAAACTCTCTTTAAAATATTTAACTAGTCATTCTCTCCCCAACAGCCACTCGTCGTTGAACCTGTCAATTGCTTCACAAGATACATTCCTCGTCCCTCATCCAGACTTCCTAAACTTCTCATCCCGATCACACTTTTGGGTCGAGGACGACCACCAGTCCCTAACTGCTTGGTTGGACTAATGCTTCGTGTGGGACTCAAACCCCCCCCTGTCAATTGTCTCAGGATCGGATCTCCTCCCCCAAGCCCTGTAAATTGTCGGGCAATTGTTGTAGTACCAGTATACTGAGGGACGACTTTACTTGTGCCCGTGAACGAAGGAACGAGTGGGCTCCGCGTCGGAGAGCTTTGCGGCGAGCCTCCCACCCCAAGCAGCAACTACAAAGGATATAATCCATCAGTATTGAAGAGTAGTTCAGCCCGTCAAGTTACCTACTAAACATTCTCGACACCAGACACCCCCACTGCTGTCACTTCTGGCAGCGCTATCAAGCTTCTTGCCGCAACCAGGCTCTCCTTTGCTTTTCGATTCCCGCCGCCTTCCAAGTTGGCGTCCCGCTGTAATTTCCTTTTTCCCGCCGCAAACAAGACAGGACGCATGCCACCTTGTACCTTGAGGACCCGGAATAACCCCCCACTCCATTAATGACACTGACTTGTGGCATCCTGGACATGTTGCCTGACCACCAAAACGAGGCTTCAAAGGTGACTCTGGAGATTTAACCAAGGGTCTTTCTAATCTGCTGGAAGGCGGGAGCATGGAGCTACTTGGTTTCGCAGGAATAATCGCAGGAGGTTTAGGTTGAGGAACATCTGCTACATTCAGAACAGGCTTCGGGCTGGTCATTTTGTAAACAACAACACTCTTGGCAGGAGCGCACTATTGGACTTTCAAAATCAGTGATGCCCTTCCCTGTTATCTAATCTGGCCACTTACCTGAGCGTGGCATGGACCGGCATCACATTTCACAAATGTAACCTGGCTTTTCTTAGGCTCGTTCAAGGGCTTATCGCAGATCGCACACTTGAAACATTCAGGGTGATAGGTCTGTGGAGTGGAATTTTCGTCCATACCAGGAATGCCAATAAATTGACCGCCTTCGCGAGGATTCAGAATGGTCAGTTTGCATTTGGCGCAGGAGGGAGACGTGGAGAGATTAAGTTTTGAAACCGATGCCCCTTTGGAAGTGAAATCTCCTTGAGTGTTATTAGATTTGGCCAAATGCGACATCATTGAGGACGAGACCATTGATGATCGTACATTTGAAGGTGCTTTCGTTTCGCCGCTTCTTGCCTGACCTTGAGATGAAATCGATTTTCCCTCAACAAAAACTTTTGACAAAGATTCGCGATTTCCCTTGGTGTGACTGGAACCCTTCAAGTTAATGTCGCCAACTGATGGGGTCCCTGTCCGAGGTGGAGTTACTAGTCTCGGGATGTTCGATAGCCTTGAAGTTCTTCGTTTGTCACAGGTTATTTGATCAATGGCTTGAGTGGTGGCTGTTCGCAAAGTCAAGGGAGATACTTCGCCAACAGGTCCCGATTTACGATCCGGACTCGGAGATCCGGGTTGAGGATTATCGCGTATGGACGAGGAGGGACGAATATGAGGGGAATCAACAAGTCCACCACCCTTCAGTAATTTCAGATTTGCATCGCCCACGGCTGGGCTTCCTTCGCGAGATTTTACGATGCCCAGTCTTTGTTCCAGTTCTTCAAGAGCAGGACTATTTTCCCTACTTTTCCTACCGTAGCTTGCATTAAGCCCTCCCGGGTTTCTAGGAATTGGACTACTATTTTTACTAGAATTGCGAGCTTTCTTGGGCGTGGTCGGATCGCGGTTAAGGCAGTTATCGAAACAGTCTGTGCAAGAAGGGCGCCCCAGAAGATCAACCAGGGGTGATTCTCCAATGTTTTTGAAACATCCAGTACAATTGAAACACTGTTTATGCCAGTATTTGCCTGTAGAGTGAACAAAGCCCCCTTCTGATTTAAGGGTAAGGACTGGCCTGGAACAGGATGGGCAGATGCCCTTTGAGCCACCATTAGCAATAAAACAAGGCCGACAAAGAAATGAGTTCGAGTCAGAAACACAAGGATTAGGATAAATGGTTGCATCTGGTGGAAAAACGGTAGAGCAGATGGCACACGAGTGGAGGATCAATGTTTCCGTAGGCTGTAGCACAGAGCCGTAGACTTTCGAAAGGGTAGGTTCATGGGGAAGAAGCGAGGGGAGAATATCGGACTCTGGGTCAGAAATGGTTGTTGAGAATTTAAGCGGGGATGGAGGGCGAGGCGACTGCGTAGTGGCAAGCGTGATATGGCTTGAGACGCTGTTCTTGAGAGCTGGGGTAAACACAGAAGAAATAGAATTTGGTCTTGGAAAGCGTCTGGTTGTCACCGATGGCGGAACATCAACTGGGGTTGTAGAATTTGTCGTTGGGTCTGGATTCTGAGAGGCAGTCTCGACAATGGGATTTGATTTCGTCGAAGAAACGTAGGTCTTTGACCATTTGTCTTGGTTCCTTGATTGTGCACCATCCGAATGTTTCCACGCAATAACAGGCGCTACGGATGGCGTCAAATGGACCTGAAAGTTGATAAATGACTGGAAATGAACATGCCTACGGCTGTTCCTCCACATTTGCACCGAACACCAGCCACAATTTCACCACATCTGCGACAGAATCCCATAAATGCGGTATGTATAAGGGAAACAGGTCAACTTTTGAGGGTGACTTATGGGGAATTCAACTTGAACCATTACTATACTTGGCACTTCAAAGTTAAGTTAATGGTCAGATTCACGTGATCGCGTTCCTTGGTCTATGGATATGGTCAGACGTACCGGACCTAGTACCACTCCAGTAAAAAGAGGAAGGGGCCGGAACCTGAAGGATCGTCATGATAACGCCCGGGGCTCGGACGTATCTATAGAGTCGCCTTATTTTAGTCCTTTGAAAGAGCGACCCAAAGGCAAGAACTTTGTTATTACTGTCAAGCGTCAATTGAAATCAACCCTACTTACCAGACCAAACCGTGATTGACCGCAATTTGGACTCGTATAGTTATGCATCAGAATCATCAGATGATCCATTTGAAGTTACGCAAACCACACCTGCTTCTGCCTTGTATCGACAATTGGCTTTTTGTAAACCTTACCTGATTCAAGGTGTGTGCTATTTCTCTCTATCTTGGGCCTTTTTATTTATGGGCTTATCTAACTCTAGAATGCATCTCTGATGACCCATGGAAGGTTCTTGTAGCTGTCACACTACTCAACAAGACGTCTGGAAAGTTAGGCATTCCTGCTTTCTGGACTTTGATCTCAAAGTGGCCGACTCCCCTCGAGCTATCTCAAGGTAATGTTACACAGTGCACATAAGTTACATTTATATGATTTCATGCACCTAGCAAAGGAAGAGGAAGTTATAGCCCTCATTCGCCACTTGGGGACTCAGTGTGTGCGCTCTAGACGATTGATTCTCTTATCAAAGGCATATTTACAAGAACCCCCCTCCATTTATGATCTCCGATCTTCAAGTGCTAACAAAACACGCTCCCTATCTGCCACCACAGCCTATCCTGCCACTCCTATTTCTCATCTTCCAGGAACCGGCCGATATGCGCTTGATTCCTACCGCATCTTCTGCACTCAAAAACATGATCTTAACTCTGATGAGTGGAAAACAGTCCTGCCCACTGACAAAGAACTAGTGCGATACCTGGTGAGCCAAGGTTGTTATCCGAGGTTGTGGTGCTTATTGACCTCCGTTGTTATAGAGGTGGAAGTGGGCATACTGTGAAAGTAAAGCTTGGTCACCAACGGAGGGCGTTTTAAGGGATGCTGACGCTCAATATCTTACTGCTCTTATTCACGAACTTGGATCCAGCACACCATGATCCACATTGAATAAAACGAAAAGTAAGGTATAGATCCAAGCAAGAAATGCAAACTTTGTATTAAGTATAGCTCACCGGTGGTATCCGATCACAGTTTGGCATGGTAAGAAGGGTTCCAGTCTACACGTGTAACCTATGCATAGATCTAAGCAACGGTCTACTTGGATTCAAAGATTGAACTTGCCATCTCGGGTTTCAAGTCTTTGAGGGTTGAGGCGCCCATGAGTCTCATGGCCACTATGATTTCGCGTCGCAAAATTTCAACAATCTTCGAGACTCCCGCAGCACCATAAGCCTGGAACGATTGTTATCAGTCAAGTCTTGCAATACTCACAAGTCATTCGCTTACACTTTGCGCATAAAGGAATGGACGTCCCAAGCCCGCTGCTTTGGCTCCTAGGCATACTGCCTTTATAACATCTGATCATATGCTTTAATTTTTATCGGATATTCACAAGTATGTTGAATAATGTACCTGTCCCCCGTTGGATGCCACCTGGATGATGCATATGTTTATAGGGGAACGGGTATATATATGCAGGAGAATTCAATGCATACCGTCAATATATACTGTTTAATGCTTAGTAGCAGATAATACAGTGATTAAGGTCACAAACCTTCTAATCTGGTAAATACATCAGGCCTCTGGAGGCGAATGCTGTGTAAAACTTCGATGGGTGGTAGGGAACTATAAATTTTTTGTTGGTATGATTGGACTCGGAGAAGGAAAAATCTTACTATTCCAATTGCCGGCCTGCAAAAAAGTGAGTTACATCTACCTGTATACCTTTAGGAATTGCACACACCTCCGTGGTTGGATAACAATATACCATCTACACCGGCTTCGGCAGCGAGGACCGCATCCTGTTGAGAGTCTTCAGCAGATTCAATAAGGAAGTACCGTTGCCCAAACCTCTACACATTGTATGCCTGCATATTATCACAGTTCGTAGATTATTGTGAGATCGCAATCTAAAGACAAACCTTTGATAACAATAGGAAGCTTGGATATCTTTCGGAGCCACGGGATAGTCTGATATATAAATCAGAAAAAATAGAATCCCTCCCAGAGCATGGTGCACTGGCCTTTTCCCATGTCATATCTCTATCGTCATTGGCAACTAATGCGCCGGCTGTACCCAAAATGTTTACCTCTTTAGACGGCGCACTATCCTCGACATGAAATTCCGTAGGCCCTCCGTTCTCTTCATCTTCCAGCATCCACGGACATCGAATGTCTCGCTCGCGGTTGCCTGCCACAATGGCATCAACGGTCAAGAAAATAGCCTTATATCCCAAGTTCTCAATTTGGCGGACTAGTCCTTCCGCGATTTCGTCACTCCGGTGTTTATACAATTGAAAGAAAAGTGTTTGGGTATTATGCGCTGCTTCCATAATGTCACGGGGAGAAAACGAGGCATTGGAAGATACCATTTGAATGATACGTTCCTTCGCCGAACCCCGAGTTATGTTCAATTCGCCTATATCATTTTCTGGATAAATCGCTTTCTGAACGTCAGAAGAAAGACTCACCTTCGGGGTGCCCTAGTTTAGCTAGTGCAGCACCACTGACGAAAACAGGAATCGACGACTCGAAGCCCAGAATAGTGGTGGAAGGATCACAATGCGACACAGGACGCATGACACGTGAACGGAAGAAAAATCGAGAAAATGCTCTCGCATTTTCTCGGTTTGCTAAATGCAGCCGCGAATAAATTAATGGTGTCGAGCTGAAGGTCTGGAGGGAAACCAACTTAATTCATCATCTGAGGCTGAATAGTAATACGCTGATGCTTTGAGTGACAATATTTGCTTAGCCACATCCTAAGCGCAAACGGTGCCAAGTGAAGAATCAGCTAGGTATAAACGTATCTTACAAACCTCCATATCCTTCAAATTCAAGATTCGGTGTAGTGGAGGCATCTCCTTCCGAGCATGTTCGACCCTTAGAGCATCTCGTGTTTTATGAACAGCCTGTTGGTCTTGAGCTACGGCCTGAATCGCTCTATCTGTTAATGGTCCCAGGTGTTTAGATAACGGCAGGTTCTTTTGAAGTGCGTCCGGAGGGTGAATAGGTTCATAAACGGACGTGGCATCACGTCCAGCATATTTAAGAATAATTTCTGCACCGCCTGGGTGTTCCTTATATAGGGATGAGTAAAGACAGGTGAAAGGTAAGTGGTAGATGTACAGGCAGAAATTCGGTCACATCATAAACCTTGTTCTGTATAATGACCCAACAAGAGCTAGAATATTCAATGTAGGTTAAGAATTGTGCTAAATAAAGTGACCTACTTTGCAGATTTGTGCCGAGCAACCTGCTCAAGAGTCCAGGACGACATGAGAGTAATAAGAGAAGAAGTCAAAGGTGAGCGGTCACGGAGTCCGGACCGCCATTGAATTGTTGAGCACGTGATTGCGCGTTGATTGTCATTATTATTGATCCAAACCGTGCAGGTGCGTCAAGGCCAATCTGAACATTAATTCCAATTAGCACTACCATGGCCCGTCTACCAACGAGAAAGTCTCTACAGTCAATGAAACGGATTGACCTTCAAAAGATATGCAAGGTAGCTTCATGCCACCTACTTTCCCCGTCAATCATAACCATATTCTCAGGACTACGGTGTCAAGGCAAACCTCAAATCGGAGGCTTTGATCGACCTATTGCTTGAAACACAGTATGCAATAAATTCATTTCGTTACTTCCTTATACATAAATTTCCTCAGATCCTCGCCTACTCTTCAGCCTACTAGAAGATCAGTCTCAACAAGGCAGTCAAGCCGTCAGGGTCCCAGCCGAGTAACATCAATGATAGTTCATGATATCGACGAAGAAGAAAACCTGGAGGAAAATACAAGCACTGAGGAAGCTCAACAGGATCCTTCTCCAGCACCGCCTCGCACACGGAAGGCTAAGGAAACACAGACACGGCTTGGTGTTGGAAGACCCCTAGCAGCTGGTGGTCAAGGGCCACGAGCAGTGACAAGGTCATCAGGTAGCTCTCGAGGAAAAGAAGCAAAACCAAGTAAAAGTCACAAACCGAGAGAGCCAACTATTCAAGAAGGCGGGTCATTTACCTTGATAATTTGCAACCTCTTGACTAAACGAATCTATCAGAATCAGAAATACTGAGCGTTCCAACAAACGGTTGGTTTACATTTCACATTCTTGAGCATGCATCTCATGCTTTTTGTTGCGAGCAGTGGGACCCGTAGACGACCATCTACCTCCCACATCAGACAATAAGGTTTTCGATGTCAGTTCTATTGTTGAAAATGCGGTGAGTCATGCATTTCAGGGTTCTAACGTCTTCAAAGTCTAAGTATAACGTGCGCATAGGTCCGGCCTTTGCAAGACCAAGTCAAGGCTTTGAAGATGGAGCTAGAACAAATGCGAGCTATGAAGGCAGACATCGCCGAACTCCAACTCAAAACTACGAAAGCCCAGGCCCAATTTGAAACTTTAAATGCTCTCTCTACCTCTGTCATCTCTTTGAAGGATGAAATGAAGCAAATACGGGAAAATCTGACCGTCAGCAATATTCCGTCGCAACCTTCAACTCCTAGACCACAAAGGGTCCCTAAGCAACCACCATTGTAAGTCGAGCATTCTTAACTTTCAATTGATGATATTGACTACAAAGCGGCAGAGCTTTTGGAATGCCATCATCGCTCAGGCCGCCTACTGCATCCTTACCCGCTCAGATAGTTACGCCTCTCCAGACGCAAGGCACGGCTATGCCCGGCCCAGCTATGCCAAAAACACTAGGCAAGCGCCGTCGAGCTAATAATACTTCAGGCGTTATGGAAGAAGGCCAGGAGGCAGAGTATTCTGATGCTGAACTGGCAAGCAGTTTAGTTGGCCCAAGCAAGAAAAGACTGAGGAGGGTACGGGATGCTGAGGAGAATGACGATGCCAGATCAGCAAGTTCTAGCTCTGCTCCTGCACAATCACAAGACATACAGCAAGCTGAAGCTTCCAATTCCAACCGCGGTGTGCCGGCATTCACAGTTTTCACAGGTTCCGATGAACCATCAGATTATTTAGACCCACCACCGCCGACTGATCACCTTCCCGATTTTTTTGAGCCTCATTCTCCTTCAAGTTCGAGTCTGGCCCTACATGAAACCAAGTTAACTACGGCTACAACTAATGCAACTGAGAATCAACCGCAAGGTTTCAACTTTTCATTCCTTCCAATTTCATCAACACCTCTCAATGCGATGTACATGTCAAGCTTTCCATATCCCGAACCACCCCAGTCACCTTCGCCGGCTGGTGCAAATTTAGGTACTCTAGGTCGCCACGCAGAAGAGCGGACGGACATATTCAAAGAATTTGGGTTCCCATCACCTACCCGATCATACGGAGTTCTCTCTGGTTCCCACCAGGAAGAACGTGGAGGATTTGTTAACCCGGCAGCTTTAACGCAGCAAGGATCCTCGGGAAGACAAAGGGAAGTGTCCAGCAATGAAATCGCTGCTGGACTAGGGCTTACGGCAGTACGGACATTGCCAACCTCCGAAACAACCTCCGGCCTCGAAGATCATCCGCCAATAAAGCGAACGATGTATGGAACAGAATTAGACGGAGACACACGCTTTGGCGATTTTGGTGTCGAAGGCGTTGCGACGGGATTTTGGTCAGCTGGGAAGATTTGAAGGCGGTGGTTGATGTTGATAGTTTCTCTCATCACGGCCTTCAAATTATTTGAATCTGCCGCTTTTAATGGTTACCATGCCGGCACAGTATATACTAGCAGTAGTATATTAATATGTCGGTCGGACTTGAGGTGTCTACTGCGTTAGTAAAGAAAGAGCTGTTTGTTGTTGTACCAATACAAAAGATATACATAGATTGCCTAGAGAATGAAGCCAAGTAGATGGTTGTACGTTCACAACCCGAATTCGACTTTGAATACCTATCATGGAGTGCATCCACCCGACTGAAGACAACTTGTGGAATGCTTCCATCAGTCTTACATCTTTGGGGTAAAATAATAAATAATTCGACCTTGAATACAGTAAACCTAGTTAAAACTTGAAGCATTGCAACCCATCAATTATCCATCTGTTGGCATATTGCAGCTAAAAAAACCTCATGGATAGTCTTTTCTAAATAATTCTCTAGATAGAAGGGGCAAAAGACAAGACCTCCTCGTAGAGGAGCTCTGCGTAGCTGATAAGCAAACAAAATGGTAAGAGATATAACACAGGTAAGCTTACCTTTGAGTTGGTCTTTACTCAAGTCATCCTTGTGAACTGGTTTGGCGAATGTCGTTCAGTAACTAGGTCAAGTAAAAATTGGAATGCACTGACGATCAAATTCAAAGTAAGAGGGGCTAAGAGGTGTGACGACAGGTTCATCTTCCGGGTCATGCTGAAACACAAAAGTAAGCGCTTGAGAGGGATTGATCGGATGATCGATAGCTACATAGGCAGAAAGATAGGGGTGTTCAAGAGCTTCATCAACAGTCATACGTTTCTTTGGATCGAAAGTCTATGGGAGGGAGGGTACGTTTCAGCTAAGCTGACAGACAATTCTGGGATTACTTACCAAAGTCTTGGACAAGAAATCAATCGCATCCGTGGAAGCATGAGGGAACAACGTAGGAAAAGGTCGCTTCTTGCGGATTGGTAAAGCCCGAATATAGTCCCGCGACCGCCGAGAGGTGATAGCATAGAACTCGTCAAGACTGGGAGTACCTATCAATATATTGGGCATCAATACTTATGAGTCTTTCGCACTACCTCGCGGTGCTCTCACCAATGACATCCAAAATTAGGTCCAATTGATGGCTATAATCACGACCGGGGAATAGAGGCCGCCCTGTAAGGAGCTCTGCGAGGATGCATCCAACTGCCCAGATATCAATGGACTATGGGGGGGGAATGAGCAATAAAAATGAAGATAATTTCCTGCTGACCTTGGTGTACATCTTGAAAGAAAGCATGATTTCGGGGGCACGGTACCAACGTGTTGCGACATACTCGGTCATTAGTCCAACTTCTTTGCCCCCGGGGGCGCTCGTCTTTACACTCCGAGCTAGGCCAAAGTCGCAAACCTTGAGGTCACAGTTGGCGTTCAACAAAAGATTGGCAGGCTTGAGATCACGATGAACGATGTCGGCACTATGAATAGATTTGAGCGCTCGAAGAGTCTGGTATACGAAGTACTACAGGGTGATCAGTACGCTTAAGGCAAATTGATCTCGGATGATGGTGTTACCTGGCAATGATCATCGGTGAGATGCTGAGTGCGGATGACACGATGGAGGTCGGTCTGCATTAGCTCCTGAATGACTATTATTCCGTGGCGATAAGTTGGCAGTAGTTCGATGTGTAAGAAACATACAATAAATCTCCTTGAAAGACTCCAATGATGGTGGTTTAATGATATCGAGAATTGATATAATCTAGAGAAAGGTTAGAAAATATCTGATAGATTTCGATGGGATAATTGAAAAAGATTACATTCTCATTGACACAAGTTTCTGAGAAAAATTTGAGTAGTTTGAGCTCTCTCAACGTCCGTAGGCAGAAGAGAGTGTGGTCGAAAGGTAAGATCTTCTTGATCGCTACTTGGCGACCGCTGGGTTTGTGGAGAGCAGCAGCTACGGTGCCATATGCACCTTCGCCAATGGCATGTAACAACTGATAATCGTCACCTAGGATCGTTAATAATTAGTATGGTGGAACTGATGAGCAGTGATCTGAAATACCGATTTCGAATTTGGGAAGAGGTTTGGGAGTTTTACGGGAGGACATGGCTGGCTACCAGAGGAGGTGTGGGGGAGCCTGAGGAGGTTTGGCTGATCCGATAAGGACAACATTTTGATATCATTACAAATCGATTTTTTCTTTTTACAAGAGACTCATGGAAACCGTGGCAACCACTCAAAATAAGTTTGACGAAGGCTCAGTGTACAAAAAGCCTTTTCTTTGTTCACATAGTATGCCATCCTTTATTCTTCTCCCCCTCGCTAGCCATGTTTCTCTTCCTGGGCCTGGTTCTTTTGCCCTTTGCCTCTGCTGTCGTTCATGATGTTACAGTCGGCGCTGCTGGAAAGCTGCACTACGATCCAGAGGCCATTGTGAGAAATCGCACTGTTAATCAATATTTAATCACCTTTCTCAGTTCAGTTCTCCTAGTTTGCAAATCCTGGTGATCAAGTTGTATTCCATTTTCAACCAAAGAACCACACCGTGACCCAATCATCCTTCGCTAATCCATGCGGAAAAAAAGATGGAGGTTTCACTTCGGGATTGTCAGTTTTCTCTACATACACACACACGAACCATAGCTCAAACTTACTAACAACTGGGGCAGCCAACCTGTACCTGCTAATCAGACTAACAACTTCCCCACTTTTACTATCACGGTCAAAGATGTACAAATTCCAGCTTGCTCCTTATACATGAATCGTACTGACTATGATTTTAGACTCAACCCGTGTGGGTGTACTGCGGTCAAGCTGCTGGAACGCCTGCTAGCCATTGCGGGCAAGGAATGGTCTTTGCTGTCAATTGTGGAGCTGACGGTAGTCCCAATTCTTTCACCAACTTCAAAAGTGCCGCTCTTGCTATCGGTGCAAGTCTTTCTGCTGCTGCTGCTTCTAGCACTGTTGCCACTGCCGCGGTACAGACGTCTGCGGCCTCGACAACGGCTGCCTATACCATCCCACCGACCCCTACCGGTACCGCAGTCACCTCGGCACCAGCTTCTGTTGATGGCCAGGTCCACAAGGTTATCGTTGGTGGTTCAAAGTTGTTGTTTGAACCTTCTGTCATATCTGCTCGGCCCCGTGATATTGTTGTCTTCGAATTGTGAGTAGACTAAACTCGTTCATTTTAAGGCCATACAGTGACCCTCGCTTCCATCATCAGCCGTCAAAAGAATCACACCGTAACCCAGTCCTCGTTCAACGACCCTTGTCGTAAGCTTAACGCAAGTGGTATCAATGGGTTTGATTCTGGATTGTAAGGACCGATATATATATATATACATATATATGGTTTGTCTGACTTTCTACCTGTACAGCATGCCCGTAGCTGATAACGCGGCCACATTCCCGACCTGGAACTTCACTGTGGCTGATACCTCTCCCGTCTGGGCTTATGTGAGCCTTGTCTGTGTGCTTGCGTCCTCCTTTCATTGACCTTTTGTTTAAATTAGTGCCGACAACAGACCCCCGCAAGCCATTGTGGTCAAGGCATGGTCTTGTGAGTGATCATATTTTCCCTTCTTTTGGAAATTAAGTTTTTTCATCTGCTATCTATAGTGCCATCAACTCGGATGAAACATCAGCTCGCAATTTTACAGCCTTCCAGAACCTCGCAATAGCTCACAACGGCACTGCGCCAGTGACCGCGACCGCGGCGACAAGTAATGCCATATCCACGAGACTAGGTAGCTCGGGTGCCCTGTTGATTGTTGTTTCGCTGCTCTTTTCTCTGTTGTGAGGCAGCAGCCCCTCTTCCGGACTTATACCTGGACTTCCCGGATTACTCTTTCCTTTCTTTTCTTTTTTTTTGACCTGGCGTCAAGACAAACCGCTCATTCATGTTACCGATGTCATTAATTTGCATAATACAAATCTTCTCTTTTGAAATAATTGGGGTGCCTTTCAGCATTTTTTTCCCCCGCAATTGAAATTGAGATTATTAGTGGAAGATGGATCAAGATTCGAGAGTGACAGCAGTGACCAAGGTAAACTCATTCCCCACCCATCGATTCTCGTGTTTTTTTCTCTTTCTTCAGTCTTTTCCTTTCCCGTCGGGCTTCATCATCATCGCCGTCTCCTTGCTTGGCTTCCGCCTCTTTCGCTTTCTTTTCTTTCTTCTGACGTTTTCTTTCAGCCTTCTCTGCGTCATCAACATTTGTACTGGCCGCCGGTAAAGTTTCCGAGTCCTCAACAATAGGTGCTTCTGATTTTCGCTTGCGTTTCTTTTCTTTCTCTTCTTTGTGAGAAGGGCCAGCTTCCGCTGCTGCTGCAGGTGGGGAAGCAGACAACGACTGCACCGGAGCATCTGTAGTCTTTACTGCTGATGATGGCACTTGTTCATCACGAGTGTAGTCGATATAGTCGCGACTCCATTCTGCTGGCGTTACGCCACCAAGTTTCTCACCATGCTTTCCAAGCTTGCCATCTTTGACCATCTTCTTTTTCTGTAGGGCGACTGGCCCTAGACCCCACCGTCGGGGGTACGTGTCTCGCTCCATGATGCATCTTTTCACTTTGGCAACGACACCGTGATCACAGGTGGCAAGTTCCACCGTTGACATCTGAGCAATGGCTAATGCGATGGCCTCACCTGGGATGGGTATATGAGTAAACAACTCACAGATATAGAGGGCGAGATATTAAAAACCTTTGGTCGTCATTAACACTACTTCTTCATGCACAGAGATGTCTGCCTCATAACGCAGCAGTCCAGGTATCATGAGTTTTGCACCATAACAGACTGCGTTGACGGCGCTATCCTTGACAACAATTCGCTTATAACCGACCATCAAACATTCTAAAGGTCTAATCACACGACGCAGGTAGGATTCTTGACGAAAAGGGGTAAGGTTCACGTAGGGATGTTCGAAATGAAGAAAAAGAAACGTACCATCTCTTGTGTTATCATATAACCACTGAGCATCCATAACGTCGTGCATTGAAACCATATCGTCATTTTCGGACATGGCACCGCTTCGCACTCTTCGAAGTTCTTGCATATGACCACCTACGCCCAAAACCAGACCAAGATGGACGCAAAGTGTTCGGATGTATGTACCAGCTTCACAAGAAACCCAGAACACGGCCAAGTTCCGTTTGTCGTCAAATTCAAGCAGTTTTGACTCGTGAATGGTTCGTATTCGCAATTGTCGTTTGACGGCAGAGATGAGAGGAGGGCGTTGGAACAATGCACCTGTTAATGTTTGCAGCGCACGTGGAAGGGCAGCGGGATTCGGGAGGGCAGCATGGAGACGGAGAACGCAAACATATTCTTTGCCTGGAAAGACTTGTAAGATATATTTTGTACAAATGAGAGGTTTGTTGTACTGACCGGCACCCTGCTGTGATTTGACCAGTCTCGTTGCACGATCAATGCAAACAATCAAACAGCCGGTAACTTTGGGGTCCAAAGTGCCGCTGTGGCCTGTTTTTTCGACACGTAAAATTCGCCGTAGCCATGCAACTACTTCATGGGAGGAAGGGTTTGAAGGTTTATCGAGGTTGATTACGCCAGACCTAGGTAGTATAAGCGGATGCGCCTTGCACTATTGTAACTTACTTTATATAGGACGTGATATCACGCTTTAGAGGACTACATCCTGATGGAATGGGTGTAAAATGACTTGACCGAATGAGCAACTTGTCATAATTTTTGAGTAACAGAGGCCATTCTGAAGTATCAAGCTTTGGGGCTGAGCTTTCAGATTTTATAGCGTAATCTCCAGTCAGTTGAGCAGATGCAACTTGTTCTCTCGTCAACGATGGCGCCATTGTTGTCTGCGACGTTCTTGACGACTTTCCTGAAAAAATTTCCTGTTCAATGCCGTTGCTGAGATTTAAAATGTGGAGATTGCCGAAACCTTATTTCGAGTAATCAACAGCAAAAAGAATCCAAGCATTTCTCTTCACCTCGACCTCAAGACATCGCGGAAATGGTTAGTTAGCTGGCAACTGCTTTGCTGAGTTCTCTTCTCAGTAGGCTAACGCCATTATTTTCCCTCTTAGCCAAAAGTCTCCAGTACAAAAGGCCCTGCTCACAAGCACAAATTTATTGTCGACTACTCGAAACCTGCTACTGACGGAGTTTTCGACGGGGCCGATTTTGAAAAGTTTCTTCACGACCGTATCAAAGTAGACGGAAAAGCAGGTCAACTAGGCGAAAATGTCAAGATAACCCGAGATGGTGAGTATATAAAGCAGCATAGTCTAAGGTCGTTAACAACATAGTTATCAAGGCAACACAAAGATCACCGTTACTTCTAACGTTCCGTTTTCAAAAAGATATCTTAAATATCTCACCAAAAAATTCTTGAAGAAGAATAGTCTTCGTGACTGGATCCGGTGAGTCAAAATAATTTTCGTTGTTAACTATTATCATTGACCGAGACCCCCACTAGCGTTGTTGCCTCTTCCAAAGACAACTATCAGTTGAGGTTCTACAATATCGCGTAAGTGATTCAACGGTGTTTCTATGACGATTACTCAGTATCATTACATCCAACAGTGGCACTGGTGAAGATGAAGAAGAGGATTGACCTGAAGCATTGTAGACTTGATCCCTCTTAACTTCTCCTAATGCTTCATGCGGGCAATCTGTATCCATCATTTCTTTATGGAAACTCATTTCATAATGACATTTGCAATTTACGAGAACGCCTGATGCCGTTTACCACGAACGTCAATAGAACCCCCTTCACCAGTAGGAACCTTCTTCGCTTCTGACCCAGTCTATTCGTGCAAGGCCTGAATGGATTCTAAACCTTCCCTACCTGATGCTAAACCGCTCAAAATTGCCTTTACATACGATCGTCGGTCAGACTGGATGGCACTGGGCCTATCTGCAGAACAATGTGCAGAGTTTGAGACTGATGGCACCATCGAAGGCATCGCTGCTTCACTGAGAAAATTGGGAATTGTAGAGATGGTAGGCGGTATAAAGTCTCTTACCAGATTGTTAGTCTCTCGTACGGAGGTCGAATGGGATTTGGTCTTCAACATATGCGAGGGTTATGGGACGGCTGGACGAGAGTCCCAGGTCCCAGCCCTCCTGGAAGCATGGGATATTCCCTTCACATTTTCTGATTCGGCTACACTCGCATTATGCTTAGACAAGGCAAAAACCAAGGTGTGCGCCAAATAGGCTGACTCGAAACATTATTTTTTTAATATGGCTGTTTCTGTAATCCCATCTTTCGTTAGATGGTGCTGGAGCATTATGGCATCCCAACGGCACCGTTTGTGTGTATGCCTCCTCGAACATCTTGGCCTACATCGGGGTGTTGTCCAATAGCCATTATTGAAAAGTCAAGGCATCGGCAAGCCTTACAGTCATTCCCGTTGTTTGTGAAGCCATCGTCTGTAAGCACTGGTATTGGCATCAGCCAGCTCAACAAAGTGAAGAGTCAGAGTGAGCTTGTCGACGTTGTGGAAGAAATTTCAAAGCGATACCCTACACAAACCATCCTCATCGAGCAATTTCTCGGAGGACGAGAATTTACTGTTGGAATCTTAGGGACTGGAGTGGATGCACGAGTTATTGGAGTTCGGGAACTTGTGTTCCTGAAAGACAATCCTCAATTCCCAATTGATCCCACACATCCTTATGATACTCACGACTCGCATCTACTGGACTTGGATGTCTACGGACGTGATCTAAAACATCAGTGGAGTCCAAATCCGCAACATGTCGATATCGATCCCAATAATACAGTTGGCCAAGCAGTAGCTGAAGTTGCTCTTCAATCATGGAGACTCCTCGGGTGTCGTGACGGAGGACGTATAGACATTCGCCATGATGTGAAGGGACCTGCAGCAATTCCCAACTTTATTGAGGTAAGAAAGTTACTCCAGAGCTATGAAGCAACTCTCCGAATCTCGTTTGCAGGTTAATCCTATCGCAGGGCTTACCCCCGACTGGTCCGACCTCCCTCGATTGGCGAAAGGGAACAACATTGACTTCGATAAACTCATCGAAATCATCGTCGAAAACGCCATGAACAGAAGGAAGAGCACCAGTCACGAACCACCCTTAACCAAGTACAATCTTTGAAATTATCAGATCTATGTTGTATAAAAAAATCGTATACTATCTACGTATTAGTATGGGCAGCCACAATTAGATCATCTCTTTCTTGCTTGATTTTAGCTTTACTCAAAGCCAGTAGACCAAATTCCTTCCATACTTCTTGTGCTTCAGCCAGGATTTTGCCTTGATATTGTAGTGCGAGTACGTTCGATAATTGTTCTCGGAGAATTTTCAAGGCAACATTGGTTTTGGGAGGAACGTAAAATCGGATTTTGCGGTCGATAGAAGCCGTATCAGCAATCAGCTAAGAAAGATTGCTTTTCTAAGATGTCTCTTCTTGATGAGGGTTGGATAGACATACCTTGAAATCGCATTCGCCACAAAGCAAGAGCAAGGAGAGATCGTCCACGGGACCTGTCTCCCAAGCGTATAGTTTTTTTGAGTGCCTGTAACACCAAATTAGAATGCAGTTCCAGACAATCCATGATCAACGCGCACATGAGGGTGAAGTACATCAGATGGTTGCTACCGAAATCAATCGGATTTCTGCCAAAGTTGACTGACGAAGGATGAAAGGACGCGGCTTGATTGTTGGTTATTGTACGCAAATGTCCGCTTTTAGAGTCGACAGAGAGAATTTTAGGGTACAGGCCAGCTGTCAATGCAGCATGAACGAGGAGATGGTTCTGGCTGTTCACGTTAAGTTCAGCTGGTGCTGCTACAAACCGGGTTCGGTTCCGCGTATAACGAGCACTGAGTATTTGGATACACATTACGATCAGCAAGAACATCAACATCGACGTCCCAAACCGAAAACAACTGACCGACTCAGCTCACGCATTAGAGATGGATCAACCCGAATAAAGGATGAATCAATCAAATATCTGTGAGGGATTATGATTTCAGCAGTAGGAAATGGGTCTACAAGGTTAAGCTAAGAATAATACCCTAGAAATTGTTGACGTAGGTCTTCGATTTGTTGTAGATTCTGAAAAAAAAAAAAAGGATTGAGATCCAAGTTTGTCGGGATGCAGAGACATTGTACTTGATGGTTCAAGAAATTTATACGACAGAACTTTCTAGCAAAGCCAGGATTTGCGCAAGCCCGGCGCCAACTTGAAAAGGCGTTGTGAATAGTAAGAAAATCAGAATTATCTAGTACGAGTCATTAGAGAGTTCAAAGTGGGATACAACCAAAAAGCACGAACCAACTCGAAAAGAGTTCCGAGCACGATCTGCTTCTTGCTCAAGTCCAAGTGGCGCAATGAAAGGTGATTTGGAGTTGAGTGTTGCAGCTATTGTTAGAGCAGGGTCCAGACAACGGAACACTGTTGCAATAAGGAGAAATTTTCCTAGATGGACATCAGTTGGAAGTTTGCTCAATAGTCTGCCCATCGGAGATATTTCCTCGGAAGGAGTTAATGCTCGAACCTGTGGAAGTTCTCGTTCTGAAAGTGTGATATGTTATATAGAGGGTGTTAAATACCTCCACGAGCATGGAGACCGCCCGTTGAACATTAATGGAAACAGGGGGATCTAATGCTCGAGCCAGAACGTCTTCAATGGATGTTCCAAGTCTTACTTTCATAACTTTGATTCTGAGAGCAAGATCTGACAAGCTGAGACGCAGCATTTCTGGGAGAGGACTTTCCGCCATCTAAGCAATGCAGACGAGGTCAGTGTCTGGTCATGTTACATTGATAAAGTCCGACCTGAGTCTCATGTCGGATCTTGGTGAAAAGATGAAAGCATAGGCCAGTCCGGACCCTTCCTGCTCGACCTCTTCTTTGGGCTGCATTGCTTTTAGCGATGAAAGTTTCGACCAAACGGCTAATTTGACGTTTCTCGTCAAACCTAAAGACACTTGAGTAATATATTGAGACTTAGTGAAGATAATTAAACCTCATTTCACGATGCTTCCCGGAATCAATAACACAGGTAATATCAGGGATTGTTATACCAGTCTCCGCGATATTGGTCGCTAATGCCGTCATAAGTGTGGGTGTATGACGGGAAAATACGACAGCTCACCTACGACAATTTTTCGGATACCAGCGGGAGGGACATCAAAGACTGCGCCTTGCGACTCACTTGTAAGGGTCGAATGTAAAGGGTAGAGCTTAAAATCGCTGGAACCAAAAAGTGGGTGTTCCACTAATAGATCATTTAGCCGCCGGATTTCGGCCAATCCAGGCATGAAGACAAGCACAGCCGCAGACAGGTCTCGATAATGTGGATGTTCAAAACATATCATCTCAAGCAAACGAACGATTAGGTCGTATGGGATTAGCCTTTCGTCCATGATGTTCAGAGTGGCGGCAGTTTGAGATGAATAACGTTTCTCCAGCTTTACGTTCGTCTTGCTACCCCCTTCCTCATCTTCATCGTCTGGGGTTGATAAATCTTCCGTCCAGTCTGGTCGACTTTTACCCTTGTAGAATTTATCGTGCACTGGTCTATAGTGAGATCCAGCAAAGATTGTCAATCGATGAGAACTTACAGCGCCTGGCGTAGGGTGAGTTTTCGGATATTGACCACTTCGTACACTCCAAAGCGTCTTCAAGATATCGTATGTCAACGGGAAATGTACGGCCAGGTACATGAAGGGTTTGACAATTGCCGAAATACGCCGCTATTTTGTCAGCATCCATGGTTGCAGACATCAAAACGACTCTGTGTGCTGTTTTAGATATGGAAATGGAGTGACAAGAAAAACCGACTTCAAGTCAGGTCTTGAGTCTAACAACGATTTCAGGACAATTAGCAGGAAGTCCGATTCGATGGTACGCTCGTGAACCTAGATGAATTAGCGACAGTGCTTGAGGATGATATCTTGTAAACTTACTTCATCAACAACAATATGCTTTCAATGTCGTTAATATCTGACGAAAACGAACAGAGTAAGCCTATGTACCGTGATTTCGTCAAAGGCGGTATCATGCCCGCTGTGCCCACTTCCACCTTCCAACATACGTAGCGCAATACCGTTAGTGACGAAGGCCAAGCGTGTATGGCGAGAGATGTTATTTTCAAGTCGGATTGAATAGCCCACCAAAGAATTGGGTGTGCCGACAGAGTTCGGTGGGTCACACAGCTCATAGGATACCCCTGGAACAAATCAGGGCCGGATAACCGTGGTAGGTAAAGGACTGACGCTGAGCGAGTGACATGGCTGATATGCGCCGAGGCTCTGTACAATAAATCTTGCAAGGCTTTCCTCTGGAAAGGCAGTCCTCCAGAATGAATGCCGGCACTTGTGTCGATTTTCCGCTAAGGGGAGGATGAGTTCGACTCTAGTCACGAGATGATCTGAGTGCCTACCACCCGGTTTCGCCACTCAAGACAAGAACTTGTGATCCTTTGAGGACATCGAGTATTTTGTCCCTGTACTGAGCAATCGGGAGCTGGTTACGCCGACCCTGCATGTCTTTTCTTTAGTATAATCCCAAGATGAAGCGCAGAAGAGAACCTACAAGCATCTCCTGATAGGCGGTAGTCGTCTGTCGCGCTTGAAAGGCGACTGCAAGAGGGTCAGACAGATTTTCTTTATACCCTTGGGTAGCGCGATATACATTTGGACTATGCTTCTCTGCAGCCTGTTTGGTTTGTCTATTGGGTATCTGAGATTGAGGGGGGATAAGCGTTATTCAAATCGTCAAAGCACAAGGAAACCGCACCTTCAAGTTACTTTCTAGTTTGAAATCTAAGATATTTCGTAACTTAGCCCACGTTTTCCGGTTGACAAGGTCATCCCTAATCTTCCGGGACTTTTCCAACTCGTCCCAGAGGTCTCGATACACTGCAGGCAATAACCGGAAGGCAGTATGGCTGCCAGCACTTGACGCCGCAGATGCCGCAAAACCACTAGTCAATGGATAGGTCAATGCATGGAGGGCCATTGTGGCAATGTATTGTTCTGCTTGAGCCTCATCGTGGCACCCGACATCATCCATTGACCATTCATCCCTCTTTCGGTTTTGCCATGAGATAATCGTATTCGCTCGTTTGGCACGACTGTGCTGGGAGATAACATCATATGATATTGCAGCGTACCGATCAATCTTGACAACCAGATCTCGCAGAAGCATTTTAGGTGTTTGGCCCGCCCAGTGTTTCGGTAAAGCCATATTTCGCAATTTGATACTGATCCCTTGGTCATTAATCTCACTTGGGTTGTCAAGAAGTCCAAGCAGTCCACCGGATGAGTCTTCGCTGTCATCAAAAATGTCGTTTCCCGGACCAGGGGTTGAACGACTTGATGAGGGTGTCTGCGACCTTTGTCGCTGCCTGTCGACTGAGAAAGTCTGTGGTAAAGATTCTTCTAGTTGCGAGGAACGAAGCCTTTCTTGCAGCATTTCCTTGTCAATTCGCTCTCGTTCTTGGCGATACTGAGCGTGAGCATCCTTCTCGTCAAACAAATAGTCCTTTGTAAGCTCCTTAGTCATTTCGCGTATAACTCGAATCTCCTCCACATCGTGTTCAGAAATGGGCTTCGAGGAAAGCCTATCGTACTGTAGTTTCAACTGAACATACATACGTGTTGGATCGCTTGCCTCTAGAGGATCAATGTCCCCCTGTGGGTCCATGTTTACTTCATAAGAAGCCAGAATGCGCGCTTTGATACTAGCGAAATCCGTGTTTGTATGATGCCTTGCTTCGTTTATTTGAGTCAGGCGCTGATTTGAATGGGTTAATGGTATGCTGTCGGTAAGATTCCGGGGGCCGGACAATGGTGTGCTTGTTTCCAGGAAAGCAGACGATTGTTGGCTCTGGGTAGTGGCGTTTGGTGGATGACCTGAGACTCTGGGTTCTTGAGTGCTGCCTGCTATAAAAAGCTGTCAGCGTAGAAGACACAGGGCATCTCATTCTGAACCCAAACCAGTGGAAAGTTCTTCTTCTGAACAATTTAGATACAGCTGTATTTAGTTCATTAGACAGGAAGGACGGAATAAGATCGACCGCTAACCCATTGGAAAGCCTCATCCAAGTCTACTCCACTGACGCTTCGAAGACAATTTTCTACCAAAGCCTCTTCAAAACCGAGCCGCCTCAGAACCCCGTAAGTAATGCCAAGGCGGCCTATCACCTTCTCCTCCGGTTCTTCAATGGGTTTTGGACCTAGTACATGGGATATTATACTGGAGCCTGAAGAGTCATTCCTCAACCATCTTACCTTCCTTGCCAAGAATTTCTAAAACGGTATCAACGATCCTGTCACGTAGTGTTGGATCGATATCCAAGCGAGGCAGCGTCTGTGAAAAGCGTCGGTCCGCTGCGACAGACTTAGTAATTCGTTAGCTAGTAAATCTCATAACAAAAGGGGGTTACCTTAATCGTTCTGTTGAGAGGTCGAAAATACTATTAGAAAGCGCATGGGATAACATGCAATGTGCTTTGGGTGATACCTTACTATTTCCTTCTCTGTTTTTTCCTGGAATTTATCAATGAGGTTTTGAAGAGATTGCTCATCCACCAAATCCGGGTCAAATTCTTCATTTGACGCGGTTGTTGTTGTTCCTAGACCCTTGACGGTGTCGGTTGGCTGGTCTTCCGTTGAAGATTGGATCGAACTTGAAGTCGCTGGACAAGTGTCCAGGATAGGGTCTTGGAGAACTTTCTTGGGAACAGAGGTGGTAGCAAATCCACGAGCCACAGGTTTCAGCTGCGTTTTTTTCTTCTTTGGCATGGCGAAGTATTATTTTCGAATCGTAAAAGATCAGATGCGGAAAGATCTGGTGGGCAGTTCAGAAGACACGAGTCTTCGCACAGACAGGTGGAGTTTCCGAATCCAGGGAAGGTATATATGTTTCTGAATCCAGGGAAGGTATATATGTTTTTGAAGCACTAGTAAAGAAAAGATGGAGGGTCTTGTGGAACATGGAAACGCAGGACGCGTCAACATGTGACTCGTTTCAATGTAATAAAGCAGCGAAACAACGCTTATTTCATACAGTACGGTTATGAACAAAAATTAAATATGCTAAGTGATACTAGTGATATACCAGAGCTTGATTAAAGTACACAGAGGGGGAAAAGAAAAATAATTCTATATTAGAACATAAAGCTGACAGCGCGACCCCAAGTCCGCTCGACGATGATCATGATTCAATGGGAGTGTCATCAGTTGGATTTGGTTTTTTCTTTGAACCTGTTTTTCGGCCACGAATTGTCCCTGTTCCCGATTTGCGTCGGTTTCCTCGGACACCTTGGGAAGTGATGGTTATATTGTCTTCATCCTGGCGCTCAGCAGCCGCAGAAGTCGTGTGGCCGAAGAAATCGTCCCCTTCTTCATTCCACAAGTCTTGCATAGGTTCTTGCTGGGATGGTTTCTCACCTGTTGTTGACTTTACTTGCTCAGTGGCAGAAAGTTGACTTGAACTTTGAAGAGAAGCTAGCTGCTCATCGTTTAACAGAAGCTGGACGATCTCGCTTGGCTTAGTGACGTCTGTGAAGTTTTTATTGCCCACAACAATATCTTGGACCTGCAAAAAAAATATAAGTTTGTTTCAAATGGAGGATCTAATGACTGGACTGACATCTTTTTTGACACGTGCGAGCTGCACAATACGCTCATCAATAGTACCTTTTGTGATGAGGCGGTAAACAGTAACTTGACGGGTTTGCCCTAAGCGATGTGCTCGGTCCATTGCCTGTGCATCGTTGGATGGGTTCCAGTCATGATCGTAGAAGACAACGGTGTCTGCTGCAGTAAGGTTGATTCCTAATCCGCCAGCTCGGGTACTAAGCAAAAACACGAATATATCTGGCCTGGGTGGAAAATTTAGCTGAGGGCTAAGTAATTATAGTTTCACTGACCTCGTCTGCCAATCGATCACCATGTCCCTTCGATCCTCAAGCTTGGATGAACCATCTAGTCGTAGGTATTTATATTGGCGGTATATGAGATATTCCTCCATCAAATCCATCATTCTGGTCATTTGGAAGTACACCAACACTCTGTGGTCACCGGATTTGAGTTCTTGCAGCAGTGTGTCAAGGCGGGAGAGCTTGGCAGAATCATAAATCAACCTCTTCGCTTCAGGCACCAACATATTGGACATCGGCAACTGGTTGGAAGGCGACCTGCCCATTAGACCCATAGGCGATACGCCCGGTAAAAGTGTATCGAAGGCTGCACAGGTGTCCTCAGAATCCCGAAAATGGTGAGGCAACCCATAGAGAGCCAGTGTCTCAAGCGGAGCATCGCGTAGTAGATTCTGCCACTCAATGAAAGTGCGATCATTGCAGTACATGGAGATAGGCGGTGCAGTGACTGGAGGGGAATACCATTTCATCGTATGTCTTGAAAGACAAGATTGCTGCCATGACGAAGAGGAGATTGCTTGTAGGCACGCTAGTTCGTCGGCTGTTTGCATTTGGGTCAATGAGGTAAACGGTGCAATTTGTAGATGATTCGAAGAAGCATAGGCCGAGAAATCAGGGTCCCTACTATTTCGTGAATGAGCGATCATTGGCAGCCATATTTTGTTCTCACATTGAAAAATAGGTATCCCGAGATTTGGCTTCTTTCTCGGCCATGATCAGCTGCCGACGAATGAGAGGAGACGTATGGATTTGATGAGCTTCTGATGGAGGCAAATCGAGAAACCGTAGGAATGAAAAAGTCGACGAATCTTGAATCACGGATATATGAGAAATATGTATTGAATGCGAAAGGAAAAAGGCTTACATTCTTCAAACAAAGATTGATGAATCCAGTCCGGAGTCCAAATATTGAAGAGCTTAGCCAAACAACTACTACGCGAGGGTGAGTTGGACATTTCGGAGGGCACATCAATGATACCGCCATCTTGATAGAGCAGTACAGGGACTGAAAACTCGATGGGACTGCGAGTTGAATAAGGAAGAATAACAGAATCGCCTTCTCTTATCAATGGGCCAGGTCTTCCAAATTTGCAGAATGAAAAAGGAGCAACGACATCGGCGCGTTCGAAAAGTTCTGGATGATTACAAACCTTGAGATTTTTTCAGGCGTCAATAATTTTTTTCAAATCTTCAAAGAAAAAGAAATGGATAGCTCACCTTGCGAAATTGCATCACAAGATTCATTAGTGAGCGAGCAGAGTCAACATCACCGATGTTAGCAGCCTTTTCGAGGAGATCAGCGACAGATACATTGGCCAAAAGCGCTTTGTATAGAGCGCGCTGCCTGGGACTCATATCGACAGAAATGTCGATTTCAATCTGAAAATCAGATAAATATGTGACAGCATGGTAAAAGATGAGCGGTTACCTTCTCGCTGAGTTCGTTTTGGACATGACGCTTGACTCGTCTCAGCATAAAAGGCTTTAGGATCATGTGGAGACGTCGGAGTTGGTGTTCGTTTAACTTGCTTCCTTTGTTTTCCGCAGCGTTCTCAATGTCCTTGGAGAACCACTCATTGAACTCGTCATGAGAGTCAAAAAGGCTGGGCATAATGAAATGCAAAAGGGCCCACAATTCTAATAACAAAATTGGTTAAAGCGGTTATTGCTAAAAGTTGACAACCTTACCTTGCATCGAATTTTGAATGGGCGTGCCGGTCAATAAGAGTCTGTTTCGGCATTGGAAACCCAGGAGAGTTTTCCATCTTACGCTTGAGGAATTCTTGATGTTTTGAGCTTCGTCCAATATCATGTATTGCCATTTGACGCGTTGAAAGTATTGTTGATCTTGCGTCACCTAACAAGGATAAAATAAAATAATTGAAGGAGTGTAGGAAGTCTTCAAGTACCAATTGATAGCTCGTGATCAAGACGTGGAAGGGTGCTTCCTGGTTGTAACTGATTTCTTTCTTGCTCCAAAATTTCCTCAAAGTAGCGCGATCCTTTACATTCCCCCAGTACGGAAGTGCCTTCAGGTTGGGAACGAAGCGCGTCAATTCCTGCTGCCAATTATGAAGTGTAGAGGCTGGGGCAACGACCAAGAATGGTCCCCATATATCATGGGTTTCTGCCAGGTAGGCAAGCAATGAGATGGATTGCACAGTCTGCAAAAAAGGGTGGATCGGTATGATTCAAAAAATAAAGTTCAATCCACCCACCTTGCCAAGACCCATCTCGTCCGCGAGAATACCATTGATACCTTGTTCATAAAGCGTAGCAAGCCAGTTTAGACCTTTGAGCTGGTATTCCTTCAATTGAGCCATCAACATCTTGGGTTGGGTGATTGTCAAGGGTCCGCTTAGAGATGTAGGGTTCTGGAAGTTCAACTCATCGGAATCCACTGCAATGATATGAGCAAGTATGTGTCAGGGCAAAACGATACATACAATCTACAAGAGGCGGAGCTGTAGAAGCTTCATCTTCGGCGGCATTCTCGTGAATGTGAACCTGAACTTTTGCCAACTTAAGCGCTTCATTTGTTTTTCTTTCCAAGGCAGCTTGCGTATCAAATTGCTGAGCTCGTTGTTTTGCCAGTGAAATCGCCTCTTGAGCGTTATGTCTCGCGTGTCGATGCAAATTTGTAGGGTCATCTGAAAAATAAAGGGGTTTGAATACCGTGAAATAAAATCACGAGGGGCAAAATTACCATTATCGAAGTCAATCTCAGGGAGCGAGGTTGGATCAACGTCGGTAAGCTGTGCCCCTACTGGTACAGGAAGACTCTCGCTGTCACCTTCAATTTCGGTAGCTATAATGCCATGGTAAGGAGAGAGCTTTTGATGACCAACAATTCGTCTTACTTTTGAGTTTGCTACCAACGAAATGACTGTAAAGCTCTGTTTGAGAAATCAGGAATTCGAGCTTCCGGGCTTGCCGTGCAGCTTCACGCTTCTCTTCTTCAATCTTGAGACGATCCATGGCTTCCTTCTGCTCGCGCCTGCGAGCATCTCGCTCTTCCTTCTCATTTTTCTTCCAGAAGACTTGCATTTCTCGCATCAAGCGTTTCGCCTTAGCCTGAGTGTCTTTGGTTGCCTTTGCCGTCTTTGTGAAAGGCTTCCGTGCTTGAATGGAAGCCAGTTTGGCGATACGTTCCAGTTGTGATTGTCGTGTCTGATACCCAAGTGCATGGTACTTGTAAACCTAGTGCAAAGCATGAGATGTCTGGTAGCATACATTCAGAGATAGGATTACCTTGGCAACATCGCGTCGTGCAATATTTGTCCATACTTTTCGTTGAGCCTCCTCCAACGACTTGATGCGTTTCATCATAGCATTATCGTCTACCTTCTTCGCCTTCTTCATTGGTGGTATTGGTTCGCCAAGTTCGTACACCATGGTTGTGTGAGTAAGTGCTGGTGAGCTTGGTCGCGAGACAACTGGCGTCACGTCGCCCACAAGTGAGGATGGCTGAGATGGCCGAGCCTGTTCATTTTCTAATTCTAAAGCAAGTCCCACTCTTTTCTTTGGCCCAGGTTTCTTGCGTGCAGGTTTAGGTGTTACGGAGACGCTGTCAGGACTCATCTCTCGTTGAGCCTGCTTACCCTTGCCTTTGTTTTTAGAATGGATTTTTAACGAGATTGATTCTTGACCTGTCGAAAACTCGACGCCATTGCTGATAGAAATTCCGTCATTGTCGAGCTTTCGCTTTTTGATGACTGGCGCCGATGCACTATCGCCAGTCTTGGACTTGTCCATCTCGTTCTCCAAGTCGGACCCGGGACCGGGAACAGGCCGCTTCCTGCTGTCATCGATTTTGCTCTTCTGCTTCGGCAACGGATAATCCTGCAATACCGTTCGTTCGAGTTCAAGGGCTGCATCTTCGGCACCAGCATTGAAGCGTCGCTGCTGAGCGTGATCTTGACCATTTGACTTGATACCGAGGGAGGTGATATTGTCGAAATCGTCTTCAATGTCAGCTCCGGGGGTTGGTGAATGGGAAATCAAAGGAATGCGGTCTATCTTCGCTGAATAGAGTCGAGAAAGACCCAAAGCAGTGACAGAGTTGCGTTCCTGGAGAAGGTGAGTATTGACTTGAAGAGTAGGACGGTAAACAATTACCAGAATATTTGCCCAAAAATACTGCGCAACCTGCGTTTGTCGCCTTTTGGTTTCTAAGAGGTAGTCATCTAGCTCCTCAATCCATACTTCTCGAGAGTCTTCGAGATCTGATGATTCCAACCTGGACTCCTCTCCAGAGGGTTCTTGAACCTTATCCGCGTCCATTGTTTCGCCGGCGGGTGACATGGGACGCGTCTCTTTCCCTTTCCGAGAAGCCTTACGTTGGCTAATCTGGTCATCCACAAGTTGAGAGGGGTGGGACATAAGTAAGATTATAAAAGGTCTGACGTACTCGTCTCGGCTTTGTGGGCAGGTATTCTGCATCAGGATTTCCTTTACGCCTTTTCCTTGAGAGCAGGTCATTATCACCTCGTTGAGGGTAGACCGCCTGGGGCTCAGTCGGGGAAACAAGGCGGTCCTCGTCATAAGAGTACCGTTGACGTTCAGTAGTGTTGTCATCAACGTTCCAATCGCCGGAACGAGAATCCCAACCAAGGCTCTCATATTGAAGCCCGGAACGATGATGAATTCGACTTGAGTGTGGTTCCCCTGGGTGTAATTGGGAGGTATGAGAGGCAGGAGAAGGAAGAGGGGATAGTCGAGAATCATCAGGGATGGGTGATTGGTCACCTAGAGGCATCCTTGGATACGGAGGAAGGGGTTCATGGTTAAGGATACTTCTGAGAGACATGCGAAGGAATTAGGAAAGTGGGCGGAGGGTAGTGGGAATGCTCGCTGTCACTGGCAAACTGATACGCCAATGAAACTCTTTTTACTTACATTTCGTCGTTCTCATATCCTCAAAAAGGAAAAAACGCAAATACATTATGTATTGCTGTGTACATACTTGGCTATCCCTCTATAATATCGGATGTAACATCAACTCAGGTCGCACCTTCTCATCGAATTCCTCAGCAGTTAGGAATCCAAGTTCAACAGTAGCAGCTTTCAATGTCGTTCCTTCTTTGTGTGCTTTCTTTGCACATTTGGCAACATCTGAACAGACACGTGTTCGGAGTCTATGTCCGTCACACAACAAGTAATGACAACTCACTATCGTATCCAAGGTGGCTATTCAAAATAGTGGCAAGCATCAATGATTCATGAAGCAACGTTTGGATGCGCTTCTCATTCGCCTGAATCCCAACAATACAGTTCTTCGTGAATGACCGCGAGCCTTAATGTATGCATCCATCACTGTCAGTGTTGAGGTTGAGTTTCAACAAACAAACAAACTGACCATCAGCGAGCAAACGAATACTTTGTAGCACATTCTTGGCAATCATAGGTTTAAATACGTTCAACTAAAATTTATTGTCAGTATAACTCCCACCTGATTTCCCTGCATCAAACACGTACTTCAAACTGACCGCTTGCTCCTGCTACACTGACAGCAGTCTGGTTTCCTATCACCTGCGCCGCAACCATAGTGATTGCTTCGCATTGGGTTGGATTTACCTTCCCAGGCATTATGCTGCTTCCAGGCTCATTTTCAGGCAAGCTCAGTTCGCCAAAACCACAACGAGGACCTGATCCCAGATATCGGATATCGTTTGCAATTTTCATCAGCGAGCATGCGAGTACATTAAGAGCTCCATGAGCTTCCACCAGAGCATCATGAGCCGCTAACGCTTCAAACTAATGGCGAATTCAGTCGAAAGTAGATGCATATATTTGAGGAGCAACCTATACCTTGTTTGGAGCCGTCACAAATTCTAGCCCAGTGATTCTAGAAACCTCAGCGGCGACCTCGACGTCGAATCCTTTTTTAGTGTTAAGACCCTCGAAACAGATATCAAATGGGCACATGATCATTTTGCCATGCACGGACTTACGGTTCCGACGGCCGTCCCACCTTGTGCTAAGCAGCTGAGTCTGGGTAAAACGCATCGAACCCTCTCGACACCATTTGTTATTTGTTGCACATAACCGCTGAATTCTTGACCCAGGGTCAAAGGTGTTGCATCCTTCAACGATAAGTAACGCGCGAGCGGCAGGAAACGGAACGCTCTCACCTGTAGATGAGTCCGGCCAATTTTGATAATATGGTCAAAACTCTTTGCCTTCTTGTCCAGAGCATCGCGAAGTTCAACCAGAGCAGGGAGTAAAGAATGATTGATCTCGGTAACAGCGGCGATATGCATGACGGTGGGGAACCTACAACTAGAACATGAATTTGTTCTTTGGAAGAATATGTATTTTGAAGACATACGTATCGTTGCTGCTTTGGCTTCTGTTAACATGATCGTTGGGATGTACCGGGGTTTTGGAACCTAGCTGTCCACCGAGGATTTCTATCGCGCGGTTGGAAATCACCTGTTGGCGCAATGGTAGTAGAAAAAGGAGACAAGATAAAAATGTGAGAAGCATCGACCTCGTTGGCATTCATGTTGCTTTGTGTTCCACTACCCGTTTGGAACACTACCAGGGGAAAGTGGTCTATCAACTTGCCAGACATAACCTTGAGAACATAGATGAATTTCAGATCTCAAGCGAGCAAATAATGTCACCGACATCCTCTGCAGCCTTTTGAATGGCTTCCCCAATTTTTGGATCCATTCCATATCCAATATTGACAACAGCAGCTGCCTTCTTAAGCACACCGAACGCTTTAATAAGAGGTGGTGGAAGGCGCTCCGTCGGCCCACCAATATCAAAATTCTGAAGAGATCTATAAACATAAGTACAATTAATTGTGAGCACACATTTGAAAGTCGTACCTCTGTGTCTGAGCACCCCAATATCTATCTGCCGGAACTTGAAGCTCCCCGAATGAATCTTTCTCGATCCGATGATTTTGTGATGACTGGTTGACTAGTGTAAGTAGAGCCTATAAGAAATAAATCTCAGACGAACCATGAGCAATCTAGATGTTGAGAAAGGTCTAGCAGAGGGGATTTTTACATGGGCTCGGAATGTCTGCATTCAATGATATCACGTGAACCCAATCTTTACCGTAAAGAGTTCGTAAATTCTTACATTTACTGGAGTGGAAGATAATCGCACAACCATGATAATTGGATCGAATGCACCCCCCTATGTTCCTTGGTTGCTTGGACTTCAAATACCGTTGTAGGGTTGGGAAACGCTGGGAAACGCATTACATAACGCGGATGGATTCCGTAATTCGCCGATCTTGTGTGAGCATCAACCCGCATTCGCCTAACAAATCCCACGAAATAAAAATCATTGGTGGCCGCTACCTGTGTTCATATATGAGGTTCCGAGAGATTCCGAGTCAATTCTACGCAGTGTACTTATTTTTAACTTCGTTACCGTTAACGTTATACGGATCATGAGCTAACTCCGGAGTAGTTGCCGGGCGCCGACTCGAAGGTAAAAATCACGTGTAAGAGGGCTGTTTATATATGGAATCGGGCAAAATGAAAGTTGAATAATATACATACCTTCGCACTTGAACCTTGCACTATGGCCGGTGTAGCTTCCCAGATCATACTCCATCCCACCATTTCACAGGGCTTAAAGTTTGGGGGTACTACCCTTGGTCGTGACAAAGTAAGCAATATCATATTCGTTTCAATAATTCCATACCGACAAATGGATCAGACTTACCGAGCAGTCCAATATTTCGCTCGCTTCTATGCATGGTACCTTCTCAACAAGGGTGACAAGACAGATGCGGCTCGATGGACCGCTTTAAAATCACATCTCGGAACGGCTAGGAAACGTATGCGATTACCGACATAAACATTCTGATATCCATCTCTTACACTGAACAGTAATGCGCCTCGGAAAGCCAATGGAACATCTACAGGCAGCTCTCCGTGCCACCTTCTCTTCCGGACCCATCAAAGAAACCATTACTACTATCGCCAGACAGATCGGGTATTTCGGGTATCTATCCACCGATGCAGTCATTTGGGTATGAGATTCCTTTGCCATCCATGAACGATCACATATTTTTTTCCAATAGGCCAATTCCATAAAATTCATAACCCTGAATCCAGAAAGGGCGAAGAAACTGGCAAAGATGTCCTTCCGCTTCTGGTTAGCTGGGATAGTTTTCAGCCTTGCTCATGGCGTATTGAAGGTAAGAAGTATTTTCATCTTCCAATCAGAAGCCGCAGTTCTTGCCTAGGCAGCACGATTGGCCAAGGAGACGAAGACGTTGCAGGGGACTAAGGTTTGGGGCGAAAAGGACCTCGCCGATGAAGCTGCTCGGGAGACAAGATTGAGTGTTATTGAGACGTCAGTTGGCACAACGCTTTATTCTTTTAAGCCAATTCTAATGACAATGCTGCACCAGCGCTCGTGACAACAACCGAAGGCAACTCGTCATTGATCTACTTGACGTATGGATACCTGCAACGGGAGCTGAACTTTTGAACATCAATGAAGGCACACTTGGAATATTGGGGTACAGTCTCGGCAAAAATATTAAATTCTCCCACTAACTTTTGGCTCTCATAGCCTGATTTCATCATTCCTGGGTGCCAAGGCACAATGGGAAACAGTGAATGGGAGAAAGTAAAATAGTTAAGACCTCGTGTTGTGACCATAGTACGGTAGCATGTATCGCAGTCGATCCTTTCAAGAATCATTTTTTAAGTGGGTTCCGATATACAGACTATCCAGAACTCGAGGCAGGTATTGTCACACCCAATCGTATATCGCAGTTACATCGTTCAGGATGCTAAGGCCTGGGCACCTCGCAGACGCAAGTATTCCTGTCGGACACGCTCCATTGGCTCGGGTCCAGTGCTAGAACGGGTAAGAAGTTGAACCAAAGACTAAAAAGGCGGGATGAATCCTTACAACTGAATCATACACCCTTGAACTTCTTTCAGCTTTTCTCGACATGCCCAAGAAACAGAGACAGTTCGACCTGACGCGCATGCCGCAAAAGCTGTTGGGGTATCATAGGGATCAGTTGGCAGAAGGATCATGATACCATTAAAACCGACCTTTGACTACATCATCGCATTCCCGAAGAGCGTAAACCTTGGTAGTTTTCAGTAGAGTCTCTTCCTCCCGTCTCGATAAAGAATTCATAAGTGATTAAGTTGAGATTATTTATATTCAACGCCAAAGCACTACAAAACAAACGCCTCGAATTTCAATAGCTTCCGGAATCTAAGTCGTTACTTTACTCAAAACGGTATATTAACTACTTTCAAAACCCTCTCTCTCACCTTTAGACTTCGTCGGGATGTCGACTTTACTACAAATTCCGCGTCGCTGCGTGGTTCCATGCTATAGACGTTGTCTTGCAACTACATCATCCCCACCTCCACCACCGCGGACTGACTTTGGAAAATCTCTAGACAATGGACCTAGCTTCCATGACTTTATTTCTGGGGAATCTTCTGAACGCGTGGTCCTGGGTAATACAAAAGGGTGGGTTTAACCTGTTTATACATAATTAAATGTCTCTGACGACATCCCAAGTCCTCGACTGCCCTCCTTCCTGAAAACTTCTATCCCATCCGGAGCCTCATTCAATAAGATTAAAAAAGACCTCCGAGGTCTAAATTTGCACACAGTTTGCGAAGAAGCTCGTTGTCCGAACATTGGTGATTGTTGGGGTGGAAAGACAACAGCAGACGGCCGCAACACGGCGACTGCAACCATCATGGTATGGTTTCTCAGAGATCTCGCCGTTTAGTACTGATAGACGATGTAAGCTTATGGGGGATACTTGTACCCGTGGGTGTAGATTTTGCTCAGTCAAGACTTCTCGAACACCTCCTCCCCTGGACCCACATGAGCCAGAAAATACGGCAGAAGCAATCAGTCGATGGGGTTTGGGATACATTGTACTGACAAGTGTTGACCGAGATGGGAAGCTCTATTGCATCCTTTTACTATGAATATCTTTAACACAAGCTCAACAGATCTGGCAGACGGCGGAGCCCACCATTTTGCGGAAACCATCCGAAAAATAAAACAAAAGCGAGTTTTACAATTAGCCAGTTGACTAGCATCCATTTAACTTGACCAGAGCTCCTCAGATTCTGGTTGAAGCGCTGACTGGAGATTTTGCTGGCTCACTTGAGCAGGTCTCATTAGTTGCGAATTCTGGACTTGACGTCTACGCTCATAATGTAGAAACGGTTGAAGCATTGACTCCATATGTTCGCGATCGACGAGCCACGTTCCGGCAGTCTCTCAAGGTTCTTGAGCAAGCTAAAAAAGAAGGCGTCCGTATCACAAAAACCAGTATTATGCTTGGGGTTGGGGAAACTAGTGACCAACTGCTTTCAACGCTCGAAGGTTATTGACTCATTCACAAGCAGTATTTGAGACTGACTTACTGCCTTCTAGAGCTCCGGAAAGTTGACGTTGATGTCGTCACCTTTGGACAATACATGCGTCCCACGAAACGGCATATGAAAGTTGACCGCTATGTAGAACCTTCAGAGTTCGATCACTGGAAGAAGGTTGCCGAGGATCTAGGTTTTCTCTACGTTGCTAGCGGTCCTCTGGTTCGTAGCAGTTACAAGGTACAGCACATCCTGTTCTCCTGATTCTTGAATTTCAAATTCATTTTTGCCAGGCTGGTGAATATTACATAGAAAATGTCCTGAGGCAGAAGGATACCAGTGGGCCTCAGCCACGGGCACTGACACCAAACCTGTCCGACGTACGTTTGGAACACACGGCTTAATTCATTCATAGACATGCGCCTTCAACCACTCGATATTCAATAACATAATTATATTGGATTGTAGGGAGATGTATTGTGTATATATACACAGAGCCTACTAAGGGTCACTTCGCAATGCAAGTGTTTGGCCATCAGACATCAGCTCTAGATCCCAATTGTTTGGTCATAGTAGACAGGAACCATGTATATGGTAGCTATGAGGACCCCGGTCTATACTATAGGCAGAGCCCTGATCCCAAAAATGGTGGTTTTGTCCGGACGAATGGCAGGTCATTCTTGTCCGGATTGGACCTGGCCTGTCCTCAAATTTCGAAAATTTGTCCGAGCTGCTGGATCAGGCTAGCTTTTGGCCAAAATTTGTCCGGATCAGCGGATCTGGCCTTGCCTGCAGGCAAAACATGGTCTAGGTACATGTGCAAGCGTGCGCAGTGAGCTGTGCTGCAGGCATAGAACTTTAGAAGGGGTGATGTCGTTGCAAGCAGCATACTATCTTAGACTAAGTTACGTCTATACCAGTATTTGATCTAGGCAGGGCAAGAGCAGAAATTGTTTTGAATTGCTGACCGAGTCGGTATTGATGAAGTTGAACGCCCAAGTACGAGATTGCTGTGATACTTGAAGACTCCGTAACGGCACTGTGCTTGCCAAAAACAAAGACGAACATGATTTATTGGCTCTGGGTGCTACGAGATAATAATTATAGCAACTAGCAGGGACGGAACGCAAGGTTACAGGAATGGCCATAATATACCAAATTTTTTCCACTTCACTATGTGAGTTATGTCCGGATAACCGCCTCAAGCATTATCCACCCCAGGCCATTTTGTCCGGTCATGGGATTTGGCTAGTTTCGGGTTTTCACCTGTTGGTGTCCGGACTGGCACCTGGCCTTTCGCTCAAAATTGGCCAAAATTTGTCCGGATTGGCATCAGGGCTCTGCCTATATAGACCGGTGTCCTTTAGCTATGCTCCCGTCTAATAATTGATTTAAATAACCTTAGAATTCAACATCTCGTAAGCTGAGTGAACAAAGTAAAAGAATGGAGCAGACCCAATGACAATAATAATATATCTTATTCCTAATTTTGAATCGCAAAAAGAATGGTGGCGGTGGCGGCACAATAAGATCCCTGATTTAACATAAAGAAACATGGTGAGACTTGGAAATGAACAGAGAGGCTGAGTATCGTTATTGCCAGGAGTCTTAGCCTGTGGGAACGTATCGGACAGAAACAGGTCGGCAAAAAAGAGGTGGGTCTACTCAAGATCTTATCGATCTCTTATCGCGCACATGATTTTAAATTTTGAGATAAAGATTAGACAGAATAATATATGTCTAAATCCATTTTCTATTTTCGGAAGAAGGATTCATCCGTTGAGTTGGAAAAAAAGTCAATATTTCAATTGTGGCTTGAGTCCAGAGGAAGCCTGAGGAAGGCAATTGTTTTACTGCAAACTCAGGTCCCGGAGTGTTGACCGAATCGGCGTTATTCGACACCGCCACGCGGAAAATTGTTCCGATGCTGCGCCAAATCATTCCCATAATTAAAAAAAAAAATGTAAATCGACTGATTTGTTTAAAAGATATCAATGAGTGTTGTTGAAATTTTTTAGGAGCATAGGTGAAGTGTAGATGGGTAAACAATCAAAACGTTTGCAACACTACGCTTCAAAGTGCTCAGGCGGCGAGAGGCGGCGGAAACACCCATATATTTAGTCGGAGATTAGGAAATCTCCATTTCGTGAACTCTATTGAAGGTGTGGAATCAACACAAGTCTTTCCTCACTATCACCTATTCTTGAACAAAAATGGTGTGCATTGAAGATTACAATCTCTATCGTCACAGTTATTGAACGTTTTTTTTAGGATTCCTCCAAAGCTCCAGTCAAACTAGCAAAAGTAATCAAGGTCAAAATTTTCCCTGTCATGTTGATTCTCAACTGAAGGGCCATCGTTGATTAGGTTCTGGGTCGCACTGGATCACGAGGAGGTGTTACTCAAGTCCGCGTCGAATTCATGGATGATACATCCCGGACCATCATTCGCAACGTGAAGGGACCTGTACGTGAGGAAGACATCCTAGCACTACTCGAGAGTGAACGTGAGGCAAGGTGGGTACTCTAATTCCTGTCAATAGGGGCCCAAAATTGAAATCAAGTTGAATTACAGACGGCTACGTTAAACAGATACACATTTGGACTTGGCAGGGTTTTGTTCGTCATCTGCAATATATTGTGTTTTGCGCTTTCCCCCCTCTTTGGACAATCGTAGCGAAGTAAGATTAAATTTTTTGATCTTTCCGAGTTTCTAGGGGCGATCCGCCCGGACCCTCAAATCGCCGACATATTGCTGATAAGATCGTGGAAATGCCCGAGACCTATGTGTTTCAAGAAATAAATATGCTCTCTCTCTTGCTTTCAAACCATCCCAACTCCTTCTCCCGAACAATGAGCTCCGATTGTGCTTATGTCACTTTGCTCACCAACACTTCGTATCTCGCTGGTGTACTGGTCTTGCACAATTGCTTGCGAGCTGTCAACTCAAAGTATCCTCTGGTTGTGATGGTCACTCCGTCATTGCCAGAGGATGCTAGAGCTGTCCTCCGTGAACGGCGTATATGTATAAGAGAGGTTAAAACTCTTCAACCTCCCGAAGGCAGGCATACTCTTCATGGTCATGATGCTAGGTTTGCAGATACCTGGACGAAATTAAGGTGATCCCTTTTTCCTCCATACATTGTACAAGAAAGCTGAGACAATGCCAGAGGATTCGACCTTTGGGAATATAAAGTACGATTCGTCTGTCAATGTGACCGACTTTTAGGTACTAATTTTAATGGTAGCGAATTGTCCTCGTGGACAGTGACATGCTTGTGTTAAGGAATATGGACGAACTAATGTCAATCGATCTTCCTTATGATCATATCGCCGCTGTTCATGTATGCGCATGCAACCCGCGTCGATTAGCGCATTATCCTAAAGACTGGTAGGTGCCAGTTACAGTGATGATTTTTTTTTTGGACTCGGAATTTTGTTCTTTATCTAGGCGACCTGAAAACTGTGCGCATAGTGCCGTCTCCCACCCAACAGCTCCGCCCCCTTTCATTACAAATACCTCTCCGCGTCCTTATACTCAACTAAATTCTGGAACAGTGATTCTCAATCCTTCGAAAAACCTTTCTGCCAGCATTATGCGGTTCCTGTACACATCAGACAAAATTACCGAATGGACCTTTCCGGATCAAGACTTACTGTCGGAATATTTCAAGGGGAAGTGGAGACCGATTCCTTGGTATTTCAACGCTCTTAGATCATTGCGCAGCGTTCATCCCCTGCTTTGGCGCGAAAATGAAATTCGTTGCCTTCATTACATCTTTGCCGACAAACCGTGGCACGCCAGGATTACTCCCCCTGGATCAGATAAAGGGTTCGATGTCATGAATAGGTGGTGGTGGGAGCGCTTTGACGATTTAGGCGAGGTCATGAAAAGGAACGATCCAGAAGGCTGGAAATTAGTACTCTCAACTGTCGATAATATGCTCTGATCAATTCGCGACAAAGTTTGGTTTGATTTTGTTATTTATTGATCGATAGATATTATTGTACACTGAGTCCCTAGCTGTGGGTCTTTAGTGGTCCTAAATTAAGCAGTCATGAGATAATTTACCAACCGCTGTTATCGATGTTGCCGTCGGGTTCCTATGCTATTTCCGTGTGTTTCGAGGCGCTCAGCAAACAGCCCCTCCTCTTTCGGAGGGATTCCATTACATTCTACGTCCCGGTTTATCAAGCTCGCCACGAGACACGGACCTGATCAGTCCGATACCTGTTACAATGACGATGACGTTGGGACCAGATCTTATAGATAAGCATAAACTTACCTTTGTGTGCATGTGCTTTGATCGACAGGTGTTTTGTAACCCATACGAAACCCGAGGAGGCCTGCTTGTGCTATCATGATGCCATTATCGATGCAGAATCTATAATATTTTAAGCACAGTGCCGTAAAAAGAGGGAAAGGCTACCGGCCGTTCATCCGTTGCAAAGACCCTTCCTCCTCGCTCGTGGGCCATAATTCCCATCATCTCCTGGAGACGCTCGTTACCTTGAGAATGGTTAAAAATGATTAAGAAACCAGGAAACCAGCCTACATCCGACGCCACCGACGATAAGTACTTCCTTACTGCCAATGTGAGCCATCGCACGTTCCGTGATCTCCACAAGCATGGCAAATATAGTTTCTTGGAGAGAAAAACAAAGGTCGGCAGGAGTCACAATATCTTGATCATCAGGAAACTTCGGCTTTCCATCAGGACGGAAACGATTATCTTGAGTAAAGGCTTCAATCGCCGTCAGGATCCCAGACAAACTGACATCCATTCCCTTTGTTGTATAAGGCAAAGGTAACAATCTTTTTCCACTATAGTGTCGATCAGAACGTCAAGTCCGTTGAGAAAGGATCAGATGAAGATACCATTTGGCTTCTTGCTCGATGTTGTAACCTGGGCTTGGATTATTGCTGAGATTTAAAACTCGGGCAAACCGGTCAAGGCAGTTCCCAACAGCAATATCCAACGTCTCGCCAAAGATACGATAGCGTTGCCGAGAATATGCGATCACTTGCGTATTTCCCCCTGACACATAAAGAACTATGGGATTTTTAGCTCCAGTGATTTCTCTTCCCATCTCAATATCTAGAATAACGGATGTCAACGGAAGGCGTGCGAGAGCACAGCTATACGTACGACCAACGCAATGGTTCACACCTACAAGCGGCTTATCAAATAGGAGGGAAAGCGTCCTAGCAACGAGGGCGACAGACTGAAGAGGCGCCCCCATGCCCGGGCCTTCAAGTTCGAAAATTTATACCTCAAGGTTGAAAATAAGACGAAGACAGCCTGTACCTTTGGTATAGCAAATACAATCCAGATCAGATATGGAGACGCCTGCTGTTTCAAGACATTCTGTGATGGTTTTGAGTGCCCAATCACGGTGGTGAAGGGCAGTATCTCGGGGCTGAAAACCCTCGCCCGGTGGAGTGATGTAAGTGTGTCTAATATTTGACAGGACTGAAGATGAACCATTGGGTGCATGCATGATAATTCCTGCACCAAGCTTGTTCGCAGAGCCCTCCAGACCTAGCGCTAGTACTGCACGATCTGCGAACGCACCTTTGGCGTTAGCAAATTAAAGATCTTTGTGCTTGAGAATTGATATAACCTGGATTTTTCAAAGGACATCGTGTTCTATTTCGTGGCACCATCTCGTCCTTCCGATTCTATACCGTGGGTTCAAGTGAGGTCCGATGCCTCGGCGCTGTCGAGCTGTAGGTGCTAATAGGACGACCAAATGTTGTTGGGCAGAACTTCATGTGACTCTGTTTTAAGTCTGCTATATATGGATTGCTACCTAGGTCCTTCACCGGAATCACATCGATAAAATATTTGTTTTGCCACACGTCAAAAATTCACAACTCCGCTTTTTACAGCCAAATTATCATTTAATTTTTTGTGGTGGATGGGAGGCTCTAGGATCATCGGTAGTAAACGCCTACGGATAGCCCGTATGCTCAAGATTTATTAGATATAGCAATAAACATAGGTATTCAAATGAGTGCAATAGAATGAATGGAGTAACAAAAGATCACCACCTAAATCAAGGAAGATCTAGAAGCATTAGAGAATCCTCCGGACTGAAAGGTTCAAGGATAATATGTGTAGGTAAAGCTACGAATCCTCGGGTCATGGTACCATCGATTCGGCGTCCCTCTGCGCTAAAAGAGCTGTAAAAAAGTTGTCATCAAAACCGATACACTGTAGCTGAACACATGGAACACGAAGATCGCCATTCTCATAAGCAGTGAGTATACTCTCCAAGGTCCGAGCATCTTTAGCTTTATCTTTGGTAAGCTTGGCATACACAACTTTGAACTGAACGAAAGGATCGTAAGATTACAAGGCTAATGAAGATCACTTCTGTGCTCACCTCAGCAGAAAGCATGGCCCATTCATCAACGATAAGAGGATCGACACGTGTTACTCTGTACGTTCCAAGATATCGAAATCTCCGGCTATTCATCCCAGTCTTCGGGAGTCCAACAAAAAGATTTCGGATGGCGCCAGTATGATAGTGATCTTTGTCCTTCCCAAGACCGACAAATATAAAGCCATGGTCCCCAGGTCTTGACGGACACCAAGGGTGATGGTTAAGCGTAGGGCATATATATGATGAAGTGATGATCTGCTTTCCTGATGACTGCAAATGGAGGCTTAGTCCCAAGTCAGAATGGAGTTTGACAAAGATAAATAAAAGGCAGAAGACTGACCGACCAGGAAGGGACTGCTCTAAGGTGATTTTCAGAAATTCACGATCGAATATATTGTTCAAATGCCGATCTTCGACATTAAAAACAACTGGGGGGAACGCAGTAACTGTTTGCTGACGTCTAGAAGAAAGAACAACATGACGAAATGACGACTTAGATGCCATGCGTTCCACGAATGTAATGTCGTCATTCTGTGTGGGAAGACTATTCTCAATGTTACCCTCCTCTAGTTTTCGTTTCGGAGGTGAATCGGAGAATTCATCGATCTTAGAGAGGCACGCAGAGGAAAGAGATAAGTTAGTAGATTGGGGTCGGATAATGTTGTTTGGAATCGGATGCAATGTAGCTAGACTGGAATGGCGAGCCTAGAATGATCATGGTTACCGATCCTTTCCCAGATATAGAGTTCTAAAAACGTACTATGTCTTGTAGTTTCACAATCGACGAAAGGAGGACTTCTTTAGTTTCTTCTGACTTTTGTAGTTTCTCCTGTGTTGCTTTTAAATTGCCACGCAACTTCTGGTTATCCGCCTCACATGCTTTCAATGATTGCTTGAGAGTTTCGATCTGAGGGGAGATGCTCGGTCTCAGTTGACACCTAAACGGGATCACTTCGCACCTGTTGTTCCAAACATTTCACGAAGGGTGGTTTAAACAGGGGAATTGAGGATCCCAGGCTCAACTAATGCAATAGGTGAACACAAGAAGCACACTCCGTATGCAAAGCAGACCTGTTGTTGTCTCTCTAAAGTTCGTATCTGAACAAGCTTTAGTTGAACTGAAAGGTAAACACAAAGTAAAAATACCTTGTCGAGAAAACGCTTGTTATCTGAGCGCAAGCCATTGAAGTCATTCTGCATGGACCGTAACTGTCCGCATTCCTTTCGTAGCTTTGTCAACTCGCGCTGATTTGCTGATAGGACTTCATTTTCCAAAATTAAAACCTTAATCCTTTCTGCCGATGTAACAAGCTAGAAACAGGTTATCAAATGCGCTAATCGGTAGAACGTGGGCTTAGACCTCTTGTTGTAGCTTGCGGTACTCTTCTTTAGCTCGACCGAGACCAACCTCCGCGTCTAATAGCTCGTCCGTAGCTTCTTTACGACCGTTGTCTGGTAGCAAGTTCAAATAAACATCTCGAGTAAGTTCGGGGGCTGGAATCTGTGAAAGACTGTTTCTTTGAGACCTCTGCGACGCGTGCGCCGTGTTCGGATAGAAAGAGCGCTAGACATCGTGATTAGAACGAAGAAGATGCGCCCCAGTTGATTCTTACTTCGCTTTGCACTCTTGCAAGTTCCTCTTTGAGTTTTAGCACGTTGTCTGAGGCTTCCGACCATCGCTTGACGACATTGGCCCAAAATACCTCGTCCATGGAAGAAAAGCACTAATGAGGGCAAGCCTTGTTTTAAGTCCTAGAACTCAGGAGTCAGGCTTACATGAGAGTACAGAGAGAGTATCGTAACTTGATGTCTGCCCATTACATAACTTGTTACTTCAACTTGATAAACAGTGTCGAATATTAGTTGTTTGACAAAGGCGCGATAACAAATGCATGTATTTCTAATCCAATCTTCCTTGGGCTACTACTTAAACACGAAAGAAAAATGAAAATGAAAGACATAGCATTAAGGAGACTTGTCGGTTGCTTGTCGGGTAACCGAGTAAGGAATTTCAAAGTTTGCCTAGCCATTTTAGGACAATTACAGTCGTTACTACTATATATTTGGGACATGCACATTGCAAAGGCACCAAAGTCGATATCTATAAACCCCACCACTTCCGAGGCTCAAAAAAAAAAAAGGCATGTTTCGTGGTACTAAATAAATCAATCTGAAAGGAAATTTGAAATATGTATAAGCCAAGGGATTGAACAAACTGCGAAATACACTATTTTTGCTAGGTGTAAACATTGATGCCATCCAGGAACACTACCATACTTGCGTCAAAAATGTTGGTTCTTTTTAAAAATATAGAGTACCTGTTTCTCTGCATGAGAAACGAACCGGGCAAACGATTTCGAAGAGCAAAATAGGCTAACAATAAATCTGTGACTGTCCGTGACAGGCATTTTGCAATCATGTCTGGTGTTCTTGCCTCAACGTTCGGTCATCGGCCGAGGGTTCAATTCTTCGTTAAAAAATCTGATAAATTCGAGGTAGAATTAAAACGAGGTTTATAAAGTGGATTTTTTGTTTTACGGGCCTAATATTGGAAAAGTGTTTTATTTGCATCTCCCAAGTATATATTAATCGCATGAAAGCAACATGTTTGTTTGGTGTTAATGTGACCATCGGTCACGCGCCGTCGCCCAATTGGGACTTTGGATTTGGATAACGATCTCGGTAGAGCCTTTTTCCAGTTCGTTCTTCCACACAACTATCCGTTCGCGCATGTGATGTCCTTTGTTAGGTTGGATGTAGATTAACGATAGGGACTCAAAGCAAGATGTAGCTAGCCGGTAGAACACTGGACGGATTTGGATGGACCCTTCAATTGTCACACTGCGACCAAATAAACAAAGGCACACGAGAAAATGAATTCGTGCAAACCAGCTTGGTTTCTGTGTAACAAGCGAGACACGTCGCGTCAACCGCAATCCCATCAAATCGCGTCCTAAAATAGCTATTTGGACTTTTCATGGTTACCACTTCTTGTCGAAATATTTTCTATTCTCTAAATTCTCTCGTATTCTCTCATATAACTGAAATAAAGGCTGGAAACGACTAGTAATTCTAATAAACAGACTTATTGCGAGCAATTATCACAGCATGAAGGTCAGAGGATTTTCGAGGTAGCCTTTGAAAGCGGACAACCACCGAGCACCAACAGCACCATCCACAGTCCGGTGATCCGAGCTGAGGGTCACCTTCATGACCTGAACAGTCTTGAAACCTCGCTCTTCCTCAGGAGCTGGAACAAGCTTGGCTTGGGTCGAGCCAACGGCAAGAATGCACGACTGGGGCGGGTTGATGATAGCGGTAAAGTGGTCGATCCCGAACATACCAAGGTTGGAGATTGTGAAAGTACCGCCCTACGACCACGACTATTAGAATGCAAGCATTTGAGCAATCAGTAGAGTCTACTCACCTGGTATTCTGAGGGTGAAAGTTTGCCGTCCCGAGCCTTCTTTGCAAGTGCCTTTGTCTCCGCAGAGATGGTGGCTAACCCCTTGGAGCCAGCGTCTTTGATTATCGGAGTTATAAGACCCGAAGGGGTGGCCACTGCCACGGAGATGTCAGACTTTTTATATCTGTAAAAGCAAAGATTATGATAAGTAATGAATCGGGATTGACTTGGTTTCCGAGACCTACGTTCGGATAACTTCTCCAAGCCACGCAGAGTTAGCCTCCGGGATATCGGATAGCGCACAGGCCACAGCCTTCACAACGAAGTCGTTAACACTCAATTTAGTGGTTTGGTCTTTCTCCGTCAATGTTTTGTTGAAGACTTCACGAAGCTTCAGAACCTTGTCCATGTTGATGTCAACCGTCAAGTAGTAATGCGGCAATTCCTGCTTTGACTGGGCAAGGCGAGTGCCAATTGTCCTACGCATATTAGAAACAGGTGTATCGACGTAGTCCGGAAGGTCAGTTGATGCCAGTTGAGCAGTAGTTGGCGTTGGTGAAGGCGCTTTGGCAGCAGAAGCCTGGTAGTTTTCGACATCCGCACGAATAATCCTGCCTGAAGGTCCAGAGCCTTTCACTTTAGCCAGGGGTATACCTTGCTCCAGTGCAATTTTTTTGGCAATGGGGGAGGCGAAAATACGGTCGCTGACCGGAATATCCTTCTTGGCCTCTTGACTGGGAGGTGGCTTCAGTAGCTCCGACTTCGGAGGGACCTCTGCCTCAGGCTTAGGAGCGTCGGCCTCTTTAATTTCCTGGGGTACGGTCTGAGAAGCAGCCTGCTCCGCCAATGTACTGGCACCCGAGAGGTCGTCACCTTCTTCACCAATGATAGCAATGACGGCACCAACTGGGATACCTTTGCTACCGTCATTGGCCTAGAAGAATATGAGGGTACAGGTCGAAAACGAATATGAAAGAACATACAACGATCTTTGCAAGGATCCCATCATCCTGGGCTTCAACGTCGATCGTGGCCTTGTCAGTTTCCTGGCGTGGACGGGGTGTTAGGTTAACGAAGATGAAAAAATGACTAGGCAAAACCTACAATCTCGAGGAGGACGTCGCCCGTCGAGAAAGTTTCGCCTTCTTTCTTTTTCCATGACGCAATTCCACCTTCCGTCATGGTTGGGCTCATTGCTGGCATATTGAACTGGGTGAGAGCGCGTCGACATGTCGAAGCATGGAAGCCTGAAATGATAATTGAGTATACAGAAAGGCTAGAATGACGATATGTAGTACCTCTTGAAAGAAGGCGAGCCAGTGAAGTAGCCATTTGTAAAAAAAAAAAGGTCTAGTGGACGGGCAAAGCAGGTTCTTATTAGTTTTTGCCACAGGCCCACACCTAACTCCTTCGGGAAATGCCGACGGGGTAGATAATTAAAAAATAAA